>Ga0315281_10007310_pt1 | contig 15571 bp, 17 predicted proteins | sample YL17G07_0_MG_FD_204540 | JGI IMG/M metagenome (GOLD analysis project Ga0315281, IMG submission 204540) | Sediment microbial communities from Yellowstone Lake, YNP, Wyoming, USA - YL17G07_0 | ecosystem: Environmental > Aquatic > Freshwater > Lake > Sediment | place: USA: Wyoming | collected...
GGTTTCACAATTCGCAAAAAAAAGAAGCCGGCGTCCCGAAATACCCGACGCCGGCCGTTTTCGAATCAACCGGTCTTACTTCGCTACTTTCCTGGTCTTCTTGGTTTTCTTGCTTTTGGTCTTCTTCGCCTTGGCGTCGGCTTTGGGCGCGTCGGCTTTGGGGGCTTCAGCTTTTGCAGCCGCAGCGGCAGGTGCCGCAGCCGGAGTCGCCGGCGTCGCCGGCGTCGCCGGGGTCGTAGGTTTAGCTTGCGCAAAAGCGGTCACGCTCGTCGCGGCGAACACGGTGGCAACCAGCAGGGAGATCAGCTTGTTCATCGATATTCCTCTCATAGAAGTGATGTTGTCGTTTAGTGACAGGCAAGAAATGCGATGTCAGCTGCACTAACGCCCGCGGCCACGCCATGGTTGACAGCTTAGATTGCCAATTCAGGTACTTCGGCTTCGCGCCACTGCCCCGGAGCCAGGCCCTCCAGGGTCCAGGGCCCCACCGCCCAGCGTATCAGGCGCAAGGTCGGGTGCCCGCTCCTGGCGGTCATGTGCCGGTCCGTCCTCGAACACTACTGCGCCCTTTATGCCGCGCAAGACGCCGCAGCGCGGCGCGCTGCGGCGTAACAGGAAGACTGCGCTCAGGCGGCTTTGACCTGCTTGGTCGTATCGAAGAACTGCTCGTCTTCGGTCGATCCGTGCAAGGCCGTGGTCGAGGACTTGCCGCCCTGCACCACCTGCGTGACGTCGTCGAAATAACTGGTGCCGACTTCGCGCTGGTGCTTGACCGCGGTGAAGCCCTTGTCCGCCGCGGCGAATTCCTTCTGCTGCAGCTCGACGAACGCAGTCATGTTGTTGCGCGCATAGCCGTAGGCCAACTCGAACATCGAATAGTTGAGCGCATGGAAACCTGCCAGGGTGATGAACTGGAACTTGTAGCCCATGGCGCCGAGCTCGCGCTGGAACTTGGCGATCGTGACATCGTCAAGGTTGCGCTTCCAGTTGAACGAGGGCGAGCAGTTGTAGGCGAGCATCTTGCCGGGAAATTTCCTCTGCACGCCTTCGGCGAATTTCCTGGCGAAATCCAGATCCGGCGTGCCGGTTTCGCACCACACCATATCGGCATATTCGGCGTAGGCGATACCGCGCGACAAGGCCTGGTCGAAGCCGTTCTTGACGCGGTAAAAACCTTCGGCGGTACGCTCTCCGGTAAGGAAAGGCTTGTCGTTTTCGTCGACGTCGGAGGTGACAAGGTTGGCCGCTTCGGCATCGGTGCGCGCCAGCAGGATGGTCGGCACGCCCATGGTGTCCGCGGCAAGTCGGGCGGCGATCAGCTTCTGCACCGCTTCTTGCGTCGGCACCAGCACCTTGCCGCCCATGTGACCGCATTTCTTCACCGAGGCAAGTTGATCCTCGAAATGCACGCCGGCGGCGCCCGCCTCAATCATGGCGCGCATGAGCTCATGCGCATTGAGCACACCGCCGAAGCCTGCTTCGGCGTCGGCCACGATGGGCGCGAAGAAATCGATATCGCCCTTGCCCTCCATGTGCTGGATCTGGTCGGCGCGCGCCAGTGCGTTGTTGATCCGCTTCACCACGGTCGGCACGCTGGTTACGGCGTACAGCGACTGGTCCGGATACATGGATAGGCTGTCGTTTGCATCCGCCGCCACTTGCCAGCCCGACAGGTAAATTGCCGGAACCCCGGCTTTCACCTGCTGCAGCGCCTGGTTACCGGTCACCGCGCCGAGCGAGTTGACGAACGGCATCTCCTTAGTCAGCTTCCACAGCTTTTCCGCGCCGCGCTTGGCGAGCGTGTACTCGATCTGCACCGATCCGCGCAGACGATACACGTCTTCGGCGCTATAGCCGCGCTTGACGCCTTTCCAGCGCGGATTGTCGGCCCAATCGTTCTTGATCTTGGCAATTTCCTGCTCGCGATGACCCATGATTTCCTCTCCAAAAAATTATCGGCTAAGCGCACCATGCGCCTGGCTCATATCGGCGGACAAGAGACTCGATTGGGTGAGAGACTCCCGCCTTCCCGCCATGCGTCGCCCTGTTTGGGCGCGCCACCCCTGACGGCCCAGGATCGTCGCTGGCCGTCCGCCAGGCCCACGGTTTGCGTCGGCCTGGCTTGAACATCGCGGGCACAGTCGTCCCGCGAATTCGCTTAGTTCAGGATATCGATGATATTGCTGCTGTGCAATATAAAAAGCAGTTAAATATAATATTGTCTAAACAGTGTATTACTGAAATCCTTTGTACGTTTTTTCATATTGCGCAAATGCGTTTCACGATATTTGTGCATCGCCACAGAATGAGCTTACGCCAGCCCGCACCGCAGCGGTCAATCCCGGCGGCGAACCAGAGTAAAATCGCAGCTTGATCGCCCACATGTCGTGTATCATATATAAGACATAAGAGTTGTCAACCCCTATTCCAATTTCCTTTCAGTCAGAGGAGTTCCCATGGCCAGCTACAAACACGTCAAGATTCCGAGCGTGGGTGAGAAAATCCGCGTCCGGCCCGATTATTCGCTGGAAGTGCCCGATCAGCCGATCATTCCCTTCATCGAGGGCGATGGCACCGGCGTCGACATCACGCCGGTCATGATCAAGGTGGTGGACGCTGCGGTGGCCAAGGCTTACGCCGGCAAGCGCAAGATCTCGTGGATGGAAATGTACGCCGGGGAAAAATCCTGCAAGGTGTACGGCGAAAACGTCTGGCTGCCGGAGGAAACACTGGCCGTTTCCAAGGAGTATGCGGTGTCGATCAAGGGGCCGTTGACGACGCCCATCGGCGGCGGCATCCGTTCGATCAACGTGGCGTTGCGCCAGCAACTCGACCTGTATGTCTGCCTGCGGCCGGTGCGCTACTTCCCCGGCGTACCCAGCCCCCTGAAGGAGCCGGAGAAGACCGACATGGTGATTTTTCGCGAGAACGCGGAGGACATCTACGCCGGCATCGAGTGGGCCGCCGGCACCCCGGAAGTGAAGAAAGTGATCGATTTCTTGATCAAGGAGATGAAGGTAACCAAGATTCGCTTTCCCGCGACTTCGGCCATCGGCATCAAACCGGTGTCAAGCGAAGGCAGCGAGCGGCTGATCCGCAAAGCGTTTCAGTACGCCGTCGACAACGACCGCAAATCGGTCACGCTGGTGCACAAAGGCAATATTCAGAAGTTCACCGAGGGCGCGTTCCGCGATTGGGGCTATGCGCTCGCGCAGCGCGAATTCGGCGCCAAACTGCTCGACGGCGGGCCGTGGTCCAGCTTCAAGAACCCGAAGACGGGCCGGGAAATCGTGGTCAAAGACGTGATTACCGACGCGTTCCTGCAGCAAATCCTGTTGCGGCCGGCCGAGTACGACGTGATCGCGACGCTCAACCTCAACGGCGATTACATTTCCGACGCTCTCGCGGCGCAGGTCGGCGGTATCGGCATCGCCCCCGGCGCAAATATGTCCGACACCATTGCCATGTTCGAGGCGACCCACGGCACCGCGCCGAAATACGCCGGCAAGGACTATGTCAATCCGGGATCGGAAATCCTCTCCGCCGAGATGATGCTGCGCCACATGGACTGGACCGAGGCTGCCGATTTGATCATCAGGGCCATGGGTGCCGCGATCAACGCCAAGACCGTAACCTACGATTTCGCGCGCCTGATGCCGGGTGCCACGCAGCTTTCCTGCTCCGCGTTCGGCGAGGCGATGATCGCGCACATGCACATGCGTTAGCGATGCGCGGTGGCGCCGGGGCGGTTCCGCTCGCGCAGGCGCAAACAAAACGGCCGCAGGCACAACCGCTGCGGCCGTTTTCGTCGGTTGATCCAAAGCAGCGTCCCTGCATTGACGCGGGTGAGGACGGCGATTTTTCTACCGGGAATCAGACCTGCGCCGCGATGGCGCCGGTCTCAGGGTGCCGACTGGATGCTCGAGGCCTGCTTGCCCTTGGGACCCTGCGTCACTTCGAATTTCACCTTCTGGCCCTCTTTCAGGGTCTTGAAGCCGTCCATCTGAATTGCGGAGAAGTGCGCGAACAAATCCTCGCTACCATCGTCGGGCGTAATGAATCCATAGCCCTTGGCGTCGTTGAACCACTTTACCGTACCTGTTGGCATAGAAAATTCCGAAGAAATTTACCGATCGGGAACATCCTCATCCGTGTCTGAAATATAAATCAAGCAGCGGGAACTCATCCAGCATACCGCTTGTCGCCCAAACACAGGCTGCTTTTTTACTAAGTTTGCCGGCGCAAGTCAAGTAGTTGCGGTCTAACACCACCGGGCGCGCTGCATGCGGGAGCATTGCGCCGCACCGCGTCAACGATTAGGATTACACTGAAGTCATGAGCTTTTTCGGACGATGACGCAGTGTCAGCCGGAATTCCGCGCCGCGCGTTACAGGCCAAAGCAAATTGACTGGGCGAGGAATCTGGCATAGTGTTCAGGTGGGTGGGCGAGTATGGCAAACCGGGCGCGCGAAGGCACCGTCTTAGAGGCGAAAAAAGCCAAGGTCAAGCCGCCGCCGCTGTTCAAGGTGATGTTATTGAATGACGACTATACGCCGATGGAGTTCGTGGTCGTCGTGCTGCAAATGTTCTTCAGCCTGAGCCGCGAACAAGCGACACAGATAATGCTGAAAGTGCACCGGGAAGGCATGGGGGTTTGTGGCGTATACCCGAAAGACGTGGCCTTGACCAAGGTCGAGCAAGTGGGCAGTTTCGCCCGCCAGCATCAACATCCGCTGCAATGCGTGATGGAGGAAACTGAATGATTGCGCAGGAACTTGAAGTCAGCTTGCACATGGCATTCGTCGAAGCGCGGCAGAAGCGTCATGAGTTCATCACGGTCGAGCACCTGTTGCTCGCGCTGCTGGACAATCCGACCGCTGCCGAGGTGCTGCGCGCCTGCGCCGCCAACATCGACGAGCTGCGCAAGAGCCTGGGCGGTTTCGTTGCCGAGCACACCCCGACCGTGGCGGGAACCGAGGAGATCGATACCCAGCCGACGCTCGGTTTCCAGCGCGTGATTCAGCGCGCGATCCTGCACGTGCAGTCATCGGGCAAGAAGGAAGTCACCGGCGCCAACGTATTGGTGGCGATATTCGGCGAGAAGGATTCGCACGCCGTCTACTTCCTGCACCAGCAGGGCATCACGCGATTGGACGTGGTCAACTTCATCTCGCACGGTATCACCAAGACGCCGCAGACCCAGGGCGGCAAGCCGGAACCGAGCGAGGAGCAGCAGGACGAGCAAGGCAGCCACGGCGCGCTCGAAACCTACACCCTCAATCTCAACGCACAGGCCCTGGTGGGCAAGATCGACCCGCTCATCGGCCGTGAACGCGAACTGGAGCGGGTGATCCAGACGCTGTGCCGGCGGCGCAAGAACAACCCGCTGCTCGTGGGCGAAGCCGGCGTGGGCAAGACCGCCATTGCCGAAGGCCTGGCGCGACGCATCGTCGAAGGCAACGTGCCCGAGGTGCTGGCGCGCTGCCAGGTGTACGCGCTCGATATGGGCGCATTGCTTGCCGGCACCAAGTACCGCGGCGATTTCGAGCAGCGCCTGAAGGCGGTGCTGAAGCAGCTGCTCGACAATTGCAATGCGATCCTGTTCATCGACGAAATTCATACGCTGATCGGCGCCGGCGCCGCATCGGGCGGCACCCTGGACGCTTCCAACCTGCTCAAGCCCGCGCTCTCCTCGGGGCAGCTGAAGTGCATCGGCGCAACCACATACAACGAGTACCGCGGCGTGTTCGAAAAAGACCATGCCCTGTCGCGTCGCTTCCAGAAAATCGATGTGGAAGAACCCTCGGTCGAGGAAACCGTGGCGATCCTGCGCGGGCTGAAGAGCCGCTTCGAGGCGCACCACGGCATCAAGTATTCGGCGGCCGCGCTCACCACGGCGGCCGAGCTGTCGGCGCGTTTCATCAATGACCGGCACCTGCCCGACAAGGCCATCGACGTCATCGACGAGGCCGGGGCCGCGCAGCGCATCCTGCCCAAGACGAAGCAAAAGAGGGTCGTCGGCAAGCTCGAAATCGAAGAGATCATCGCCAAGATCGCGCGCATTCCGCCCAGAAGCGTGTCGTCCGACGATCGCGAATCGCTGAGGAATCTGGACCGCGACCTGAAAGCCGTGGTGTTTGGGCAGGACAAGGCGATCGACGCGCTCGCCGCCTCGATCAAGATGGCGAGGAGCGGCTTGGGGCATCCGACCAAGCCGATCGGATCGTTTCTCTTCTCCGGCCCCACCGGCGTCGGCAAGACCGAGGTGGCGCGCCAGCTCGCCTATTGCATGGGCATCGAGTTGGTGCGCTTCGACATGTCCGAGTACATGGAACGCCACGCCGTTTCGCGTCTGATCGGCGCCCCGCCGGGTTACGTCGGTTTCGACCAGGGCGGCCTGCTGACCGAGGCGATCACGAAGAAGCCGCACTGCGTGCTGCTGCTCGACGAGATCGAGAAGGCGCATCCGGACATATTCAACATCCTGTTGCAGGTGATGGACCACGGCACGCTCACCGACAACAACGGGCGCAAAGCCGATTTCCGCAATGTGGTCATCATCATGACCACCAACGCGGGGGCCGAGGCGCTGAACAAGACGGGCATTGGCTTCAGCCCGTCGCGCACCACCGGCGACGAGATGGCCGAGATCAAGCGCATGTTCACGCCCGAGTTCAGAAACCGTCTGGACGCCATCATCTCCTTCGCCGCGCTCGACCACGACATAATCCTGCGCGTGGTGGACAAGTTCCTGATGCAACTGGAGGAACAGTTGCACGAGAAGAAAGTCGAGGTGATCTTCACCGAGGCGCTGAAGGCACACCTCGCCGAACACGGGTTCGATCCGATGATGGGCGCGCGCCCAATGGCGCGCCTGATCCAGGACACCGTGCGCCGCGCGCTCGCCGATGAGCTGCTGTTCGGGCGCCTGGTGAACGGCGGCAAGGTCATTATCGACGTCGACGCTGCGGACAAGGTGCGTCTCGCCTTCGCCGACGACGCACCGGTGGAGCCGCCGCCGGTGGTTCAGGCAAGCTGAAGCGCTTGCCGTACTGAAAAAAAGGGCCGCCGCGAGCGGCCTTTTTTCATCAGCCTCCGGAATTGGCCTATTGACGCCTTAGTTCTGGTCGCGTACTTGACATCGACAATTCTCAAGGGGAAACTGCGAAAGAAAGAGTACAAGAAAAACGCAAGAACCACCCAAAGGAGATCCCCGATGAAAACAGCGCGCGTTAGCTTTTTGGCTGCCGCATTCATTGGCAGCGGATTGGCGCTGCCCGCAACCGCCCAGGATGCCAACCTCGGCCGCAACCTCGCCGCGAGCTGCATCACCTGTCACGGCAAGGGCGCGACCGGCACCGGTACCCTGGACGGCATGCCGAAGGAGCGGCTGATGCAGACGATGAAGGATTTCAAATCCGGCGCCAGACCCGCAACGCTCATGCATCAGCTGTCCAAGGGATACACCGAGCAGCAGGTGGAATTGCTCGCCGAGTTCTTTTCGAAACAAAAAGCCAAGTAGGGGGACGTCATGGCTCACGCATATAACCGACGCGATTTCATCAGGCTCCTTGCCGCCGGCGCCGCGACCGGCACCCTTGCTGGCTGCGCCACCATGTCCGAAGTGCAAAAGCCGATCGGCCGCGTGATCGTGATTGGCGGAGGCTACGGCGGCGCCGCCGCGGCTAAGTACATCCGCATGTGGTCGGGCGGCCGCATCGAAGTGATCATGATCGACCGCAGCAGCGCGTTCGTCTCCTGCCCGATGTCCAACCTGGTGCTGGGCGGCAGCAAGAAGATCGAAGACATCACGCTAGGCTACGCCAAGCTGCGCGAATACGGCGTGCAGGTGATACGCGACGAGGTCACGGGCATCGATGCCGCCAAGAAGAGGGTCAAACTCACGCGCATCGAGGATCTGCCCTATGACCGCTTGGTGCTCTCCCCGGGCATCGATTTCATGTACGACCAGATCGCGGGACTCAACAACGCCGATGCCCAAAAGACCATCCTTCACGCCTGGAAAGCCGGAGCGGAAACGGTGGCGCTGAGAAATCAACTGGTGCAGATGCGCGACGGCGGCACCTACATTCTGTCGATCCCGAAGGCGCCTTACCGCTGCCCGCCCGGACCCTACGAGCGCGCTTGCCAGGTGGCGTCCTATTTCAAGCAGGCGAAGCCGAAGTCCAAGGTACTGATCCTGGACGGCAACGAGGACATCGTGTCGAAGAAAGGGCTGTTCTTGAAAGCCTGGGGCGACCGCTACAAGGGCATTATCGAGTACCGCAACAATCAGGAAGCCAAAGAGGTCGATCTGCGCGCGATGACGGTCAAGACCGATTTCGACTCCTTCAAGGGCGACGTGCTGAACGTAGTACCGCCGCAGAAGGCGGCCGACATCGCCGCAAAGGCCGGAATCGTCAACGCCAACAACCGCTGGTGCAACGTGGACTGGCTCACTATGCAGTCCACCGCCAATCCGGACATCCATGTGCTTGGCGATGCGACACTATCGGCCCCGGCCATGCCCAAGTCGGGCGCCATGGCCAACCAGCACGCCAAGGTGTGCGCGGCGGGTGTCGTTGCCCTGATGACCGGCCAACCGGTAAACCAGACGCCGATGATGATCAATACCTGCTACAGCTTCGTCAGCGACAACGAAGCGATGCACGTCGCTTCGGTGCACAGCTATGACGCCAAGGACAAGACGCTCAAGACGGTGCCGGGTTCGGGCGGACTGTCATCGGCCGCCACTGAAGTGGAAGGAACGTATGGCTGGCTCTGGGCGCAGAACATCTGGGCCGACATGCTCGGCTGAGCGCTCCCGGGTCGGGAATAAAAGGCCGCTCATGCGGCCTTTTTCCATTCAGGACCTGAGTGGCGACGGCTGACCGGACCTAGCCTTTGCCGGTGCTGCCGAAACCGCCGCCGCCGCGCTCGCTCTCGGCGAAGTCCTCGACTACATTGAGTTTGACCTGCAATACCGGCACCACCACCAACTGGGCGATGCGCTCCATCGGATTGAGAGTGAAGACGCTACCGCCGCGATTCCACAGCGACACGAATATCTGCCCCTGGTAATCGGAGTCGATCAGCCCGACCAGATTGCCGAGCACGATGCCGTGCTTGTGTCCCAGCCCCGAGCGCGGCAGCACCATGGCTGCGAGCCCCGGATCGGTGAGATGGATGGCAATGCCGCTCGGCACAAGCTCGGTCGCGCCGGGCTTGAGTTCCATCGGCCGGTCGATGCAGGCGCGCAGGTCCAGGCCGGCGGCGCCGGCTGTCGCATAGTGCGGCAGCTGGTCCTTCAGGCGCGGGTCGAGGATTTTGACGTCGAGTTCGTGCATGTCTTACGAATGGAGTTGACCGTCAGGGCGGCACGGGAAATACAACCCCCGCGCACCTTGCTGGCTGCAGGTCCCCTATTTCTTCGGCAACAGTTTGGCGATGTGGGCGACGAGCGCGCGCGCGAGCGCGATCTTGGGCGCGCGCGGAAGTTCGTGCCTGCCCTGATCGTCGAACAGGATCAGCTGATTGTCGTCGGCGCCGAACGCGTGCTGCGCGAGATTGGCGGCGAGCAGCGGCACTTTCTTGCGCCGCCGTTTGGCGTCGGCATAAGCGTCCAGGTTCTCCGTCTCCGCCGCGAAACCGACGCAGAACGGCGCTTTCTTGCGCGCCGCGACGCTGCCGAGAATATCGGGATTGGGCTGCAACTGGAGCGTCATCTCGTCCGTGCTTTTCTTCAGCTTGTGGCGCCTCGCTTCCTTGGGCCGGTAATCGGCGACGGCGGCGACGCCGATGAACACGTCCGTCTTGGCCACTCGCGCCATGACCGCGTCATACATTTCCTGCGCGCTGGAAACATCGATGCGCTCCAGGCGCAGCGGCGCCGCGAGAGCGGTCGGTCCGCTCACCAGCGTGACGCTGGCGCCCGCATCGCGCGCCGCGCGCGCCACCGCATAGCCCATCTTCCCCGAGCTGATGTTGGTGATGCCGCGCACCGTGTCGATCGGCTCGAATGTCGGCCCGGCCGTGACCAGAACGCGTTTGCCGGCGAGAAGTTTGGGCTGAAAACAGGCGTCGATCTCTTCGAAGATTTCTTCCGCCTCGAGCATGCGACCGATGCCGACTTCGCCGCAGGCCTGTTCGCCGCTGCCGGGGCCGAGGATGGCAATGCCGTCGGCGCGCAATTGCTGCAGATTGCGCTGCGTCGCCGGATTGCCCCACATCTGCCGGTTCATCGCCGGCGCGACCAGCAGCGGGCACTCGCGCGCGAGACACAGCGTGGAAAGCAGGTCATCGCACAGACCCAGCGCGAGTTTGGCGAGCAGGTCGGCGCTGGCCGGGGCGATGACGATGGCGTCGCAGCCGCGCGACAATTCGATGTGGGCCATGTTGTTGGGCACGCTCGCGTCCCACAAATCCGTGTGCACCGGATTGCCGGAGAGCGCCTGCAGCGTTACCGGCGTGATGAAGCGGCAGGCCGCCTCAGTCATCACCACCCGGACTTCCGCGCCCGCCTGGGTAAGCAACCGGGCCAATTCGGCCGCTTTGTACGCAGCGATCCCGCCGCTCAGTCCCAGCAGGATGCGCTTGCCTTTGATATCGGTCATCGGAATCGGCGACTAGGCGTTAGATAGGAGTATCGATTTTACGCCAAATGAGAGGCCAGTAAATGGCGATCACCGACTGGCCGGCGCTGGAGCGGCCGAGAGAAAAACTGCTGAAGCTGGGGCCGGCCAGTTTGTCCGACGCCGAGTTGCTGGCGATCTTTCTGCGCACCGGCGTGCGCGGCAGGAGCGCGGTCGACCTGGCGCGTGATCTGCTCAATCGTTGCGGCGGCCTCGGCGCACTCTGCGCTGCCAAGCGCGCCGATCTTGCCGGACTGCCGGGTCTGGGCGACGCCAAGTTCTCGCAACTGCAGGCGGTACTGGAAATGGCGCGCCGCGCGCTTGCCGAGACGCTGCGCGCCGGCGATGCGCTCGGCTCCCCCGGGGCCGTGCGCGATTTTCTTCGCCTCACGCTGGCCAAATACGAGCGCGAGGTATTTCTCGCGGTGATGCTGGACGCGCAAAACCGGGTGCTCGCCTGCGAGGAGTTGTTCCGCGGCACGCTGACCCAGACCAGCGTGTATCCGCGCGAAGTGGTCAAATGCGCCCTGGCGCGCAACGCGGCGGCGGTCATATTCGCGCACAACCATCCATCGGGCGTAGCCGAACCGAGCCATGCCGATCAGGTACTGACGCAGTCGCTCAAACAGGCGCTGGCGCTGGTGGATATCAAGGTCCTGGACCATTTCATCGTCGCAGGCAGTTCGGCGCTTTCGTTCGCCGAACGTGGGTTGATCTGAATTTCAGCTTGAAATTCCGCGGGATAGTAGCGTATAATTCGCCCTTTTCCGAAATCGGAGTAACGCCATGGCACGCGTATGCCAAGTAACCGGCAAGAAGCCAATGTCTGGACACAACGTGTCGCACGCCAACAACAGGACCAATCGGCGCTTCCTGCCCAATTTGCATTATCGGCGTTTCTGGGTCGAGAGCGAAAACCGCTGGATCAGCCTGCGCGTGTCGGCCAATGGCTTACGCACGATCGACAAGAAGGGCATAGACGTGGTTCTGAAGGAACTGCGCGCTAAAGGGGAGATTTGATCATGCGCGAGAAGATCAAACTGGAATCGACCGCCGGCACCGGCCATTTCTACACCACCACCAAGAACAAGCGCACCATGCCGGACAAAATGGAGATCATCAAGTTTGATCCCAAAGTGCGCAGGCACGTGATCTACAAAGAGACCAAGCTGAAGTAAGCGTACCGCACACCAAGAAAAAGGCCGCTGATGCGGCCTTTTCCATTTTACGCGTAGCAGCGCAGCCGCAGCGAGAATTCCTCCAACTGCCGGATGCCGCTCGCCTCGGCGCGCCCGCACCAGTCTTGCAATTGTTTCAGCAGCTGTTCGCGCGAGGCGTTGGAGCGTTGCCACAGCGCCGCCAACTCCTGACGCATGCCGTAGACCGTCGACAGTTTCTCGCTCTTCGCCAGCGCCTCGGCCAGCCTGGCGCGCTCCGCGTCGCCCAACTGCCGCTCGTCGCGATTAAGCCAGCGCCGCAGCCCTTTCAACAATTGCGCGTCCTGGGGCGCGAAGCGGCGCAGCACGCGCAATTCCTCGGCGTAGGTCTTCTTGAGCGACTTCGCGTACTTCGCCAATACATCGTAGCGATAGGTGATCACGGCCTGCAGCGTATCGAAATCGGCAACCGGTTTTGGCTGGGTGAAGCGCGGACGCGGCGCCACCTTTTTGACTTCGGCCAAACCCAGGACGTCGAGGATCCGGATATACATCCAGCCGATGTCGAATTCGTACCACCTGTTGGAGAGCTTGGCCGACGAACCGAAAGCATGATGGTTGTTGTGCAACTCCTCCCCGCCGATCAGTATGCCTAGCGGGAAGATATTCGTGCTGGCATCGAAGGTCGACCAATTGCGGTAGCCCCAATAGTGGCCGATGCCGTTGATCACGCCCGCCGCCCAGAACGGAATCCAGGCAATCTGTACCGCGAGCATCAGCAGGCCCGGCACGACGCCGAACAAGGTGACGTCGATCAGGCCCATGACGATCACGCCGAGCTTGGCCGGGCTGCCATAGACATTGCGCTCGAGCCAGTCGTCCGGCGTGCCGTGGCCGTACCGCTCGAGGGTCCGTTCGTTGTGCGCTTCCTTGACGTAGAGAAACACGCCGCCCCAGAGCACGCGATTGATGCCCAGGATCTGCGGGCTGTGCGGATCGTCCGCGGTCTCGCACTTGGCGTGGTGCTTGCGGTGGACGGCCGCCCATTCCTTGGTCACCATGCCGGTAGTCATCCAGAGCCAAAGGCGGAAGAAATGGCTGGCGAGCGGGTGCAGATCGAGCGCCCGGTGGGCCTGGTGGCGGTGCAGGTAAATGGTTACAGCGGCAATACTGACATGGGTCAGGACCAGGGTCACGACGACCAGGCCCCACCAGGGTAAATCCAAGACCCCCGAAAACAGCATCAAATCTCCATCAAATTCTCGAACCGGGTGCGCATTCTACTGCAATTCCCGCAAGCGGCCATGGCTATTCAGGCGGAGAGGCTGCTCGCGCCGGGCAGCACCCGCACTTCCCGCTGCGGATATGGGATTTCGATGCCGGCCTGCTGAAACGCGTGCCAGATAGCGAGGTTGATTTCGGAGCGGATGTTGAGCATGCCGGTCTCCGGATCGTCGATCCAGACACCCAGTTCGAGTTCCATGCCGCTGTCGGCAAAGCGCGCGAGGAACGCCTTCGGTGGCGGCTCGGCGAGCACGCGCGGGTGCTTGCCCGCCACCTCCACCATCAGCTGCATGGCGCGCTCCGGATCGCCCTTGTAAGCGACCTGGACCTGGATCGCGAGCCGGATCTGCCGGTTGGAATACGAATGGTTCAGCACCGTCGCAGTGATCAGCAGCTCGTTCGGGATGATCGCCTCACGCCCGTCGAGCGCGCGCACCACCACGTAGCGCGTCGTGATGTCCTTCACTTCGCCATAGAAATTGTCCGCCGTGATCAAGTCGCCGATGCGGATCGAACGGTCGAGCAGGATGATGAATCCGCTCACGTAGTTGCTGGCGATTTTCTGCAGTCCGAATCCCAGGCCCACGCCGATGGCCCCGCCGAACACCGACAAAACCGTGAGGTCGATGCCAACGAGCGGCAGCACCATGAGCACGGCGAGCACGACCAGCAGCGACTTGGCCGCGCGCGCGAATACTACGCGCAGGCTGGAATGCAGCGAATCGGCCCGCATCAGGCGCGCCTCGATGGCGCCGGAGAGCCACAGCGCCGCGAGCAGGGTAATCACCACCCAGAATAATCCCTGCAGCACGAGCCACGTCGTGAGCTTCTGCTTGCCTAGATGAAAGGTAATGCCGTCCAGATAATCGACCACTTCCGGCAGCAGGCCGGAGACGTGCAGCACCAACGCGCCCCACACCACAACGGCGATCGCCCTCTCGAACGAGCGCACGACGCTGCCTCGCGCAAACACGTGGCGCAACAAGTAAAAGAAGATGCGCACCAGCAAGAGCGATACGAGGAGCGGCACGAACAGCCGCAGCAGATCGACCTCGATCCAGCGTTTGAGCAGACTGATACCCAGTAGCAGCGGAATCAGGGCGACAGCGGGGAACAGGATGCGCCTCAAACCGCCGACGCCGAACTTCCAGATGCCGTCGGCCTCAACGCGCGCGAGGCGCAGCGCCCGGCCCGCGGCCCAGGCCAGCGCGAAGCAGGCGAGCAGGATCGCGATCTGCCATACGACCTGCGGGTCATGCAGGTCGATCCAGGCCCGTTCCAGCAAAGTACTAAAGGGTTCTTTCATTGGTCGGCGTAGGGCAAGGCCTCGGCGAAATGCCGTTTCCAGTTGGCGGCGTAGGCATTCGCAATATCCGGATTGTGGCGCAGGATCAGCACGTTCTCAGCGTTCTTGTATTGCGCGGCGTAGGTCCAATTGTAACTCCCCGTTATGACCGCCGCGTCCGCCGTTCCTGCGTCGATGACCATTACCTTGTTGTGCGCGCTCTGGTAGCGCACCTCCAGCATCACCGGGATGCCCGCCTGGGCCAACTCGGGGATGCGGCTCGCCTCGCCGCTGTACGTCTGCTCGCGATCCGCCATGACCTGCACGTCGACGCCGCGCCTCCTCGCTGCCATCAATGCGTTTGTCAGCGCGCGGCTGGTGAAACTGAAAGCCTGCACCAGAATCTGCCCCTTTGCCCGGCGAATAGCCTCGACGATCATGGCTTCGGCATTGTCCCAGGGCGTGAACGCGACCTGCACTGTGCCCTGCGCCGGCAACGCTTCGGCTGCCTGCGCCGGAATCTGCGCCGTGGCAGCGCACGCGCACAACAGAGCGAGCCCGAGCAGCGCGCGCCTCATGCCATTACGCTCCCTTCTTCCCCAGCAGCGCGGCAAAGAAGCCGTCGGTGCCATGCAGATGCGGCGCCAGGCGCAGGTACTCCCCGGTATCGAGCGCTATGCGCTGTTGCGCCAGGGCGGCGTTGGCGGGGCGCAGCTCGAATTGCGCGTGTGCCGCCAGAAAGGACTGCACCACCTCTGCGTTCTCTTCATCGAGCAGGCTGCAGGTCGCGTACAGCATCACGCCGCCGGGCTTCACCAGCTTCGCCGCCGCGGCCAGGATGACGTCCTGTTTTGCGCGGCGCTCGGCCAGCGTCTGTTCATCCTGGCGCCATTTAAGATCTGGATTACGCCGCAACGTTCCCAGGCCGGTGCAGGGCGCGTCCACCAGCACGCGGTCGAGCTTGCCCGCGAGGCGTTTCAGGCGCGCATCGTTTTCACTCGCGATCCACTGCGGATGAACGTTGGAAAGGCCGGAGCGCGCCAGGCGTGGCTTCAGGCTCGAAAGGCGTTTTTCCGAGATGTCGAAGGCGTACAGCCTGCCGCTCGAGCGCATCAGCGCTCCCAGCGCCAGGGTCTTGCCGCCGGCGCCGGCGCAGAAATCCGCCACCATTTCGCCGCGGCGGGGCGCAAGCAACTGGCACAGGAGCTGGCTGC
>Ga0315281_10007311_pt1 | contig 15570 bp, 16 predicted proteins | sample YL17G07_0_MG_FD_204540 | JGI IMG/M metagenome (GOLD analysis project Ga0315281, IMG submission 204540) | Sediment microbial communities from Yellowstone Lake, YNP, Wyoming, USA - YL17G07_0 | ecosystem: Environmental > Aquatic > Freshwater > Lake > Sediment | place: USA: Wyoming | collected...
TTCCATGCCCACCTGCACGTCATCCCCCGCCATCACGCCGACGGCTTCGGGCTCGCGTATCCGGCCGGCTATCCTTCTGAGGAGAAGCGCTCCGCTCTCGACGAGACGGCGGAAACCATCAAGTTCTACCTCAAGAAGCAGGCGAGATCTTAGGAAGAAACAGAACCGGCAATGCGCGGCTACTTCTTCGGCACGCCACTGAGCGCCGCCAGCAGGCCCGACGATGCCGTCTCCCGCGCCGCACGCAACGCATTCTTGAAAGCGACGGCGTCGGCGCGGCCGTGCGCGACGATCACGACGCCGTTCACGCCCAACAACGGCACGCCGCCGTACTCGGCGTACTCCAGGCGACGACGCATCTCGCGCAGGGCGTCGCGCAGGACCAGGCCCGCCAGCCGGTACTGCAGCTTGCTCTCGACGACCCGTCGCACGCGCGCGAACGCGAACTCCAGCAGCGCCTCGCTCGCCTTCACCAGCACGTTGCCCGTGAAGCCGTCGGTAACCACGACGTCGACAGCGCCTCCCGTAATGTCCTTCCCCTCAACATTGCCGACGAAGTTGAGCGACGTCTTCTTCAGCTTCTCGTAGACCTCCTGAGCCAGGTCGTTCCCCTTGCCTTCCTCTTCGCCGATGTTCAGGAGGCCCACGCGCGGCCGCTCCAGGCCGAATATGCGCTCCATGTACGCGGAGCCCATGTAGCCGAACTGGACCATGTACGACGGCTTGCAGACGGCGTTGGCGCCGACGTCAAGTATCAGCACGCCGCGCTCCGCCGAAGGGAAGATGGCGCCGATGGCCGGCCGCTCGATGCCTGACAGGCGTCCCAGGTTAAGCAGGGCGGACGCCACGACCGCGCCCGTGTTGCCGGCGGACACGACGGCAGACGCCCCGCCGTTCTTCACCAGCCGCATCGCCACGTTAATCGTCGCGTCGCGCTTCTGTCGCACGGCCTGCGCCGGCGACTCGTCCATCCCTATCGCCTGGCCGGCCTCGACGATATGCAGGCCGGACGGCTGCGGCGCGTGTCGGGCAAGCTCGCTCTCTATCAGCGCCCGTGGCCCGACCAGCGCGATCTCCAGGCCGAACTCGCGCACCGCCTGCACCGCGCCGGCAATCGATTCGCGCGGCGCCCGGTCGCCGCCTAGGGCATCGAGGGCGATGATCATGGTTCTCCGCTCCTTAGTTGACCGGCCGCGACAGGAACTCTTCCCACATCCGTTGCCGCAGGTCGGCATCGACGAGAATGTCCACGGCCGTCATCGCCATCGCCTTCGCCGCGTCGATGAGCGCCTTGTCGCCCTCTTCGGAGCGCGCCAGTCGGGCAAAATCGGCCGTATGGATGTTCACTTCGCGCGGCGCAACCCGTATCGACGGGTGGATCGTCGGCAGTAGCACGCTGACGTTGCCGACGTCGGTGCTGCCCAGGGCCCGCGGCACCGGCGGCTCCTTCATCGAGCGCCCGAGCTTCGTCAGGTTTCGACGGAACGCGTCCGCCATCGCCTTGTTGGCCCGCAGCGGCGCGTACTGCACGTCGTCCCAGCGGTACTCGAGGCGAGCGCCGGTGGCCGTCGCGCCGGCCTCGAAGCAGGCCACGACGCGTCCCTTCAGGTCCTCCAGGTACGCCTCGTCTTCGGCCCGCGCCAGGAAGACGGCTGCCGCGTGGTTGGGCACGACGTTCGGCATCTGGCCGCCGTCGGTGATGATGCCGTGGACGCGGGCGCTGTCGCGGATATGCTGTCGCAGTGCCGCGACGGCGTTGTAAGCGATGACGACCGCGTCGAGGGCGTTGATGCCCGCCTCCGGCCTGCTGGCGGCGTGCGCCTCCTTGCCGAAGTATTCGACGTTCACGGTGGCGCAGGCGAGGGCCGCCGTCAGGGCCAGGTTGCGCGACCCCGGGTGGACGAGCATAGCGGCGTCGAGTTCGTCGAAGGCGCCGCGGCCGGCCATTATCGCCTTGCCGCCGTAGACCTCTTCGGCCGGCGTGCCAATGGCGGCGACGCTTCCGCCCGCCTCCGCCAGGACTCTGCTGACCGCGACTGCTGCGCCGACAGAGCTCGCGGCGATGAGGTTGTGGCCGCAGGCGTGACCGAGCCCGGTCAGGGCGTCGTACTCGGCGAGGAAAGCGACGCGCGGACGCTCCTCCCCGCTGGTGGCGCGAAAGGCCGTCGCGAGGTCGCAGAACGGCCGCTCGACGCGGAAGCCGTGCGCTTCCAGGTAATCGCACAGCCAGCCCGCGGCGTTCTCTTCCTGGAAGCCGGTCTCGGGGTTGTCGTGGATGCGGTGGCTGAGGTCGACGAGGGCGTCCCGCTGGGCTTCCACCTCGTCGATAACGCGGGCCTTTAGCCTATCGGCATCCCGTGACACGTCATTCCTCTGCGAGCGGCTGGATTCATGGGCAAGCGCATTGTAGGTGTGCATCCTCGCGGGGGTCAAGCGGATGTGACGAGTTGGGGGAGTGCAGAGGTGCCTGAGGCACCTTTGCCGGGGTTTCAAGAGCCTGTCCGCCTTTGGCGGAGGTGTCCCCTTTGAAGCCGGAAAACACATCTAGGGTGGGAGGCCTGCCCGCCTCTGGAGGGGTGGGAAGAAGGACGTCTGTCTTTCAATGGAGCGGCAGCGCCCGCTTCGGGCAGCGTCGCCGTCGAACCGCTGCCAGCGCACCGCATTGTCGCGCTCCCGCCGGATGGAGTATGATGACCGTAGCAAGGCTTTCGGGAGCTGGGGGGCTCGCCTCAGGCGAGGGGCCCGGCTGAGAGGGTGGCCGCCCGCCACCGACCGTTTGAACCTGACCTGGGTAATGCCAGCGTAGGGAGCAGCGGAAGTGTTGGTTCAAGCGCTACCCGTCCCGTCGGCGGCTGGCGCTTTTTGTTTTGCGCGAGGCATATCCGTGAAGACCGTTATGACTATCGCCGGCTCCGACTCCAGCGCCGGCGCCGGCATCCAGGCCGACCTTAAGACTTTCGCCGCGTTCGGCGTCTACGGGACGTCGGTCATAACGGCGATTACCGCCCAGAACACGCAGGGCATCGCGCGCGTCGAAGCGATATCCCCGGAGATGGTCGCGGCCCAGATCGACGCCGTCGTCAGCGACATCGGCGCCGACGTCGTGAAGACGGGCATGCTCGGCAGCGCCGCCGTCATCGACGTCGTTGCCTCGAAGCTGCGGGAGCACAACCTGACGCAGCTCGTGCTCGACCCCGTGCTCGCGGCGTCGGACGGAAGCGCGTTGCTGGAGGAAGGCGGCGTGGCCCTGTTGCGCGAGAGGCTGCTGCCGCTCGCCCTCATCGTCACGCCGAACGTCGACGAGGCAGGGGCGCTGGTCGGACGCCGTCTCGACGGCCCTGAGGACGTGCGGCGGGCGGCGCAGGAGATCATCGACATGGGCGCGCGCAACGTCGTCATCACCGGCGGCCACGCGAAGGGACCCGCCGTCGATCTCTTCTACGACGGACAGCAGTATCACGAGTTCGCGGCCGCCCGCGTCGACACGACGAATACTCACGGCACCGGCTGCACGTTCGCGGCAGCGATAGCGGCGTCGCTGGCCAAGGGCTCCGCGCCGCGACAGGCCGTGGCCATGGCGAAGGCTTACGTCACCAAGGCAATGCAGATGTCTTTTCCGCTGGGCCACGGACGCGGCCCGGTGCACCATTTCTTTCGCTACTGGCAGGATATCGAAGGCAGTCACTAGCGGCGGCCGCGGGAGTTGCGGCGGAGGCCCGATATGTCGAAAGGGACGAGGAACGGAACAGGTACGCAGATGAGCTATGCCCGCGGCGGCGTCATCACCGAGCAGATGCGTGTCGTCGCGGAGAAAGAGGGTCTCGAGCCGGAGCTGGTACGACAGGAGGTCGCGGCGGGCCGGCTGACCATACCGGCGAACGTCAATCACGCTAGTCTTGACCCCATCGGCATCGGCGGCGTCGCGAGCGTGAAGATCAACGCCAACATCGGCAACTCCGCCCTCTCGTCGGACATCGAGACGGAGCTATGCAAACTGCAGGTGTCAGTCAACTTCGGCGCCGATACGGTGATGGACCTCAGCTCAGGCGGCGACATCGACACCATCCGCGAAGCCATAATCAAGGCCAGCCCGCTGCCCGTGGGCACGGTGCCCATCTACCAGGTCGCGGCGGAGCTGGAGCACGTGGAGGACATGACCGTTGAGGACCTGTTCGACATGATCGAGCACCAGGCGGAGCAGGGCGTCGACTTCATGACGGTGCACTGCGGCATCCTGCGCGAGCACGTCCCCCTGGCGCAGAAGCGCGTCACCGGCATCGTCAGCCGCGGCGGCGGGCTGCTCGCGCAATGGATGGTGCGGCACAACCGGCAGAACCCGCTCTACGAGCACTTCGACGACCTCTGCGACATCGCCCGCCGGTACGACGTCACCCTCAGCCTCGGCGACGGCCTGCGCCCGGGCTCGCTCATCGACGCCAGCGACGATGCGCAGTTCGCCGAGCTGGAGACGTTGGGGGAGCTGACGCTGCGCGCCTGGGCGAAGGACGTGCAGGTCATCATCGAGGGGCCGGGCCACGTCCCGCTCGACCAGATAGAGATGAACGTGAAGCGCCAGCAGGAGGTCTGCCACGGCGCGCCCTTCTACGTCCTCGGGCCGCTCGTCACCGACGTCGCCCCGGGCTACGACCACATAACGTCCGCAATCGGCGCCACGCTGGCCGCCTATGCCGGCGCCAGCTATCTCTGCTACGTGACGCCGCGCGAGCACCTGGGCCTGCCCAGCCTGGAGGACGTCAAGACGGGCGTCGTGACCTACAAGATCGCCGCTCATGCCGCGGACGTCGCTCGGGGCCGGAAGGGCGCGCGCGACCGCGACGACGCCATGTCGCGCGCCCGCTACGCCTTCGACTGGGAGCGCCAGTTCGCGCTCTCGCTCGACCCGGATACGGCGCGCCGCCTCCACGACGAATCCCTGCCCGAGGGCTACCCGAAGTCGGGCAACTTCTGCTCGATGTGCGGGCCCAAGTTCTGCCCCATGCGCATCAGCCGCCAGATGAGCGACGCATCGCCACCGGAAGGAGGCGACTGATGGAGCTTGCCTACCCCAAGTACACAGCGATACTCGCGGCGGCTGCGGTCGTCATCCGCGACGGCCGGCTGCTGCTGCTCGAAGACCGCTGGGGCCGCTGGGGACTGCCTTCGGGCTTCGTGGAGAAAGGCGAGTCGCCTGAGGAGACGCTGCGTCGCGAGGTGTTCGAGGAGCTGGGCGTGGAGTGCCGCGTCGTTGCGCCCCACAGCGTCGACATCGACTGGGCGGGACCCGAGGGTGCGGTGTTCATTCTCATGCACTATGCGGCTTCGCTGGCGAGCGACGACTTCGCGCCCAACGAGGAAGTCGTCAGATTCGCCTGGGTGGCGCCGGACGAAGTAGGCCGCTACAACGTCTGGCCGAACGTCCTTCGCCTGGCGGAAGGCTTAGCGGCAGGTTCTGGGGTGTCGCGGGGCGGCGCCCCGTAGCAGATAGGCGCGAGCGATGGAAGATTACCTGGAGATAGCGGGCAAGAAGTTCCGGTCGCGGCTTCTCGTCGGGACCGGCAAGTACCGGACGCCGGAGGAGATGGTCGCGGCGCTCGATGCGTCGGGAGCGGAGATCGTGACCGTCGCCATCCGTCGCCTCGACCTCGATGACCCGACCAAGAAGACGCTCCTCGACTACATCGACTGGAGCAAGTACACCATCCTGCCCAACACGGCCGCCTGTCGGACCGTCGAGGAGGCACTGTTCACGGCGCGCCTCGGACGGGAGGTGACCGGCTCCAACTGGGTAAAGCTGGAGGTCGTGCCGGACCCTAAATACCTCTTGCCAGACCCCGTCGCGACGCTAGAGGCGGCGAAGATACTCGTCGGCGAGGGCTTCGTTGTCCTGCCGTACATTCACGCCGACCCGGTGCTGGCGCGCCATCTGCAAGAGGCCGGCTGCGCGACGGTCATGCCCCTAGGCTCGGCCATCGGCTCCGGCCAGGGCATCCTGACGGCCGAGGAGATTCGCATCATCGTCGAGCAGGCGACCGTGCCGGTGGTCGTCGACGCGGGCCTGGGCGCGCCATCGGACGCCGCGCTGGCGATGGAGCTGGGCGCCGATGCCGTCCTCATGAACACCGCGCTGGCGGAGGCTGGCGACCCGGCGCTGATGGCGGACGCTCTGCGCAAGAGCGTCGAGGCCGGGCGTCAGGCCTACCTGGCCGGCCGCATCCCCAAGAAACGCTACGCCGCGGCCAGCAGCCCTGCGGAGGGCGTGCCGGGCCGTCCGGCGGCGACTGGAGGTATCGGATGACCACATTCATGACCAGCAGGATGGGACGCCTGCGGCTGCCCAGTCTCTGCTTCGTCACCGACCGCAAGCTGTGCGGCGACAAGCCGTTGGAGGACGTCGTCTCGCAGGCGATCGACGGCGGCGCCAATGTCGTGCAGCTTCGGGAGAAGGACCTGTCGGCCGGCGAGCTGTTCACGCTCGGCGTGCGACTGCGCGAGATCACGAAGAACCGCTCCCTTCTCCTGATAAACGACCGCCTCGACGTCGTGCAGGCGTGCGGCGCCGACGGCGCGCAACTGCCGGAGAGCGGCCTGCCGACTTCGGTCGCGCGCTGGGTGCTGGGCCGCCACGCCCTCATCGGCCGCTCCGTGCACAGCGTGGAGGCCGCGAAGCAGGCGGAGGTCGACCGCGCCGACATGGTCATCGTGGGGCCCGTCTTCGAGACCACGTCGAAGCCGAAGGCGACGCCCGTGGGCACGGCGCTGGTGAAGGAGATAGCCGAGTCAGTGCCGCTGCCGGTCATCGCCATCGGCGGCATTACGCCGGAGAACGCCGGCGAAGTGATACGCGCCGGTGCGGCCGGCGTAGCCGTAATCTCCGCTATCTGCGCCGCCGCCGACCCCCGCGCCGCGGCAGAAGCGCTTACGCAGGCGATGGGCGAGGCCTGGCGCGACCGTCTGATGGAAAGGGCGAAGGCTGGGGCATGATCGCCGTCACGGTCAACGGCAAGCAGCGCGAGATCGAAGCCGAGGTTGACCTGGCTGCCTTCCTCCGGGTGCTGGAAATCGACCCCCGCGCCGTAGCCGTCGCCCGCAACGGCGAGGTCGTGGCGCGCGCCCAGCACGCGAACGTGACCGTGCGCGAAGGCGACAGCGTCGAGATCGTGCGCATGGTCGGCGGCGGTTAGAGAGATTCCCCCGATGTCTTCGAATCGTTCGACTGACGTGATCGTCGTTGGCGGCGGCGTCATCGGCTGCGCCATCGCCTACCACCTGGCGCGCGAGGGCGTGCGCGTCGACGTCATCGAACGCGGCGAGATCGGCGGCGAGGCGTCGGGCGCCGCGGCCGGCATGCTGGCGCCGCTGGCCGAGGTGGAGGACGCCGGCCCGTTCCAAGAGCTGTGTGTCGTGAGCCTGCGCATGTTCCCCGCGCTCGTCGCGATGTTGCGTGAAGAGACCGGCGTCGACGTCGAGTACCTCCCGTCCGGCATCCTGCGCGTCGCCCTCACCGACGAGGAAGAACAGCGCCTGCGCGACCTCGCCGGTTGCGCGAACGGCCTGCCGCAGCACTGGCTCTCGCCGGACGACCTGCGCTCGCTGGAGCCCGGGCTGTCGCCGGACGTAAGGGGCGGCCTCTACTCGCCGGAGGAGCGCCAGGTGAACGCCGACCGCCTGACGCAGGCGTTTGCGCGGGCGGCCGCTATGCACGGAGCGACGCTTCGCCGTAATCTGCGTGTCAGCGGGCTACTTACAGGCAACGGGCGCGTCACTGGCGTGCGGATGCCTAACGGCGACCTTGCGGCCGGGCACGTTGTCCTCGCCGCCGGGCCCTGGACCGGCCGCATCGCTGCGTTGCTGGGAGCCGACCTGCCCGTGTTCCCCGTCCGCGGCCAGATGCTCGCGCTGCCGTCGAAGTCGGCGCCGCGACACATCGTCTGGGGTAGCGCCGGCTACCTCGTGCCGAAGGCGAACGGCCTGGTCTTCGCCGGCGCGACCGTCGAGAAGGTAGGCTTCCGCCGTCGCACGACGGCCGCCGGCTTGCGCAGTCTGGCGGAGGCGGCGTCGACGCTGGCGCCGCGATTGGGGGCGTTCGCGCCCGTCGATAGCTGGGCCGGCCTGCGCCCCGGTTCCGCCGACGGCCTGCCGCTGCTGGGGCCGCTGCCCGGATGGGAGGGCGTGAGCGTCGCGACAGGGCACTATCGCAACGGCATCCTCCTCTCGCCGATAACGGGCCGCCTCATCGCCCGCTCCATAATAGACGGCTCGCCGGACGGGACGATGGCATCGTTCAGCCCCGCGCGTTTCCTCGCCCACACATAATTCCGCGTGGGTGGCGCGCCTGCCCTCGTTGTCTCTTCCATCGACGGGGCGCGATGTCGATAGAACGTGCGATGATCGCGCTCACGGTGCCGCTCGGGTCGCCGAGCGGCACGCTCCGGGACATGGACGTTCTCTTCGGCAACAACGCAGCTAGGGTGGGACGTGGGAAAGAGATAATTCTCGTCGAGAAGCGGCAGCAAACGCCTGTCGCTGAAAGCACGCTGGTTCCGAAGGCACTGCGCGTCCCTATGTCGTTGTCTCCATCGACGCGCGTGATGTCACTGGAACATGCGATGATCGCGCTCACGGTGCCGCTCGGGTTGCCGAGCGGCACGCGGGGATTGCTAACTTCATCCTCGGCGACAGCGCCCCTGGGGTGGGACGCCGAAGGCCCGCCTCAGGACGGTGGGATGGAGATCATGTTCATCCAGTGGTGGCAGCGGGCGGCAGCGGGCGGCATGTGGACGGCCGACCGCCCACACGGGCAGTACTCCGCTCTACGGCGCGAACCGCGATGCCAGCCGTCGCGCCGCCTCCTCCACGTCGTCCGCAAGGCAGACGGCGCTGATGACCGCTACGGCGTCCGCGCCCGCGGCGATGACCTCGTCCACGTTCCCCTCGTTGATGCCGCCTATCGCCACGACGGGCACCTTCACGGCCGCTTTCACCTCGCGCAGGCGCTCCGGGCTGGCCCGTCGCGTAACGCCCTTGCCCGTCGTCGGGAAGACAGCGCCGACGCCGACGTAGTCCGCGCCTTCGCGCTCCGCCCGTCGCGCCTCGTCGACCGTGTTCGACGATACGCCGAGCAGCAAGCCCGCCGGCAGCCACGGCCGCACGAGAGGCAGCGGCAGGTCCCTCTGGCCCAGGTGCGCCCCGTCGGCGGCAAGGGCGAGCGCGAGGTCGACGTGGTCGTTGACGAAGAAGAGGGCGCCCCGCTCGCGGCAGAGGTCGCGGATGGCCCGCGCCTGGGAAAGCTGTTCGCCCTTCTCGCGGGTCTTGTCGCGCCACTGGATGATGCGCGCGCCGCCGGCGAGGGCGAGTCGCGCCACTTCGACCGGGTCGCGGCCGCGCGTCTGCTGCGGGTCGACGATGACGTACAGGCCGCGAATATCGCTCGACTTCGCTACGGCCACTGGAGCTGCCCGTCCTTGTAGATCGCGCTGAGGAACTCGTCGCTGAAGGCGGCGCCGGCGTCTACCGGCTTGCTGACGGCGCCGAACTCCTGCAGAGACGCGTTCAGCGCCTGCCACTGCTCCGCCGTCTGCCAGCCAAGTCCGTTCTGCCGCGTGACGTCCGACTCCGCCGCCGCCAGCTCGGTGTCCAGCATGAAGCGCTGGTGCTCGCGCTCCTCGCCCGTCGCGTACTTCAGGACGATGTCCACGGCCTCGTCGCGGTTGTCCCGCGCCCACTCGATGCCGTGCAGCACCGCCTTCAGAAAGCGCTCGACGACCTCCGGGTGTTGCGCGGCATAGTCCTTCGTCGTCACGTACGTCAGGCCGAGCGTCGGCATCCCGTAGTCGGCGGCGCTGAACACCTTCACTTCTTTGCCCAGCTTGCGCCGGATGATGTCCGGCTCATTGGAGAGGAAGACGGGGTAGACGTCGACGCGGCCCTCGACCAGGAGCTGCGGCGGCTCATAGCCGATGTTCTGGGCGTTCACGTCGTCCAGGGTCATGCCGCGCGATTTCAGGATCGCGAGCAGGTCGGGCGGGACGGTGCTCCGGTAGCCGACGGTCTTGCCCCGCCAGTCCGCGGGATCGTCCAGGCCCGCGCCGGCGAGCGTGACCCATCCCTGCTGTCCCGTCTGGCCGATGAGCGCGACCGCCAGCAACGGCAGTCCGGGGTCGGCGATGCGCTGGAGGACGTTCGCGGCGTCGGCGGTGGTGAACTGCACCTGGCCCGCGAGGAGGAGCTGAACGTGCTGGCTGCTGCCGGAGGAATGCTGGATGTCTACGTCGAGGCCCTGTTCCTGGAAAAAGCCCTTCTCCTTCGCCACGTAGGCGCCGACGAACGGCAGGTTGGCCTGCGGCTTGAAGCCGGCCATGAACGTGATCTTCTGCGGCTGGGGCGTCGGAGCGGCGGTTTGCGGTGCGACGGCCTTTTCCTCGCCGCCGCACGCCGCCATGACCAGGGAGACGAAAAGGATGCTCGCCAGTGCCAGAGAGGGCCTTTTCATTCGACGCTCCTTACGTGTCAATCGCCGATTCGTGCCACGACAACAGCCGCCGCTCGGCCAGCGACACGATGAGATAGAGCCCGACGCCCAGCGCCGCCAGCGACACGATCGCCGCGAACGCTGTCGGCATGTCGACGTTGCTGTTCGCCACCTGGATCACGCGGCCCAGGCCCTTCTCGCCGCTGAACCACTCCGCGACGACGGCGCCGATGACGCTCAGCGGTATCGACACCTTGAACGCCGCGAAAAGATAGGGCAGGGCGCTGGGCAATCGCAGCTTGATCAGCACCTCCCACGGCGAGGCCGCCAGCGACTGCAAATACTGCAACGCCCACGGGTTCACGGAGCGCAGGCCGATGACGGCGTTCACCATGACCGGGAAGAAGACAATGAGGGCGATGATGAACAGCTTCGGCGCCAGACCGAACCCGAACCACACGGCCAGCAGCGGCGCAATGGCGACTATCGGCGTCACTTTCACCATGATCGCCAGCGGAAAGAGGCTGCGCTCCAGGAAGCGGGAGTGGGCCATCGCCACCGCCAGCAGGATGGCGACCGTCGAGCCCAGCGCGAAGCCGGCGAGCGCGCCGTACAGCGTGACGCCGCCCTGCCTGGCGAAGAACGCCGGGTCCTCGGCCAGGCGCTGCGCTATCGCGGAGGGCGCGGGCACCAGGTACTCCGGCACGGCGCGCAGTCGCACCCAGGCCTCCCACAGACCGACGGCGACCGCCAGCGCCAAGAACGGCGGCGCGACGCTGCGGGCGAACGACAGCAGCGGGACGGACAGCGGCTTCGACGCTTCGACGGCGCGTCGCTCCGCGCTCAGCCTGGCATCCCCTTCGACGAGCGGCCGTTCCATCGATCAGTTGTCCCTTAGCAGCGAGCGAAGCTCCGCCGCGTAGCGCCGGAACTCGTCGCTCGATTCTGTCGTCTCGGTGCGCGGCCGCGGCAGGTCGATTTCGACGGCCGCCTTCACGCGTCCCGGCGCCGCCGTCAGCACCGCCACGCGGTCGGCCAGCAGCACCGCCTCCGCTATGCTGTGCGTCACGAAGACAACGGTCTTGCGTCTGCCGCCGTTCGTCAGCGGCGACTGCCAGATGCGCAGCAGCTCGTAGCGCATCGCCTCGCGGGTAATCTCGTCGAGGGCGCCGAACGGCTCGTCCATCAGCAGCAGTGACGGGTCGAAAACGAGCGTGCGCGCCAGGGCGACTCGCTGTTGCATGCCGCCGGAGAGCTGTCGTGGATAGTAGTCGCGGAACTCTTCGAGGCGCATCAGGTCCAGCAGGCGCTCCGGCCGGAGGTGCGTCGAAGCGTGGTTGCGGCGGTTCACTTCCAGCGGCAGGCGCACATTTTCGAGGACCGTCCGCCAGGGCAGGAGCGAGGCGTCCTGAAAGACGTAGCCCACCTGCTTGGCTCGACTCGCGGCCGTGGGCGTCTCGCCCGCGATCCGCACGCTGCCCGACGACGGCGCCAGCAGCCCGCCGATGGTGCGCAGGAGCGTCGTCTTGCCGCAGCCGCTCGGACCAATGACGGCGACGAACTCGCCTGCGGCGACGCTCAAGGACACGTCGGCGAGCGCCGTGAGGGTGCGGCCGTTGTTGCGGAAGGTCTTCGTCAGCCCTCGGGCTTCGACCTGTGGCGGTAATCCGTTACCCATCACGCCTCTCGAAGGGGAAAAGCGGTCTGATGAAAAGAAGGCATGACCGGCGTCACCCGGCAAGTCCATTCTATGCTTGCGTTCCCCCGCCTGACAACGTCTTTCCCTTATGGTGGATCGGATGAGCTCTTTAGCCAGAGGCGTTTCCTGAACTGCCATCCAGTGCCCCTGAATCGCTCGGCGCGTCCAGGGGGAGTCCAGAGGGGTTCCCCCTCTGGCGGGGTTCAAGGGGTGTCCCCTTGATTGCCAGTGAACTTCTCTGGGCGGGTGGGCGGGAAAGAAAGCATCTCATGGAGCGGGAGTAGCGGGCCCGCGCGGGCTGCGCGCAAGCCCTCCTGTTCTTGACAGCGAGCCCTCCCCCTGCTACGTATTACTTGAAGCGATGATCGCTATAATCGGCGGCACAGGTCCCGAGGGAAAGGGACTCGCGCTGCGGTTCGCCGCTGCCGGCGAGATCATCATGATCGGCTCGCGATACCGCGAACGCGCCCTCGCCGCCGCCGAAGAGGTGCGACGCCGTGTCCCCGACGCCTGGGTGCGCGGCGCCCTCAACCGCCGGGCCGCCCGCGAAGCCGACATCATCGTCATCACAGTTCCCTTCGAGGGCCATGTCCGCGTGCTGGAGTCGCTGCGCAAGTACGTCGCGGGCAAGATGGTAATCGACACAGTGGTGCCGCTGGCATTCCAAAAAGGGCGCATCGACGTCATGTCCGTGGAAGAAGGCTCAGCGGCGGAGCAGGCGCAGCGCATGCTGCCGGACGCGCGGGTCGTCGCCGCCTTCCTCAACTTGAGCGCCGGCGATCTCGCCGCCATCGACAGGCCGCTGGATGCCGACGTCGTCGTCTGCGGCGACAACGTCGCTGCCCGCAACGCGACGATGGCGCTGGTCAATCGTATCCCCGGCCTGCGCGCCGTCAACGGCGACGGCCTGGCCGGCGCCCATCACCTGGAAGAGATAACCGCCCTCCTGCTCACACTCAACCGGACCTACAGGAAGCAGACCAGCATCAGGTTCACGGGAATCTGACGATGTCGCCGCAAGCCGCGCCGAGGCTGCCGGAGGTGCGCATCGTCGGCGTCACCGGCCTGCCCGAGATCGCGCCCGGCGACGACATCACAGCGCTCGTCGTCGACGCTGCAGCCGCGCAGGGCACGGCGCTGCTCGACGGCGACGTGCTCGTCGTCACGCAGAAGATCGTCTCGAAGGCGGAGGGCCGGCTGGTCGAGCTGCGGACGGTCGAGCCGTCGGCGATGGCGCGCGAGTACGCCCGCCGCTGGGGGAAGGACGCCCGCCAGGTCGAGGTGGTCCTGCGCGAGGCGAGCCGTATCGTGCGCATGGACAGGGGCGTCCTCATCGTCGAAACGAAGCACGGCTTCGTCTGCGCCAACGCGGGCGTCGACGCCTCGAACACGGGCCGGCCGGGATTCGTCACGCTGCTGCCCGAAGACCCCGATGCATCGGCGGAGCGCGTCCGCGGCGGCATCGAACGGCAGGCGGGCGTCGCGGTCTCCGTGATAGTATCCGATAGCTTCGGACGGCCCTGGCGCGCGGGCATCGACCAGGTCGCGCTCGGCGTCGCGGGCCTGCTGCCGCTGCGCGACTACACGGGCCAGGCAGACCCCGACGGCTACGAGCTGCGGGTGACGCAGGTGGCGCTGGCCGACGAGATAGCGGCGGCGGCGGAGCTGGTGATGGGGAAGCTCGACAGGGTGCCGGTCGCGATCGTCAGAGGGTACGCCGTGCCGCCGGGCGCGGGCAGCGGCCGCCAGCTCCTGCGCGAGCCGGAGAAGGACCTCTTCCGCTAGGCGCCCGGAGACCCAACCAATAGCTATCGCGTAGGGCGGGCATCTTGCCCGCCCCGGTCTAGAGAGAAAATCGTCGAATTGGACCAACAACTCCCTCCAACGCCGGACGACCTGAGGACTGAGCCCTCGCCGGTACCGGGTGTCAGCCGTAACGTCTTCGTGCTCGGGCTGGTCAGCCTGGTACAGGACGTGGCCAGCGAGATGCTTTATCCCATCATACCCATCTTCCTGACCGTCACCCTGGGCGCGCCGGTGGCGTTCCTGGGCCTCATCGAAGGCATCGCCGAGGGCACCGCCAGCCTGATGAAGGTCGGCTCCGGCTGGTACTCCGACCGCCTGTCGCTGCGGAGGCCGCTCGTCGCCGCCGGCTACGGGCTATCGGCCGTCGGCAAGGTGCTGCTGGCGACGGCCTTCCACTGGCCGCAGGTGCTCATCGCGCGCACGACCGACCGCTTCGGCAAGGGGGTGCGCACCTCGCCGCGCGACGCCCTCATCGCCGATTCGTCGCTGCCGGAGGTGTATGGGCGCTCGTTCGGCTTCCACCGGGCGGCGGATACCGCGGGCGCCGTGCTGGGGCCGCTCATCGGCCTGGCGATATTGCAGATTGTCGGTCAGAACCACCTCCGGCCCGTCCTGCTGGCCGCGACCATCCCCGGCGTGCTGAGCGTAGGCCTGCTGGCGTTCGTGCGGGAGCGGCGACGCCAGTCGCAGCCGGCGAAGGCCGATGGCGGCGGCGTGAAGATGGACCTCTCCGGTGCGAGCCCGGTCTTCTGGATGTTCCTGAGCATCAGTCTCCTCTTCGCTCTCGGCAACTCCAGCGATACCTTCCTCATCCTGCGCGCGAAGGACCTGGGGTTGAGCCTTTCGATAGTCATCCTGATGTACGTGCTGTACAACGCCAGCTACAGCCTGCTGTCGCTGCCCGCGGGCATCGTCGCCGATAGGGTGGGAAAGCGCCGGCTGGTGACGGGCGGATTCTTTGTCTACGGGCTGGTGTACATGGGGTTCGCGCTGACCGGCCAGGGGAGCGCTGTCTGGCCGCTGTTCCTCGTCTACGGCATATACATGGCCTTCACCGACGGCCAGGCCCGCGCGATGGTGGCGGAGCTATCGCCGGAGGAGCGTCGGGGGACGTTCCTGGGGCTGTACCACACCGGCATCGGCCTGATGGCGGTCGCGGCGAGCATCATCGCCGGAGTCTTGTGGGACGTTGTTGGGAAGCCGGCGCCCTTCTGGCTCGGCGCGTCGACGGGCTTCGCGGCCGCCGCGCTCATGCTGACGCTTCCACGCACGAAACCACAGGGGGAGACAATGTAGCGGAGGGCTTCAGTCCTCCGCCTCCTGGCATCCGGCAAGTCGTCCCGCGTTCGACGATTCTTGAACGGCGACGTGGAAGGCTGAAGCGTTCCTCTACATTCACAATACGCCGCTACGGCTCCCGCAGCACCGCGCCGGTATTCGCGCTCGTCACCAGACTGGCGTAGCGGCGCAACCAGCGACTCGGCAGGTCACGCTTCGGCGGCTTCGCCTCCGCCAGTCGACGGCCCATCTCCGCATCCGACAGGTCGACGTCGAGACGGTGGTTCGGGATATCGATAGTGATGGCGTCGCCGTCGCG
>Ga0315281_10007312_pt1 | contig 15565 bp, 18 predicted proteins | sample YL17G07_0_MG_FD_204540 | JGI IMG/M metagenome (GOLD analysis project Ga0315281, IMG submission 204540) | Sediment microbial communities from Yellowstone Lake, YNP, Wyoming, USA - YL17G07_0 | ecosystem: Environmental > Aquatic > Freshwater > Lake > Sediment | place: USA: Wyoming | collected...
CCGACAATTGAATTACAAATTGGAGATTAACCATGGACATGCCAGGCGCGATCAAGGCAGTAACCGAGCGACGCAATCTCAGCAGCACGGAGATGACCGAGGTGATGCGGACAATCATGACCGGTGAGGCTACACCCGCGCAAATCGGTGGCTTTCTGGTAGGCTTGCGTATGAAAGGTGAAACCACTGATGAGATCGCGGCGGCGGCACAGGTCATGCGATCCTTGGCCACCAAGGTCACGGTGCAGGTGGATCATCTGGTGGATACCTGCGGTACCGGGGGTGACGCCTCCAGTACCTTTAATATCTCCACCAGCAGCGCACTAGTGGTAGCGGCGGCGGGCGGCCACGTTGCCAAACACGGCAATCGTTCGATCACCAGCAAATCCGGCAGCGCGGATGTGTTGGAAGCTGCGGGTGTAAATTTGGAATTAACGCCCGAACAAGTCGCACAGTGCATCAAACAAGTGGGCGTGGGTTTCATGTTTGCACCGCGGCATCACGGCGCGATGAAACACGCAATTGGGCCACGCCGGGAAATGGGTGTGCGTACCCTATTTAATGTCCTGGGTCCGCTGACCAATCCGGCGGATGCGCCGAACCAAGTGCTGGGTGTGTTCTCCGATCAATTGCTCGAACCCTTGGCGCAGGTGATGCACAAACTCGGTAGTCGACATGTCATGGTCGTGCATTCCGAAGACGGCATGGATGAGATCAGTATTTCCGCGCCCACCCATGTGGCGGAATTAAAAAACGACAAGGTTTCTCGATACATAATCAAACCGGAGGATTTTGGTTTTGCGCGTGGCAATCTTAAGGAATTGACGGTCGACAGCGCGCAACAATCGCTGGGGATGATACGCTTGGTGTTTGACGGCCACACCGGCCCGGCGCGTGACATAGTGGTGCTCAACGCCGGTGCGGCGATCTATGTGGCGGGTTTAGCCAAGGATATGGCAGAGGGTGTGCAACAGGCACAAGCCGCGATTGATTCTGGCGCCGCGACAAAGAAATTAAATGCGTTGGTGAAACTCTCACAATCGTTTAAATGAACAAGATCCCCGACATCCTGAAAAAAATTCTCAACCGCAAGGCCGAGGAGATCGCGGCGCGGCGTACCCGTCTGCCGCTGCGTGAGATACGTAATCAAGCGCCAGAGGCGGATCCAGCGCGTGGTTTCATCGCCGCGCTGCAACACAAAGTCGCACAAGATCAAGCGGCGGTGATTGCCGAGATCAAAAAGGCATCGCCGAGCAAAGGCGTGCTGCGGCCCGATTTCAAACCGGCCGAGATCGCGCAATCGTATGCCAAGGCCGGTGCAGCGTGTTTGTCGGTGTTGACGGACATCGATTTTTTTCAAGGCGCCGATGCCTATCTGCAACAGGCGCGCGCCGCCTGTAGCTTGCCGGTGATCCGCAAGGATTTTATGATCGATCCTTACCAGGTCTATGAATCGCGCGTGTTGGGCGCGGATTGTATTTTATTGATTGTCGCCGCACTGGGTGATGGGCAGATGCAAGAACTTTTGCATTTGTCGACTGAATTGCACATGGATGTCTTAATGGAAGTGCACGATGCCGCCGAACTGGATCGCGCGTTACTGAGCGATGCGCCGTTGATTGGGATCAACAACCGTGACCTGCGTACGTTTGCCACCAGCCTCAACACCACGCTTGATCTGCTTAACGACATTCCCCGTGATCGTCTAGTCGTCACCGAAAGCGGGATCCATACCCGTGCGGATGTGCAACTGATGCGCGATCATCAGGTTAATGTGTTTTTAGTCGGCGAGACCTTCATGAAGGCCGATGACCCCGGCGAGAAATTAACAGAGTTATTTTTTTCCAGCTGAGGGCATAACCGGGTGAGTACCGCCTGGGCTGTAGCGTCTCATACGGAGTCCGGGCGATAGGCATCGGTGATTTTAAAACAGCGCCACTAGCAGCTTGTTGAAAAACGCAGAGCCTACTGAGAATTCTTTAAACCGACTCACGTCGGTAGCCAGAAGCCTATTGATATATATGGATTCCGGCTCGTACTGCGTTTGGCCGGAACGATGAATCGGGGTTCAATGTCGAGTTTTTCAACAGGCTGCTAGCGTGTACCAAACACCACAATCGTCTTGCCCTTGACGGCGATCAAGCCTTGCTCCTCCATCGCCTTCAATACACGGCCGACCATTTCGCGGGAGCAGCCGACGATGCGGCCGATTTCCTGGCGGGTGATGCGGATCTGCATGCCATCGGGGTGGGTCATGGCGTCGGGTTGTTTGCACAGGTCGAGCATGGTGCGGGCGACGCGACCGGTGACGTCCATGAAGGCCAGATCGCTGACCTTGCGGCTGGTGTTGCGCAGGCGGGCGGCCATTTGGGTGGCCATTGCGAACACGATATCGGGATGATCGGCGTAGAGCTGACGGAATTTGTTGTAGCTGATTTCAGCGACTTCGCAGGCAGTGCGGGTGCGAACCCAGGCGCTGCGGTTGTGTTCTTCGCTGAACAGGCCCATTTCGCCGAAAAAATCGCCTTTATTCAGGTAGGCCAGCACGATCTCGTGGCCATCGGAGTCTTCAATCAGGACCGAGACCGAACCATCAATGATGTAATACAGCACATCCGGCTTATCGCCCGCATAGATAATGACACTCTTCGCGGGGTAGTGGCGACGGTGGCAATGCTCCAGAAAACGGTCTAAGGAGGTGATACCAGTTTGCTTAGGTTGCGGTGCTTGCGGCATATTTTTCCTTTATATCAATGCCATGGGTGACCTAACTATTATTGTTAAGGTATACCAGTGCTTTTGGACGGACGCAAGGGTATTCTATTGATACAAATAAAAATGAGATCGATTTCACCTTATACCATCCAACGGGCTCATGACTTGTCGTGGTGGGCCATGGAGCGTGGCAGGTTTCATTTTCCGGCAAGAGGCGCGCTGGTGCAAGCGAACTTATTCCAAAACGAGGAGGGTTAAGCAATGAAAGGCCGAGTGAAATGGGTGGAAGGTGTCACCTTTGTTGCGGAATCAAATAGCGGACATGCGGTGGTGATGGATGGCCCGCCGGAGTTTGGCGGGCGGAATCTGGGAATGCGCCCGATGGAAATGGTGTTGCTGGGCATGGGCGGTTGTACGGCGTTTGATGTGATCATGATTTTAAAAAAGAAGCGTCAGGCGATTGTCGATTGCGTGGCTGAATTGCAAGCCGAACGTGCCGAAACCGAACCGAAGGTGTTTACCAAGATTCATGTGCATTTTATTGTGAAGGGTCATCAATTGGATCCGCAGGCCGTGCAACGTGCCATTGAACTGTCGGCGGAAAAATACTGTTCGGCCTCGATCATGTTGGGTAAAACGGCGGTGATCACCCACGATTTTGTCATTGAGGAAGCTGGGCTGTCGGCCTGAGCACAGCACTGAGGTCTGCGTATTCATGGTCATTGGACGTTACAATTATTTAATCGACGAATACTACCGCGCCTGGTTTTATCACCACCCGGAAAAGGCGGTGGATTTGGGTGTGCCAGGCTATGCCGATCGGCTCGCGCCGTATGGCGATGATGACAGCGCCGCCTTGGTACGCTTGCACGAAAAATTATTGGCGGCCATTGACGAGATGGATCAGACGGCCTTGGATGAGGATCAGCGCATTGATGTTGAATTGATGCAGGGGCAGGCGCTGATCGAACGCAAACAATTACTGGAACAGGATTGGCGTGAATGTGATCCGAGCCGGTATTTACCCGTCAACGCCATTTATCAACTGACGGTGCGCGAGGTGAAAGACCCGCGGGCGGCGTTTACCGCACGGTTGGCGGCAATTCCTGAGTATTTACGTGGGGCACGTACGCATTTGTTGATTGCCCCCGAGCGAATTCCGGCGTTGTGGTTGAGCGGCGCCGTCGAAGAAGCCGAGTTCGGCGCGCGCTATTTCCGTGAGCTCACGCATCATCCCCGCTTGCAGAATTACAACCTGGATAAATTATTGGAGCAGGCCGCACTGGCCTTGGAAGAGTTCGCGCATTTCCTGGCAAAAGAATTGGCCCCCGCGGCGCAGGGTGACGTGGCCTGTGGCCGGGGGTTATTTGAAACCCTGCTGCGTTATCGGCATGGCTTGGACATCAGCGCCGATCAACTGCATGCATTCGGCGAGCGCTTGTATCAAGAGATTCAAACGCAGCTTCGGCAAGTGACGCGGCAGTTGCGCGGGGATGAAGACGTCAGCGCGATGAATGCGCAGATTCGTCACCACTATGCGGCACACGGTAATCTGCTGAGTCAGTATCGCGATAAGATGCTGGCAGCACGGCAGTTTGTAAAAACCCGTGAATTGGTGAGTCTGCCGGAGGCCGAGTCACTCACGGTCATTGAGACGCCGCAGTTTATGCGGCATCGCATTCCCTTCGCGGCGTATTGGGACCCGATGCCGACCGATCCCAAACAACAGGGCATTTATTACGTGACCCTGCCGCGCGATGGGCAAAGCGCCGGTGAACATAACCTGCTTGAATTACAACACACCTGTGTGCATGAAGCCTGGCCTGGACACCATTTGCAGTTTGTCACGGCGAATCGCAATCCCACGACACGCAGCGTGCCGCGCCTGATCAATACCTCGGCGACGCTTTACGAAGGCTGGGCGTTGTACTGCGAACAGTTAATGGTGGAACAAGGTTTCTTATCCGCACCGGAATCGACCTTTGTCTTGCTCAAGGATCGGCTCTGGCGTGCCTTGCGGATTGTGTTGGATGTGGAATTGCACACGCGGCACCTCAGCCTGACGGACGCCGCTAAAAAAATGGAATCGGTACTGGGCTTCAGCCACGAACAAGCGATGAGTGAATTATATTGGTACTCGCAATCACCGACGGTGCCGATGGGGTATGCCACCGGTTGGGCCTTGATCAATCAGGCCCGCCAACAACTATTGGCGCCGAATCAAACGCTGGATCTACAAGGTTTCCACGATCGGTTGCTGGCGTGCGGCAGTATCGCCTTGCCCACCGTGCTGCGCCGCCAGTTTGGCGAGTCGCTCTGGCAAAGCGTGCGACAACACACCTTTGCGGTGCCGAATACCTAAGGACACTCCCAGAAAATCCTGCATTCCCATGAACGCCGACATCCCTGTAGGCGGTCGCGGGAATTTCCGGTGGTACCCATAATAAACACGGCGCAGAGACTTACCCTGCGGGCCGGTTTTGCTACAATACGCGTCCTTTTTTCCGTGCAGGCGGCATGTCCTGGAGAATACTTTGTCATGAGCCAGCGTCCCGGAACAACCCTTGGACTTCGGCATGTCGCGCTCTATGTGCCCGATCTGGCGGCGTGTGAGCGGTTTTATGTGGACCTGTTGGGGATGCAGGTGGAGTGGCGGCCCGACGCGGACAATGTCTACCTGAGCTCCGGCCACGACAACCTTGCCTTGCACCGCGCCGCCGCACCGTTGCAGGGTCAGCAACGGCTTGATCATATTGGCTTTATTTTGGAAACAGCGCAGGCCGTGGATGCTTGGTATGCTTTTTTGGTGGGAGAGCACGTACCAATGCGTACCGCCCCCAAGACTCACCGCGATGGCGCGCGGAGTTTTTATTGTGAGGCCCCCGATGGCACGGTGGTGCAAATGATTTATCATCCACCCTTGGCACAGGCAAAACGTTAAATAGAAAATCAGCTAAGCGAGGTAACGACCGGCGATGAAATTACTGGACAAAAAGATTAAGCTGCACGGCTTTAATAATCTAACCAAGACATTGAGCTTCAATATCTACGATATTAACTTTGCTGAGGCCACTCAGCAACAGAATGGCTATATCTCGTATATTGATGACAAATATAACGCCGAACGCTTGACCAGTATTCTCACCGAGGTGGCGCAGATCATCGGCGCCAATATTCTGAATGTCGCGCGTCAGGATTATGATCCGCAAGGCGCCAGTGTGACCATGTTGATCTCCGAGGAGTTTACCGTGTCAAACGACATGGCAAACCAGAATCACACCGAGGAATCCCCCGGTCCGTTGCATGCCTCGGTGGTGACGCATCTGGACAAGAGTCACATCACGGTACATACCTATCCCGAAAGCCATCCGCACAATGGGATCAGCACCTTTCGCGCGGATATCGATGTCTCCACCTGCGGCCGCATCTCGCCACTGCGCGCCTTGAATTATCTGATTCACAGTTTTGAATCGGATATCGTGATCATGGATTACCGGGTGCGCGGCTTTACCCGTGACATCCGCGGTAACAAACATTACATCGATCACAATGTCAATTCCATTCAGAATTTCATCGGTAAGGATTTCCAGGATCTGTATCAGATGATTGACGTGAATGTGTATCAGGAAAATATCTTTCACACCAAGATGATCCTCAAGGAATTTAAACTCGACAACTACATGTTCGGCATCAACGAAGTGGATCTCCCCGAAAACAAACGCAAGGTGGTGCGCAAGTCACTGGAACGGGAAATGTTGGAAATCTTCTACGGGCGGAACATCACAAAAGTCTAACAGCCTGTTGAAAAACGCAGAATGTACTGAGAATTATTTAAACCGACTCACGTCGATAGCCAGAAGCCTATTGATATATATGGATTCCGGCTCGCACTGCGTTTGGCCGGAACGACGAATCGGGGTTCAATGTCGAGTTTTTCAACAGGCTGCTAAAGCCAGTACGCCGTCTTCGTCATCAGCTTCGAGGTAAGTTGCATCAGCGCTTGCACCGGCGGGGGCAGTGGCGCGCCACCTGCTTGCAGCGCCACCGTGGCGTGTTTGCTTTCATCTTCTTTCATTTGCAGCAGGATCGCGCGGGTTTTTTGATCCGAGTCACTGATTTGCTGCAGGTGGCTGTCGAGATGTTTGACGACCTGTTTCTCTGTCTCAGCAACGAAGCCCAGACTCCATTTGTCACCCACCAAACCGGCGGCGGCACCGATTGCCATCGAGCCGAGATACCACAGTGGATCAAGATAACTGGTGTGGCTGCCCAGTTCAGCGACACGGCTGGCGCACCAATTCAAATGATCATTTTCCTCCGTTGCCGCCTGTTCCATTTTTTCACGCACCTCGGTTAAACGTGCGGTGATTGCTTGGCCTTGATACAGGCCTTGTGCGGCCATTTCACCGGCATGATTGATGCGCATCAAGCGGCCCGCCCGATCACGTTCAGCGGGAGATAAGTCTGCTTCACTACAGGTATCCGCCGGATTAGGCCGTGAACTGCTGGGTGTAACAAACAGCGTGCGCAAGCCGTTATCAAACAGGTTGAGCAACTGATCCAGCGGTGAATATTGGCGTGTGGTCATGTGAATAAGATAAGCTTAAGCCTAACAGGAAGCAAGCGCGGGTTTGCCATTTTCGGAGTGCAACAGGATGTCTCGCCAAGGAATAGAGTGCAATGCCAATATCTGACTTAAGGCGAGTAATACCATCGAGCCTGTTGCTGTTGTTATTAATGCGAGTATTGCCAGTGGCGGCGGATGAGGTATGGCAGCTTTCACCGTCGCCGCACCTGTACCCGCTTTACCGTGCCGATCCCCTGCGCGCCACATTCAGCGCCCAAGCGGTGTATCTGCGTGACACCACGATTGCCAATATCGGCCGTCATCGTTTTGATCTGAAATTGGGTGGTGAATTGAATGTCCTGGGATTGGCGGCGTCGGCGACGCAGCCGGATTGGCTGCAACTGATCTTGGAAGCCGGATTTCATGGGCAATTTGACGCGGATCAGTCGCAGGATAATACCGGTTGGGATGGTATCTATGCGCTATATCTGTCGTTGCGCCAGAACCCGCAGCTTGCCTATCGGTTTGGCATGAAACACATTTCCAGTCACATCGGCGATGAATTGATTGAACGCAGTGGCCGGCAACGTATTGATTACACCCGTCAGGAATGGCGCTTTGGCGCGGCCTGGTCGTTTGCGGATCAATGGTTGAGTTATGTTGACGCGGGTTACGGTTTTGGTTTGCGCGATCAAATATTACAGGCGCCGTGGCGTGCGCAGTTGGGTGTGCAATACGAAGCGCCAAGTTTATTCTGGAATAAACAGTTTAGCTGGTATACGGCGATGGATATGTCGAGTTACCAGGAAAATGATTGGCATCGCAATTATACCCTCCAGTTGGGTTTGGTTGCCGCCGCGCAAGAGCGTCACTGGCGAATTGGACTGGAATTTTACGACGGCCGGGCGCAATTGGGTGAATTCTTTCAAGATAAGGAAAGTTATCTGGGTGTCGGTCTTTGGATCGATCTGTAATGCTGAAAACAGTGATTAATGGTCAACACAACCGGTGGCGCGCGCATAGAGCGTCAACGGATGGGTAATGGTGATGGCCTGGCCGCGATCCTGCAATCCGGCGCGCAGGTATAACGCACAGCCCAAATTGGTGGTCACTAAATAACTCGCGGTCGTGTTCTTGATGTTGTCCAACATCGGCTGACGGATTTGTTCGGCAAGTTCAGGTTCACGCAACATATAATCACCCGCCGCACCGCAACATCCCAATTTACCGATCAGGGGTTCGACATTGAGGCGGGTAATTTTTCCCAACAAGCCACCGATGACTTGGGGGTTACCCACTACGTTACGATGACTGCACGGCTGTTGCACCAGCACCGTGGTGTTGATGGGCGTGACAATGGGCAGCGTGGCATTGGCATGGACCCATGCGCAGGCCTCGTGTAATTTGCTAACAAAGTTATTGGCGCGTTGTTGCTCGTCAGCGGACTGCCACGGCAGCTGGTGATAATTTAATAATTGCGCGCCGCAGCCGGTGGTTAAAAATAAGATCGCATCGATCTCTTGTGTGCCCAATGTGTCCAGATTAGTTTTGGCCAGTTGCATCGTGTGGGCGACATCACCGTGGTTGTGTTGCATCGCACCGCAACATACCTGTTGTGTGGTAATGATCACGTCATAACCCGCCTGCGCGGCGATGCGGGCGGTAGCAAGGATCGCCTCACGTTCAAAATAGCGGCCAAGGCAGCCGGTGAACAGGGCGATGGTGCCGCGTCGCGTTTGTTTGGCGGCAAGGAACGGCGGTAGGGCGTCGGCATGCAATGGCGGCAGCAGACCATCGTATTGTTTAAGCCTACTGAGTTTTAGCAGACCGCTGTGACGCAACAACCATTGCACACCCAGGCGCTGATACAACCAGGCGCCCGAATAAACGAGTTGTGTCAACCAAGGGTGCGTCAGCACGCGCGCGAACAACGAGATGGCTTGCGGTTGCTGTTGTTGGCGCAACCATTGATAGGTGCTGGTGTAAATTTTATTGTATTCCACCGCCGACGGACAGGCCCGTTCACAATTGCGACATTGTAAACAATGGCCGAGGTGTCGCAGCAGGGAATCATCCTGCGTGATATTTTGTGTGACCATGGTTTGACACATTGCAATGCGGCCGCGCGGTGACTCGGCTTCGTTCAGGCTGATGGCATAGGTTGGGCAATACGGCAGACACAAACCGCATTTGACGCACTGATCCGCCAGGACATTGATTTTACTTTGCAGGTTCACGTTGGTATTTTATTTCTCGCGGGTAATCGGTATGATGGTGCGATTGTAACAGTGATTGTTTGAAATTCGCCTAACCTTGTCAAGGTATTATTATTGCCATGTCTTTTTATCGCCATCATGTTTTCTTTTGCACCAACCAACGCCCAGCGGGTGAGGCTTGTTGCGCCAATTTCAACCCGCAGCGCATGCGGGATTACATGAAACAGCGCACCAAGGAATTGGGCATTCATCATGAAGGTGGCGTGCGGGCCAACGTGACCGGCTGCCTGGGACGTTGCGAGCTGGGTCCGACCATCGTTATTTATCCCGACGATGTCTGGTACACCTACGTCGATGAAAAAGATATCGACGAGATTATTAATGAACATTTGGTGCATGGCCGCGTTGTTAAGCGATTACGTATTTAGTGGGTGTCTGATCAACTTGTCATTTCGACCAATGAGAGAAATGACAAAATAAATCTTAAACAATGCGCGAAACAACCCACATCATCAATGGCCCCACCGGTAATCTCGAACTGCGTGTTGCGATCCCGGATCATTGGCAGGCCGCGTTGCCGTTTGTGGTGTGTTGTCATCCGCATCCCTTGCACGGCGGCAGTTTGACGAATAAGGTGGTGCATACCTTGGCGGCGTCATTATATAAATCGGGTCTGGCGGTCGTGCGCTTTAATTTTCGTGGGGTGGGGCAATCGCAAGGAGAGTTTGCCAATGCCATTGGCGAACAAGCGGATGTGTTGGCCGTGGTGCAGTGGTTTCGCGCGCAACACCCCGCTGCGGTGTGTTGGCTGGCGGGATTTTCCTTTGGGGCGTATGTCGCGTATGCAGCGCACTGCGCCGCACAGGCGCGCGTGTTACTGTTAGTGGCGCCTGCCGTTAATTTGTATGATTTTTCCGACAGCACCTGTCACACCATTCCCACCTTAATTATTCAGGGTGGCCAGGATGAAGTGGTGCCACCCGCGCAGGTGCAGGCGTGGGTCAGCAAACAACACAAGCCGCCCCAGTTGATTTGGCTTGACGATGCGGGACATTTCTTTCATGGCAAATTACCCCTCTTGCATGACGCAGTCACACACTTTGCACAACAACTAAGATCATGACAGCCACCACTTATATTATTGAAGCCGAACACCTCTGTAAAAAATACAATGGTCAGCGCGTGGTCGATACGATCTCATTACAAATCCGCAGCGGCGAGTGTTTCGGTTTGCTCGGTCCCAATGGCGCGGGCAAGACCACGACGCTGCGAATGTTGTTGGGCTTAACCGAACCCGAATGCGGTTCACTCACGGTCATGAATTACGCCATACCGGCACAGGCGCGCGAAATGCGCCGTGCGATCGGTGTGGTGCCGCAAATGGATAATCTTGATCCGGATTTTTCCGTGCTGGAAAATTTGCGCACCCACGCCAGTTATTTTGGGATACGCGGTGCAGCACTGGAATCACACATCACCCAATTACTGGCCTTCACCAATTTAACGCATAAGGCCAACGTGCGGATCGAAACCTTATCCGGTGGCATGAAACGCCGCCTGACACTGGCGCGCGCCTTGATCAATGATCCGCAGATTTTAATCCTGGATGAACCCACCACCGGATTGGATCCGCAGGCGCGACAACTGATCTGGCAACGCCTACGCGAATTAAAGCAGCAAGGCCGGACCCTGATCCTCACCACCCACTACATGGAAGAAGCGCAGCGCTTGTGTGATCGCCTGGCGATTCTCGATCAAGGCCGGATCGTCGCGCAGGGCGCCCCCGATGAATTAATTCGACAACATATCGAACCGCACGTGATCGAAGTCTATGGCAGCGGACTCGACGCATGGCTGGCGACCATCAACCGGGCACACGTGGCGCGACTCGAACAGGCCGGGGAAACGGCGTTTTTATATGTGCACGACGAACGTGAAATCCTGCAGGGACTCGCGCCGCATCATGATCTGCGGTTTATGCATCGCCGCGCCAATCTCGAAGATGTATTTTTGAAACTCACCGGCCGGGATTTACGCGAATGACGCCAATTTACGATATCCCCGCCTGGCGTCGCTGGTACCCGGTGTGGTCGCGTAACTTTCGTGTTTGGCGCAAATTACTCGGTGCGGCGGTGCTGGGCAACATCGGCGAGCCGTTGTTGTATTTGTTTGCAATGGGCTATGGCCTCGGCAGTTTTGTCGGCGACATGGAAGGGGTCTCGTACATGAGTTATCTGGCGGCGGGTATGGTCTGTGCCAGCACCATGACCACGGCGTCTTTTGAGGGCATGTACTCGGCGTACACCCGCATGGCCGTGCAGGGCACCTGGGCCGCCATGTTAAGTACACCGTTGGCGTTGCGCGACATCTTGGTGGGCGAGGTGGTGTGGGCCGGCACCAAGGGATTATTCAGTGCGATTGCGATCGTGTTTATCGCGATCCTATTTGGATTGGTGGCGGATTGGCGGGTGATCGTGGTCTTGCCCATTGCCGGGTTGTTAGGCATGTGCTTCGCCGCCATGGCCCTGATGATCACCGCGGTGGCGCGCAGTTACGACTTTTTTCTCTATTACTTCACGCTCCTGGTCACCCCGATGTTGCTCTTGAGTGGCGTTTTTTTTCCGATCACCGGGATGCCGGAGGCCATCCAAATCGGCGCCAAATTCCTGCCCTTGTACCATGCCATTGCGCTGATCCGACCATTGATGCTGGGACAGATTCCAACCGGGATCATCCTGCATTTGCTGGTACTGTGTCTCTACATCGCGGTATCCCTACCCGTGGCCAATCACTTGATCCGGCGGCGCTTAATCAGCTAGAAACGTCAGGCAAATCAGACGCTTGATCTGATTTTGCTAACCCCCGCCACTCCCTGTATACGGGCCATCAGGACTGCTTGACAACATCTGGTAAGATTATTATATTAGCAACTACTTAATCACTGTCCTTATTTAAGTACAGCGATTGCAACCTATCCATCCTCCTAATGGTGGTAATTAGATCAGGCGCGGTTTCCCCCCTTAGACCGCGCCTTTTTTTTGCCTGAAATTCAGTTAATCACGCTAGGGGGCTTGTTTAACACGCGGTTTTTCATTACCATTTCGCTCCTTTTTGGCCCGAAGTGGTTTCTTTCCGAAGTTGAGGCAACAAATGAAAACGTTTTCCGCCAAGCCGCATGAAGTCAAGCGCGACTGGTATCTAATAGATGCAACCGATTTAGTGCTGGGTCGCCTGGCGACTGCCGTGGCAAGTCGTCTGCGTGGCAAGCATAAAGCAGAATTTACCCCGCATGTGGACACCGGTGATTACATCATCGTGGTCAACATCGACAAGGTGCGTCTCACCGGTAGCAAAGAAACCGACAAGATGTATCATCATCACACGGGTTACATCGGCGGTCTCAAGACCATCTCCGCCGAGAAATTACGGATCAAGGCCCCTGAGCGCATGCTGGAAATCGCGGTGCGCGGCATGTTGCCAAAAAATCCGCTCGGCCGTGATATGTTTCGTAAGCTTAAGGTGTATGCAGGTGGTACGCATGAACACGCCGCCCAGCAACCGCAACCACTGAAGATTTAATCAAAAGGTATTTTGATCCATGGCGCAACAACAATATTATGGTACTGGTCGTCGCAAGAGCTCAACCGCGCGCGTATTTTTAACCCCCGGTAGCGGCAAGATCATCGTTAACGCGCGAGCGCTCGACGTCTATTTCGGTCGCGAAACCGCCCGCATGATCGTCCGTCAGCCACTCCAGGTTTCCAATACGGAAACCAAGTTTGACATCATGGCCACGGTTGCCGGTGGTGGCAATAGCGGCCAGGCCGGCGCCATTCGTCACGGGATCACCCGCGCACTCATGCAGTATGATGAGACCCTGCGTAAGGCCCTGCGCAAAGCCGGTTTTGTTACCCGCGATGCGCGCGAAGTGGAACGTAAGAAAGTCGGTTTCCGCAAGGCCCGTCGGCGTCCACAGTTCTCCAAACGTTAATAGACTGCGTGCTTTACCGCTGGACCTTGTGTCCAGCGGCGGAGTGGCAGAGCGTTCCTCGCCGTGTGGACGCGTGGTTATGGAGGATCAGTTTATGGATAGCGATGACCTCGTGTCCGTAAATTCTTGTCTTGCCACGATCACATCAGCCGCTTTGCATCATCCCTTGCCGCCAATCTTGTCGCGCGGTGTGCGTGCGAAGCGGGCCGAGCACAGCTCCAGTCATTGCAGATTGCCAAGGCTTCCTTTCATAATGATAATGAACTCGTCACCGGCACAGCGTGCCGCCTAACTGAGTTACTCTTGGGGGATCGTCCAATGGTAGGACTACGGACTCTGACTCCGTCAATCTAGGTTCGAATCCTAGTCCCCCAGCCAAAAACAATATTTTTGTCTGTGGTTGTGCATGAGGAAAAATAGTTTTCTCAGGAAACTGCTTGCGCTATAAAAGAAAAATATTCTTCCAAACATAAAAATTGCGGGAGTTGATTCAACGCTGAAGTGGTTTTTAGCTCGCCTGGTCAGCAGTGGGATCGGTCAGTCGTCGTATCACCAGTGTGGCGCGTTGTTCGATGAGGTTGTTGATCTGCTCGACCAAAGGATGGTCGGCAAATTCACCGCCTGGTGCAGATTGGAGCTTGCGGGCAGTCATAGGCAGCTGCCTGGCCAATTCCAGGATACGCTTACGGGCCTGCGCAACGGACAGGCCAGCAGCTTGAACAAACTGATCCCAGTGCCGCGTCTGCGTTTCGCTGAACTTGTACTTGCTACCGATTTTCATTGCCATCTTTGGGGTGAGGCTTGGATAGACCGCTGTCGATAGCGTGTCATACAAAGGGGCAAGAACAAGCGCTTTGCCCAGATATAGCAGGGAAAAGTTTTTTGCATGAGCATCATGGTTGCCAATCAGCGCATTAAAAATAACGTAGTCAAACAAACGCAACACCTGCGGAGCGCTGGGGCGTGTGACTCGGCGTACTAGCTCAAAGCATTGCGCAAGATCGGGGCCACCCTCGTTCTGATATTTCATTTCTGGCGCCACGCCCAACGCCTGGCAGAAATCTTCCTGGTGTAGGCGGTGAATGTGGCCTGTTGCGTCATGAGTTCTGTCATAACGTTCGACGAGTAGAAACCGGCGATCTCGAATCGAGTGAATACGCGAGCGTGCGGGCCTGAGTTGCATGGCCCCGGCGAGTGCTAGGCAGAATCCCTCGTTGGTCACGCTGTCATCAACGGCATGAATCGCTGGTTTCAGAATATGCGAGCTGGGCGTACCGTTGCGTGGCAAGCCAATCCGGTTACCCTGCACGGCCACCGGGAGTTTATCTTGGGCGCCGGCCAGCGAGACGCGCAGGCCATCCCTTCCAGCCAGCATAGGGCGACGGGGTAGTTCTTCCAGAATGGCGATGACATCCTCGTCACTCAGCCATTCAACATCGTCGCCTGCGACGGGAAGGCGCGGAGACTGTCCCGGTTTCAGTAATGTGACCGCACCTGCACATTCGCCACCAATGTGATCCAGGATGGCAAAGTCGTTTTGCCCAGAAACCTGGAACTGCTGCGCGATCAAACGGCGCATTTGGCCTTCGGGCAACAGGCCTGCAAAGAAGGGGCGAGTTTTGTGGTCGTCGAATGGCTCAGCCTGCAACGGCAGCGAGCACGACAGCGCGGACGTGTTTGGGTGCTTCAGCCACTCGGACGCGTACCAAAAATTGAGTTGCCCTTTGACCTGCGCCAAAGTACCTATGCGATCGCCAAACAGCCAAACTTCCAGCTCATGAGCCATGGTCGTTGCCTTCAGCGGCGATTGGCAAACCGATCAGGCTGATCTCACCACCGAGCACATCAATAACACGCAAAACGATTTCAAGCCGCAGCGTGGGTTTACCCGCTTCCAAATCAACAATGAAGCGCAAACCAACGCCAGCGGCCAGCGCCAACTGTGACTGTGTCAACCCCAGTTGTTTGCGGGCCGCACGCAGCGTGTTGCCGAGCTGTTGAGTAGAGTGAATGCTGGTCATAATTTTCCCGTTCGGGAATTATTGAGCGTAACCAGCGATTGTGCAAGTAAATTAT
>Ga0315281_10007315_pt1 | contig 15564 bp, 13 predicted proteins | sample YL17G07_0_MG_FD_204540 | JGI IMG/M metagenome (GOLD analysis project Ga0315281, IMG submission 204540) | Sediment microbial communities from Yellowstone Lake, YNP, Wyoming, USA - YL17G07_0 | ecosystem: Environmental > Aquatic > Freshwater > Lake > Sediment | place: USA: Wyoming | collected...
AATAGACGACTCGAATACAGCTACGTGAAGACGTTCCTCGAAGATCGCGGTTTCGACGTTACTCGGACAATTGACAGCACAGAGCTCTTCCTACGCGCCATGAGGACCGGATCGGTGGAATTAGAGAAATGGAGCCTGCCCAAGAAAGAACCTCCGTATTGGTTCTACCGATACAGATGAGACAATCCTGATGCAATAGGGAATGCGGTTACTGCAAAGGAACCTGTCCTGTATCAATATCCCACAGATGAACTGTGGTAACGCGAAATACCGGCATGGGTAAAATTCAATGCCTGCTGGCTCTCATGATGCGGAAATGAGCTGCTCGCGGCAAAAGCGGGATTGTTCGTGCAAATTCCAAGAGCATCTCGAATAATCCTTGCCAGAGATTACGTGTCATAGATCATCCCTAGTCGGGTTGATCAATAGTTCAGCTCTAAAGCAAATGCGATAGAAGACTTCGAGGGCCAAGTGGTCACAGATCTTGTTGTACTGAGATGCCAACTCCGAAGAGGGTGCGCGTCAAGAGCCCTTGGTACCTGAGCTCCATGCAACTCACTTGGGGTGATGGATCGCACAAAGCAAATCACATAATAGGACAATGCGATTTGGAATCCAACTTGTATGCTAAGTAGACTTGGGTTCGAATAAATGACACGGAAAGACGATGCAAACAAGGAATTGGAATGGGTCGCGTGCGACTACTGTGGATCCAACGTGACGAAGGTCATCTACGATTTTTCCCCCTGGCAATCAACAAGTGCAAGAAGTGTGGGCGTCTACACGAATCCAAGACTCACCTCTCGGTCTATCCGAGAACGGCTCTACGATGAACAGTATTGGAAGGCGTATGAGAAGGAAATCGAGCGGTCTCTTCTCGGCATTCAACAGTGTTGCAGGAATTGGTTGAACAGGCGTTGCGTATTTCTCGGGCCTGTCACAACGAACTTCAATCTGTCAAATGCCCCTGGCATTACCGGCTATTGTATAATGAAGTATAATTGGTTGACGTAGTTCGCAGGAATCATAAGCGGTGTGAGGCTGTCGCATGCGAACCCCTACTGCTCTGTTCCAATTTTCCGGCTCGGGCGTCAGTCTGATTCCTAATGAGATCGAGCTCGTTCGTACCATACCAGACTTTACGAATAATCGCATCATAGATCTTACCCATCGCATCGATAGAATGGTGTTGTTCCACGAAATGCCGTCCTGCGAGCCCTATCCTTTCACGTTCATTCGTATGGTCTAGTAACCAGACTAAGTTTTCTTTGATCCGATTGAGCGGCGTATTTACTACTGGGCACTCTTTCGCCCAAGAATAGTGCGAGTAGAGTTCATAGAGATCTGGTCTGAGATAGCACATCACGGGTTTGCCAAGCGCCATACCTTCGATGGCAAACATGCCGTACACACCATGGATGAACGAATCTGCTACAATGTCTGAGTCATGAATCCCCTGCAGTACTGCATCATTGGGCTGGCGTTCATAGATCACCAGTTCAAAATCGTCACGTCCTTCAGCTCTTAGTTCTTCACAGGCAGTAATCAGCATGCCCGTACCTTTGATATGCCGATGATTTGGCGCGTGAAATACGATCTTCTTATCTCGGTAGCGCTGTCTGAGTTCGCCTGTTTTCATTTTGGCCGGGTTGACCGCATCCGTATCAATAGCACTAAGTTGCATGAGTATGAAATTCCAATAGGGCAAATAATCGACAGAGTCAACAGAAACATATATGAAGTCAGCAAATTTCAGGTAATGATCAACATGTCGTTCAACTATCGGTTGGATTTTGCCAAAATGCGGATAATCGGTTAACAGTGCATGCTTGAACAAGAGCCCTGGCGTTAGGTCTAGCCTAAGAACGTCCCCGCCATACGGGTAGAGAACATCTTTTGCGCCCGCAAGATGGCGGAAGCGGATTTCCCAGTATTCCAGGGGGGTCCCTCTCAGCAGCCCACCATCAAAATTGTGAAAATGAATCTCGTACTTTGGAAGGGCCCAGAGAAAACAAAGGTAGGGATAAAACAACCAAAAGAAGGGGAGTTTGCTCATGTAAGGAAAGAGCGTTTCCGGATAGTAATCGAAGTCCTCAGCCTTGCTGATCACATAGCGACCGTACATGAGAGTATTTGATTGATAACCAAGGGATTGACAGGTGCGGCTGTAATACTGCGTTCCAGCGATCGGAATTGGGCCCCAGAGTATCCGTGGCTTCGAGCTATGGGGTGGGCGTCGTTTTGTCCGAGCAAATAGAGCAACGAACAGGAATATGGTTGAAAAGAGAAGCACGAGTGCGAGCTTGAGACCACGGCGAACGAGATGGGGGTGGGACCTTCTCACGATTTTTCCTCTGAGACTGTAACTATCCCAATAGATCTAGCAGCGTGTTGCAGACATATTGCTGCTGTTCGAGAGTCAGTTCATGGTGCAAGGGCAACTGAAGTCCACATTCAAATGCCCTTGTTGCATTAGGGAATAGCTGATCTGAACTCTTATCTTCACCGCAAAGGGACCGGAAATACGGTTGACGGTGCAGCGCGTATGACCAAATTTGCGATTCAATTCCTGTTTGGCGCAACGATTTCAGAATCCGATCACGCGGTTCACTTCCGATAAGGAGCGGATAACAATAGTAATTGTATCTGATATTGTCCGTCAAATGGATTAGTTCCAAGCCACTTGTTCCCTGAAGCATTGAATCGTAAGTTTCCGCTCGCTTCGAGCGTTCCTCTATAATTTTCTCAAGTCTTCCCAGTTGGACTATGCCTATGGCAGCAGCGATATTTGACATCTTCATGTTCGTTCCCCATCTCTCGAATGTTTGACGGCCCATCTCAGTCTTTGTAACCCCGAAATTCTTAACCTCTCGACATCGCTGTGCAAAATCATCATCGTCAGTGCAAACCATTCCCCCTTCACCAGTCGTCATCACCTTCCTAGCATGAAAACTGAAGACGGCGGCATCTATAGTCGAGCCCACCTTCCTACCATTATAGATGGTTCCCGTCGAACATGCAGCGTCTTCAATTACCGTGATCTCATGCTCTTTGGCAAGCTCCATGATGGGTTCATAGTCCAGAGGAAAGCCTAGATTCGAAACGCAGAGGATACACTTCGTCTTTTCTGTAACTGCTGATTCGATGTGTTCAACATCCAAGACAAAACGACTCGGAGAGATGTCGGTCAGAACCGGAGTTGCTCCCAATCCCATCACAGCAAGCGCGGTGGCAGGGAAAGTGAAGTCGGGCACAATGACTTCGTCTCCCGGGCCGATATTTGCGGCTCGCAATGCGACCTCGATGCCGGTTGTGCATGAAGTAGTGGCGATTCCATGTCTGACCCCGACATACTCTGCGAACCTCTTCTCGAATTCTCGAGTCTGCGCACCTTCCGTGAGATATTTGGATTCCAGTACTTTCTTGACAGCCTCAACCTCCTCGTCTCCGAGGAGCGGGCGCGATAAGTAGATCTGTTGATTGCTCAACCTGATACCCGCGTCTGAATCAGCAACAGACCGCGATGGGAATGATAAAGTCTTATGTAAGTATCCTATGAAGCAGCGGCTGAACGCTCACGTATAGGAAGTTACTTGAGCCATGAGACTTTCAGAAGAATTACTTGCAGGCACAAAGAGGATTGCAGTTTGGGGAACCGGATACATAGGCTACTCGACTATGGCAGCGTTTGCATCCAAAGGTGTCCGCTGCCTGGGAACCGACATAAAGAAGGAGATCGTGGATGAGATCAACAATGGGCAGATTCCCATTCCCAATCTGGAGTATTGGCTCGGGTATGATCCCACCGTATACGTGAGGGCAGGCCTGATCCGGACTACGACCAAATGGGAAGACCTGATGGCTGAGTCTTTTCCAGTCCATTTCATATGCGTGCCCACCGAATCAGGAGATGAGCCGTCTACAGCCGCGCTCGCAGATGTGGTTCGGAAAATCGCAAACTACCGCAACTTACCGAAACCTCTCCTTATGATCGTTGAGTCGACTCTGACACCTGGCACAACTGATCGCCTAGTCCTTCCAGAACTGAGAAAGGCAGGACTCAAGATTGGCGCCGATGTCGAAGTCGGTGTGGCACCTAGGCGAGATTGGTTCGGGACCTCTGACAAGAACCTCTACAATCTACCGAGAGTTGTAGGAGGCACGGATCCACAGACTACAGAGAGAATTATCGATGTCTTGAAGATAGTCTGCAATAGAGTGCTCCCTGCGCGAGATCATCGACACGCAGAACTCGTCAAATCTATCGAAAACGCTTATCGCCATGTTGAAATAACATTGGCGAATCAGCTTTCGCGGGCATATCCGGACCTCGACATGACCGAGATTCTGGAGCTCGTGGGCACGAAGTGGAATGTAGGGACCTACCACCCAAGCTTAGGATGCGGAGGATACTGTATTCCACTATCGAGCAAGTACGTTTTAAACGGAACTAAGAACAAATCAGAGCTTTCAATACTGCAGGAGACAATCGAGACTGACGCTGAACAGCCGTTGATCGTTGCCGACAATATTGCACACTTGGGATGCAAGAAAGTCGGGATACTCGGTCTATGCTACAAGGGCGATCTCAAAGTGCACGTCCTTAGTCCAACTCTATCAATGTGCAGGCATTTTCGAAAGCTTGGGATTGAAGTCAATGTTCAAGACCCATATTACTCCAAAGAAGAGATCATGAATATTGCAGGTGTGACTACGTTCACTTTCCCAGACGATCTAGACAAGTTTGACGCGATCATAATAGTATCCGGGCATCGTCAGTATCGTACAATTCCTCGTGACGAGCTGGTAAAACGACTAAGAAACGTTCGCATTGTGCTCGACAACATGGAGGAAATCTGGGCGGCATATGATTTGAGAAGGCTCGGAATACCATACTATGTCACTGGTGAACCGGGTTGGTTGTTGACGATCGAGAAAGAACAAATCACGAAAAGCAGCTGAACTCCCCGCAGATGCTTGCAGCCAGTGTTCCCAGCTTTGCCATGGCCGACATCAAGCGAATCGGATCGTTCTATGATCTTAATCCAAGATTCGTAGTTGCCGTTCTCAGGAAGGCAGCTTACTCGAAGAGACTCTATCTGCCTGATGATAGGGCAACTCGTAAGCAGACTGCGTTCGTTGTCGTTGAAGATGTTCCGTTCGATACAGATCATTTTGGCAAGCATGTCATGCGGCTAAGCTACTGCTATTCTGGCCGAGATCCGAGTCTCTCGATGGATGGACTTCTATCGAAGGTTATGTCCAAGAGTAGGAGAATGGGGGTCGACTGCCTGTATGCTCGCGTTAATCTCGAGGACATCGCCACCATTCACGCGCTCGAGAAAGCTGGCTTTCAGCTCATGGATGCCCTACAGACTCTAAAGCTTGACTTGGATGACAGCTTGGAGACACGAAGCTCCAAATCTGTGCGACCTTTTCGCAAATCTGACATACCACGCATCGCTCAAATTGCTCGCGAGACCTACACACCGTCTAGGTTCTTCAGAGATCGACACTTCCCCGAACAGTTGGGAAGAGCCTACTACGCCAAATGGGCTCGGAATTGCTGTAGTGGCTTAGCAGAGAACGTACTCGTGGTTCAGTCAAGAGGCGTAGTTTGTGGGTTCATTACTGTGAGGAGAATAACTCAACGAGAACACGCCTTCTATGGCAAAGGAGGCATCATAGATCTGGTACGTGTTCACCCGGGTTATCAAAGCCGAGGCTTCGGCGCGCAGCTGACCAAATCAGCTATTGCATGGTTCCGCAAAAGTGGTGCTCGGTTCGTTCTCATAGGAACGGAAGCGAACAACCTTCCTGCGCTGAACTGTTATGTGGAGCAGGGATTCAGAGTTCAGAGTGCGAGTGCTACGTTCCATTATTGGACATAGGTGGTCTGACAGAGTGTCTATCGTGGCTTTCTTGCACGTATCGTGAAGCCGCTTTCTTCGGTGTTGAAGCGGTCTATTGAGAGGCCGGTCTCCGAGCACCAATGTCGAATCTCACTCTCAGTCTGTCGATGTGCATACCGTGGATGATACCAATCGAAATTGACGTGGTTATTTTCTTCAAATGACATTTTGTCATTCCAGAAGAGTTTCATGAAGTGCCAGTAAATCAACCGCTGGATGTCATATCGCCCTGCCTTAATGTCGAGATAATCAATATCCTCAGGAACTTCAACGTTCACTTTGAGCTTCGCCAAGGTCTCGGCCAGACGAGTCAATGGACGTAGCCTATTCCAAGCCTCCTCGGGGGGAAGCTTGGAAACCAATTCGCGGATGTGGTCGTCGGAAAATTCACGGATGGGCCCTTTTTTCCTGTAGACATAGAATAGGATCTCTCCACCCCGTTCCAACAGAGGTATCAATCTCTTGAAAGCCTCTTCAGTCGACGGCGTATGGTGCAGGACACCTTCGCTGAAATTTGTGTCGAAGCTGGACGCTCTAAATGGAAGTTGGAATATGTCTGCTTGAACAAAATGTGTATTTGGAATTCCAGCCAAACGCTGTTTCGCCACGTCGATGGCGTCGGATATTTCAACTCCTATCCATTGCGCACGGTTGTTGTGCGTAAGCCATTGTGACGAGCTAAATCCACTTCCACATCCTGCATCCAGGATTCGATGGCGGGACATGAAATAGGTAGTCATGTCTTTGATCTCGGAAAACCCGTATCTTCTAATGAGCCATGGCCGAAACATCTCATACCTACCCACCGAATCGTAGGATTCACGTAGCTTCCACTGGAATGCGAAACTTTCTGCTGTCTGATGCTGGTCATGGTCACAAGTCGTCACAAAACGGGGGATGCCGTTCGTGATCGGATATGTGGACGAATCACTTGCGAGAGAGCCCTCAATGACATCATCACCACTCTTTCGATCGACTTGGAGCCTGAGCGATCCCTTGGTGACGGGGTCGATAAGCAATTGGAGGAGCTCTGTATGCATGATCACGATTCCTCCGTCGTTCTGGCTAGTGGTTACGGTGCATGTGATTTCCCCAGCCAGTCAAACGTACGTCGCAGTCCACTTTCCATACTCGTGCTGGGAGCTGAACCTAGTGTTGCTTTGATAAGATCTGTGCTTGCCACGAAGTTTTGGATCTCACCGGGACGAGGGGGCAGGAACTTGATTCTCGCTTTTGAGTTCAGAAGTTGTTCGGCTATGCTAATAAGATCAGTTATTGTCGCACCTATCCCAGTTCCAACATTCAGTGTTACGTTCTTTACCTCACCTGTGATCGCCTTCAGAAAGATCTGACCCAGATCTTCAACATACACGAAATCTCGTGTCTGCCTACCATCTCCATATACCTCAACTTCTTGTTGACTCACGATCTTCCGATATGTGCTGGGCACTACTCCATCCAACTGGTGCGGGCCGTAAATGTTGAAAAAGCGGAAAATGACAAAGTCGATCCCGAAGAGCTTCTGGTAAGTCTGCAGGTAATGCTCGCACGCTAGTTTTGACACGGCATACGGCGTCTTTGGGTGACACGGATGCTTCTCGTCAACAGGGTTGTACTCCACATCGCCGACAATTGATGAGGCTGATGTGAAGATTACTTTCTTTACATCTCTTTTCCGCGCCGACTCCAGAATATTCAGCAGTCCGATTATGTTTATGCGTGCGTTCAGGAGGGGATCGGATAGAGACGGTACAAGTTGATGTGTTGCCAGATGCAACACCACATCAATGTCACGAAGCCCTTCTCTGACCGACTCTATGTCGGTCACATCGAGATGTCTAAACGAAACGGTTGGGTTCGGAGGCGGGGTGACATCAGTAGAGACAACTGTGATTTTTCCGCTTTCGAGAAGCTGTGGAACCAGGTTTCTTCCGACAAAACCGTTGGCTCCGGTGACAAGAGCACGCATCGGGATTCGCCTACACATCACCCACCAACATTAAACCAAGCTTAAAGTTGTGTTGTTGTAAATCGGTTATGACCTCATGAATTGGATGGCATGATTATGTCCGAAACCAAGTGCATACTGTGTGGCTCTACGTCCACGAAACCACTCTTAACGAAGGATTTCTACCCCATAGTCTCCTGCTCGCAATGTGGACTGGTATCGACCAAGGTGCCGTCTCTGACGGCCGATACGAAACAATTCTATGATGAAGACTACTTTCACGGGAGAATCTATGCGGACTATTCGGCAGAACGTGACTATAGGCTGAGATTGTTCGAGCAGAAGCTTTCCTTGGTCCGAAAATACGCTCCGGAACGCGGAAGACTGCTCGATGTTGGATGTGCGGCAGGATACTTCTTAGAAGTCGCCAAAGAGAGAGGCTATGAAGTGTACGGCGTGGAGATCTCTGATTACATCGCAGAACGCATTGACAAATCGCTAAAGTCGAGAGTTTTTGTCGGCCAACTTGAAGAAGCAGGCTTTCAAGAAAATTCCTTCGATGTTGTGACCATGTGGGATGTCCTCGAGCACATGCCAAATCCGTTACAGACACTAAGGGAAACAAGTAGAGTCCTCAAGCCGGGCGGAATGATGTTCGTGGAGACCATAAACACGGCCTGTCTAAATTCCAGACTTCTCGGTGATCGATGGCCGCTTTACAGACCTCCTTTTCATCTGTTCTACTTCTCCATACGGACGCTTACCGAGCTAATCGACAAATCAGGACTTGAAGTAGTTGCAGTCGAACCGATCCAGACCTACAGCCCGATTCATAGGCACAAACCTATTCGGTATTTCGGCTTTCTTCAACACCTACCAAGATCGTCCATCATTGTGCGACTAGTGCGGAGATTGGCTGCGGACGTGGTGTTCGCGGTTGCGACAAAGAAGGTCTGAATAACAAGACAGAATCGGTGATTCTCACCTTTTCTTTCGTGATATGCGGCAAAAGGCGGAAGTCGGGTAACCGGCTAATGGCTCGATGATTTCAAGACCTCTTTTAGACGCCAGTTCGGCTATGGCTTTGATGAAAGGGATTTATGGGTTTGTCCAGAGTGCAGGTAAAGAGGATTTCTAGCCTCATAATTCTGTTTTGTCTTGTCTTGTTTGCCCTAGGTTTGTCTTCAACGAGCGTCTACGCTCTCACTTTCGGCATAACATCGCCAGGTCCAAGTGTGCAAGGTGCGGGTTATCCGAATCTCATGATGGCTTCACGCTTTGCACTGCCGTCAGCCGGGAGTGTCTCTAGCTTGTCTGTGTATCTGGATGGTTCTCCGAGCGGCAACGTGAGGCTTGCGATATATGGCGATGACGCGGTCAATAATGTGCCGAGCAGCCTTGTAGTGCAGTCCGCCTCGACGCCTGTGTCAGTAATAGGGTGGGCAACAGCGTCGATTTCGTCAACTGCGCTGAATGCAGGTAGCTATTGGTTGGTTGCGATGATTGACAATTCCGGTTCGAGATTACACTTCGGTTCAGGTGGTCCATCGGCAATCAAATCAATGCAGTTTAGCAGCGGATTTCCATCGTCCTGGGGTGGTACCTCTGGCACCACGCTGCTGTATACCGTCAGCTACAGCCTCTATGCCACCTATTCAACCGGACCAGCTCCTAACGATTTCGCGATCACTGTGTCAACTGGCTCGCAAACGGTTGGAGCCGGGGCTACCGCAACTTATACGCTTAGCATACAGTATGGTTCGTCGCTTAGCGCTACCGTTGATCTCGGGGTTACGTCTGGTTGCCCCACCGGTGCTACGTGTACGTTCTCTCCGCCATCTGTCACGGGTTCAGGTACGGTGACGCTTTCCGTTCCGACTCTGCCTACGACGCCGGGAGGCACGACGACTATCACGGTTACGGCAACGAGCACTTCGCCTGCGCTCAGCCATACGGTTCAGGTTCAGTTGACAGTTAATCCTCCTGGATTGTACCCGGTGTACGTGTATGCTGGTGCATCAAAGGTCACTGTTACCGTTACATGGAGCGGGTCAGGGACCGCAGCGATCTACTTAGCCGGACCAGGAGGCTCACCTACGCTGTCGGAGTCTGGGGCTGTGATTTACGATAGGGTCGTGTACGTTAGCGGCTCCTCAACGCCCACATACATTCACAGAGTCACCTTCACCCTCAGCTCGCCACCAACATCCACACAAACCTGGAACGCACTAGTCGCATTAACCGGTAGCTACACCGTAACAATCGAAGTAAACTCCCCATCCCCAACTCCCTAGTGCTGGGCCAGGAAGAGGAAGGAGAAAGCGAGATCAAGCTTGTTCCAAATCTAGTACATTCGTGATGTGATTATTCCTCTTTTGATGATTTCGCTGCGTGCAAACCATACATGATGCGAAACCTCAAAGAAACTCATAGCTTCACCGGGGAGCTCATGTATCGTAGTCTCCTGGTTGGGCGTGTTCCATTGATGGCGTTGGTCGTCCATCCGTCCGACAATATCATTCGACTGCTTGACTCGAAAATCCACAGAATCCTCACTTCCGCCAAGTCCACCGTGCAATGCAACTGCTTGGCTTTAGGCCCGAGTGGGTCTTCCTAAAACGGCTTACGCACATTGAACCATCGTCGTCTTCTTGTTTTCGTGTGTGAATGGATGAAAAGTCTCTAGGCCTCTGGGCGTAGGTAGTTCTCTGCGGTTGGTAAGCCCGAGCGCGCGCTGACCGACAGTCGGTCGGGTGTGTGAATGGGCAAACTTCTGGAGCGGCCCCTTGAATGCGCCTCTGCGCGCGAATAGGTGATTGCCGCGTTCAAGCCAACCAAGAAAAGAACGGAGGTGAAGAAGAATCGCAGTCTACGTTGGAATAGACGTGCACAAGAAATACTGCCAAGCAGCCCTCATGAGCGAACAAGGCCACATAACGCATGAACTCAGATTCGACAACACCCAACAAGGAGCAACCAGCCTAGTCACACTCGCAAAGTCCGTTGATCCACACGTCAAAGCAGTCGTTGAACCGTCCGCAAACTTCTGGATCCGAATCTACGACAAACTCGAGGCTGAAGGAGTCGAGGTCAAGCTCACCAATCCATTGAGGACAAAGGCCATAGCTGAAGCCCGCATCAAGACAGATCGAATAGACGCCAAGACCCTGGCCTACCTGCTACGAGGCGATCTTGTGGCCGAAAGCTACGTCCCAACACGCAAGAACCGTGAACGCAGAGCCCTCATCAGGCACAGAGCCAGCCTAATGCGAATACGAGTAGACAACAAGAACCGCGTACACGCACTCCTAGACAAACACGAACTCACCCCCAGCTACTCGGACCTGTTCGGCAAGGAAGGTACAGAATGGTTACGAAGCCTACAACTCCCAACCCCAGACCATCAAATCCTACAATCCAACCTACAGGTACTGGAAACGGTCAACGCAGAAATCAGGAACGCAGACATCCAAATCGCGAAAGACGCCACATCTGAGGAGAAAGCGAAGCTTCTCATGACAATGCCAGGCGTCGATTACCATGCAGCCATGGTCCTACTATCCGAGATCGGAGACGTACACCGCTTCAGCTCAGACGAGAAACTCGTCAGCTGGGTAGGTTTGGCTCCCCAAGTACATCAGTCCGGCGAAACCAACTGGACCGGACACATCACCAAGAAAGGTTCCAAGAGGGCACGTTGGATTCTCGGCCAATGCGCCCAATCCACCAGACAACACGACCCAAGGATGGGTGAGTTCTATGACCGGATCGAACGGAAGCATGGACCGCAGAAAGCTATCGTCGCCGTCGCCCGCAAGATGCTGGCGATAATGCACGTAATGCTCATCAGAAACGAACCCTACCACGGAGAGAATCCTGAGCTGACGGAGCAAGAACATAAACGACTCGACACATTAGCCAACAGCACTTGAACGCTAAGCAGAAGACCATCGCGGAGACGCACACATAGTCTACAGACTTTTCATAGGTGCGCACCAGTTGATACGCACTTCGGACGGAACAACGCGATCTGGCCAAGCCCTAAATACGTAGATAAAGTGTCTACGTAGATAGAGCAACTTGCCCAAGTGGAAGAAAGACGCAAATCAGTTCACGGTAAGCGTCAACCACAACGAAGTGAGAGGCTACCAGAGTTCAATACCTAAGCCCGTCATGGAAGCGCTTGGCAATCCTGACAAGATCACATTCGTTGTCAAACCGAAGAGGAAAGTTAAGGTAGTGGCTGGTGAACCAGACTCTCAAGCTAAGGAAACAGAGCAATGACCGTAAATCCCTACGCGATCGGCGAAATTCACACACATTTTGCATGATGAGATAGGCTATCATGCGACTTCCCATCATGCTCGTTTCAATACTACTTGTCGGAGCTTTGTTTGCCCTTCGGAGTACGGTGAATGCCCAGACGAGCTATATCACGGTTTACGGACAACTTGATCAGTTTCAGTGCCCAGTGGGCGCCGTTTCTGGTCCTTGCACTGGACTCAGCTTGACGACGAACGGTACAACTCCCGGCATTCCAAACTCTCCAATGCTCGATTTCTCTCAAAGCATTGTTTCTGCTCCCGCTCAAAGTGATATCGGCAAGCAAATCATGGCGACTGGCTACTATGGTCAGGAATCACCCTGTACGATTGTTGATAGTTGCCCCGCCTTCTTTGTTCACATCTGGGGACCGTACCTTGGACAACTTATATATCCGACATCTACTGGAAACTCGAATCCGCAAATGCTTTCAAGTTCAGGTCCAATTGTGTACGTCGTAGTCGCACTCGCTTTGGCAGTAGTCGTGTTGGGTTGCTTTCATTTTCGAGAAGAGATATTTCGATAAGTGAAAATACGGAAAGAGAGCGCTTGTGCGGATTAGGTCAGCGCTTTCGCATATGTCATATGTCATAGCATGCTACTATATGATTCGTTTGTTTTCCCAAGGCTGTAGTCACGCCGACATCTCGGGCAAAAGCAATCGACAATTCTACGTTGCTCATGAATTCTATACATGGTCATCTACAAACCGGCAAAAAATCACTCTAGTCCGTGCAACAATCGCTCATCAAATCTCAACCCGATGACAAATCCGCTGTACTCCTGAAAGGTGCTGCTGACCTGCAATTCATCAGAGATTTAGTAGTCCTCATGCTTCTTCTCGTAGTCGTCGCAGTGCCTGAACAAGCGTATCCTAGCATGATTTCGGCGCTATCACATAATGCCAAATCAATCCTTTCCGCAGGACCAGACTCAGCAACCACCACGAACGGAGCTCAAACGAACCACAGCACGCAGCAGCTTAACATTACCTCTCAAACAACCTCCACGGTGGTCACGCCAGCCCAACTCGCGAACCGCACTTCGTGGCAGGAACACATGTCTCACACTGCGACACCAAGTACAGGATGCTTTCAGGCAGTGTATCCGAATCTCGTTTGGCAACAGACTACGTGTGGTTCCCCAATTTCGGGTCATGAAACGCCCTCAAACGCACCTGCAACAATGTCTACCGTTGGCAATGGAAATGATTTCGTTGCCGAGTCCTCTAGTACACTAATAGCTAGTGCGGTTGGTTCGTTTTCATCCGTCACCGGATTAACCGGCGAAACTGATGTATGTGTAGCACCATTTCTTGCCTATTGCACACACGCCCCTCTGGCGGACTACTACAGTCTTCAAATGAACGCTATAGAGGGATTCCCAGTGACCTTCAACGGTTGGGTAGGCACGGGTTGGCAGCAATTCGTTTATGACAACGATCCAACTGGCGCCTTCCGTGGGGTTTGGATTGAATATTGGCTGTTCAACTATCTCACGGCTCACACAAGTTGTCCTAGCTCAGTATCTCAAAATCCACCGGACGGTTCGGGATGGTTCCAAAGTGGAAGCCACTGTGTTTGGAACACAGCTGTAACACCAACCCCAAACGAACCGCCTACCCGCCTTTCTCTCCTAAGCCTACAAGTTTTCGCCAATCTCAACGGGCAGGACGAGGCGCAACTATGTGTCGCCGGGGGAGCTTGCTACACGAAATCAGAACCGGCTGCGGTCCTGAACCTGTACCAACAATGGCGCCTAGCTGAGTTCAACATTGTCGGTTATATCGATGGCTCACAAGCGCAATTCAATTCCGGAACGTCGATTACTGTTGTGAACACCCTGACTGATCAGAGTGGAAATGCCATAGCACCCGTGACACCCTGTCCGAACGCTGGTCAAACAGGTGAAACCAACAACCTCAATCTGGGTTCATGTCTTCCGATAAACATCGGGCAAATTGGATTCACGGAGAGCAATCTTGCCAGCTGGGTAACAGTTAGTGTCTACTCTGATGATCTTCAATTTAAGGGCCAGAACCCCGTCGGCCTGACTGATCTACATGGAGACATCTCAAATAGCTATCAGAATGCAGCTGGTCTCACGACCTATCTCTTCAGCGTTCCAACTAACACGCAGGTCACGTTTACGATTGCGCAAGCTCCTAGCGGTTGGTATTTCGTGAATGATTGGGATGATTACGGTTTCGTACAGTATCTTGGCTTTTCTTCTCTAACTATCAATGTAGGAACTAGAAATCATGAGGTTGCGGCATTCTTCACTTACATAGCCATCTTCCAACAATCTGGAATTCCTTTCGGTACTACTTGGGGAGTTACGGTCGGAGGATATCGGTACACGACTTCGAGCTCCGCGATAGAACTCATCGGCCTCGACGGAGTCGTAAGCTACTCGTACGACACCACCGTCACAGGCACATCTGGAGCCGAGTATGTTTGTACCTCAGGCTGCTCAGGATCAATGTCTGGTCCTATGACGGTTACTGTCAACTATCAGAAGCAGTATTATTTCACAACGAGCTCCGCCTACGATTCTCCGAATCCGGCTAGTGGATGGTATAATGCTGGAAGTCTCATAACTGCGTCTGTGAGTTCGCTGGTTAGTGGAGGAACCGGAACTCAGTACGTGTGTACGGGTTGGACGGGTAGTGGAAGTGTTCCTTCAAGTGGATCCACGTGCTCGACAAACTTCAACATGAATGCGCCCTCAAGCATCACATGGAACTGGAAGACGCAATACCAGTTGACGATTACCCTTAACGGACATGGAACAACTACTCCCCTATCAGGAGCTTGGTACGATTCAGGGAGAAGCATTATCGTAACGATCGGTAGTGATGGAACAAACTCGTCTAACACACGTTACTTGATTAGCACGATAACGGGCAGCGGAGGAGGGTCGTACAGCGGTTCCTCTGACCCCTTCACCGTCACTATGAACGCTCCAATCACAGAATCAGTTGCTTGGATGACTCAGTACACCTTGACGGTAAACCTAAACGGACATGGAACAAGCGGTCCTTCTTCAGGAAACTGGCACAACTCAGCAGCCAGTGTTCAAGTCACAATTGGTGGTGACGTTTCAAGCAATTCGTCAAACACAAGATACGTATACAATGGAGCGACAGGATCAGGGTTCGGCTCATTCACAGGTTCCGCGAATCCCTTCACAGTAACGATGAATGCTCCAATCACCGAATCGATCGTATGGCAAACCCAGTATATGCTGACCACTATAGCAAATCCTCCGACCGCGGGAGTTGTTACGCCAACTTCAGGGTGGCAGAATGCAGGCGCGACTGTAACAATTCAAGCGACTCCGAATCCTGACTACTCTTTCGTGGGATGGATCGGGAGCGGT
>Ga0315281_10007316_pt1 | contig 15564 bp, 9 predicted proteins | sample YL17G07_0_MG_FD_204540 | JGI IMG/M metagenome (GOLD analysis project Ga0315281, IMG submission 204540) | Sediment microbial communities from Yellowstone Lake, YNP, Wyoming, USA - YL17G07_0 | ecosystem: Environmental > Aquatic > Freshwater > Lake > Sediment | place: USA: Wyoming | collected...
GTCAGGAATTGTGGCTGATGCGCTGGCCCTGCGTGGCCGCGGGGTGATTCAACTCGGACTGTTGCTGCTTATCGCCACACCGGTGGCACGCGTCGCCTTCTCCGTCGTTGCCTTTGCCTTGCAGCGCGACCACCTGTATGTCGTGGTAACCCTCATCGTGCTCGGGGTGTTGATCTTCGGCCTCACGGGCGCGCGCCTGTAAACGACACCCGCACCAATCTGCTGGCACGGCTGGTTTCGCACGGCTCACACAGGGAAAGACGCGGGAGCGAACTTGCTCTTCCGGCGGCTCATCAGGCACTGGGTTTTGGCCACCTTGTAGACCCATACGGCCAGCGCGCGAGCGAAGAGGCCAAGCGGCAAGGAAAGCCTGACATGCTCAGTCTGGAATCAAACATCGATTTCTTTCGCGCCTACACCCAAAAGGTTCACTCTTCGTACGACAAGCCCGGGCCGCGTCCCTGGCCATGCGGGATCGTATGGATTCACTGGGATTCCCCGCTGGGTGCGGGTCGTCCGGCAAACGCTCGATCCATCTCACGGTCTGCTCACCATTGAGCTTGTCTACAACAAACCTCCTGAGCCTTCCCGCAATCGTCGCGTTATCTGTTTTGTGGACTGGGCGACCGGACTTCTTTCCGTCTCGACGGAGAACCCAGCGCCGTTTCATTCGGTATCCTACTACCCGTATTGGGAGCGCGAAGCAGGGCTTCCTTGATGGAACGGGAAGGTTGGCGTGACTCGAGTCAACGACCGTCAGCCCGTTGAGGTTTGAGAAGAAGGGGAAAATGTATCATTCCCTACCCAGCCCGGAGAGCGCTATCACATCATTCCGGCCTGAAGTTTTTGGACCCTCGATTTTGCGCTTTGCCAGGTTGCTGAAAAACGTTCCGAGCATGTCATCCTGAGCAGAGCGAAGGATCTGCTTTCCTGATGGGATAAACCGCCTTACGCCCTCCCCCTTTTCACACCCGTCCGACCCCGTCACCGCTTGTGAATTTGTTGTGTGCGTTTTCTGATAGATCTGTGATGATGCAGGCGCCGGGCGAAAGCCCGCGCGCAGGTCTGACTTTCGACATGGCTTGTGGCATGGGGAAGGCGATGTTGTTCGCTAATGCCGGACGCACTATTACCTTCGCAATGTGATACTCTGACTAGCTGATGAATCCTGGGGAAGCGGCAGCCCAAGCGCGTGGCCGTGAGCGAATCCTCTTGGCCCTCTTATTCTGGGCAACGGCCAGCAACTACCTTGACCGGCAGGCTCTCTCGGTCGCGGCGCCTGTACTTCGTGCCCAGCTTGGGCTTTCGAGTATAGGTTATTCGCGGGTCATCTTTGTCTTCCTGCTCGGGTACACGATCGGCCAGACACCTGCGGGCAAGGTCATCGACAAGGTTGGTACGCGCCTCGGCATGCTGTTATGTGTTGCCGTATGGTCGACTGTGACCACGCTGCACGGCCTGGCAGCGGGGGTGATCAGTCTGGGCGTTTTGCGTTTCCTGCTTGGCGTCGCGGAGGCAGGGAACTGGCCAGGGGGTATTAAAGCCGTAAGCGAGAACCTGCCACCGGACCGCCGCGCCTTCGGCGTGGGAGTATTTAATAGCGGGTCTGCCGCGGGAGCCCTTCTGGCCCCGCCGTTGGTTGTGGCAATCATGGGGCTGTGGGGTTGGGGCCCCATGTTTGTTGTGATCGGCATCACCGGATTCTTGTGGACTCTGCTGTGGGCCCGGCCACCCCTGCGGGGCGAAGCATCGCTGGACGACGCCGGGGCACAGCCCTCGCTTCGCTGCTATCTGCGCCAAAAGGCGCTGTGGGGCCTGCTGGTTGGCCGTTTCTTTTCCGATCCCACTTGGTGGTTCTATGCCTTCTGGTTGCCGGACTATCTTGCCCAGAGGCGCGGCTTTGACCTCATGACAATAGGTCGAACAGCACGGATCCCGTTTGTCTTCGTGGGAGTGGGGGGCTGGCTGGGAGGCTACGCGTCCGATGGGTTGATTCGCCGTGGCTGGTTCAAGGTCTCGGCCCGAAAACTCGTCATGGGATTGAGCGCTCTGTTGATGCTCTGCGGTATCCCTGCCTTCCAGGCACACAGCAGCGCCGCGGCGTTGGCTTGGATAAGTCTGGTCCTGTTCGGTTATTCGAGTTGGGCAAGCAACATCCTCAGCCTGCCGGTCGACCTCTTCAAAAGTGAGGTCGTGGGGCAAGTCGCTGGCTTGTGTAGTACCACTGCCGCCATCGGTGGTATGGGCTTCACTCTAGTGACTGGCTGGCTCGTGCAGCGGGGGATCTTACGGGTGGGTGTTCGTGCTTTCCTGTGGGATGATTCTCACCGCCGCTGGCGTAATCATCCAGACCATACCCAGGAAAGGGCTGGCCGCCGCGAGCACGGGCTTGGCCCAGGCAGATGAGAAAGTCGCGAGATAGCTCTAAGATCGCTTTGAAGTCCGCCATTAGCGTTCAAATCCTGAGGAGGGGAGCAAGAGTGACTGGGTAGAAGGGAGGTCTTATGGCGAAGGATTCTAAGGTCGGACGGAGGGACTTTCTCGAGGTGTGTGTGAAAAACAGTGCGAGTCTTGCCGCCCTCGGCGGCGTCAGTTTTTTCACGCAGCCTCAGAGGGTATGGGGTGCTAATGACCGCGTCAGGATTGCGGTGGTCGGAATCCGCGGGCAGGGGTTCACGCACATTGAAGGGTTCTCCGACGTCCCCAATACGGAGGTTGTGGCGATTTGCGACGTCGACGAGAACGTGATTGCCCAACGGCTGGCCGACATGGACAAACGGAATCTGCCGAAGCCAAAGGTTTACATCGATTATCGGAAGCTGCTCGAAGACAAATCCGTCGACGCCGTCTCTATTGCCACGCCGAACCACTGGCATTCTCTGATGGGCATTTGGGGCTGCCAGGCGGGCAGGGATGTCTATGTTGAGAAACCCTGCTCGCACAACCTCTGGGAGGGGCGGCAACTGGTCCGCGCGGCGAAGAAATACAATCGCGTGGTCATGCATGGGATGCAGGGCCGCTCGGCAGGAGGGTACCTTGAAGGCGTGCGACAACTCCACACGGGGCTCATCGGGGAGGTTTACATGGCCCGCGGTCTCTGCTTCAAGTGGCGTGATACGATCGGCAAAGCCCCGATGGAGCCCGTGCCTGCGGGCGTCCATTACGACTTGTGGACTGGTCCTGCTCCGCTGAAGCCCTTCACCAAGAACCGATTTCATTACAACTGGCACTGGATTTGGGACACCGGCAACGGCGACATCGGCAACCAGGGTGTTCATGAGATGGACATGGCGCGCTGGGGTCTGGGCGTCGGACTTCCCCATAAGGTCTCAGCCGTCGGCGGGCACGTAGCGCCCGTTCCCAATCGAATAGTCATCGACAAAGCGATCGTGGTTCGATTCTCTAGTGTATGCCAGTGGGTGATAACCATCCGGTTCATAGAAGAACGACCTCGAATCTAACTGCGGAGCCCACGGACCCAGGTCGAGGACCAGAAGGAGGCTCGGTCAAATGACTACCTCACGAGAACGCGTCAACCTTGTACTCGAGCACAAGGAAGCCGACCGGATTCCCCTGGACCTCGGGGCCACCACTATAACCGGGATGCATGTGAGTACGGTGTACCGCCTGCGCCAAGCGTTGGGGCTCGATGAACCCGGGACCCCCGTGAAAGTCATCCATCCGTCCCAGATGCTAGGTGAGATCAAGTCGGATCTCATCGCAGCACTCGGGATTGACGTTGTGATGTTGGCTGGCACAGGAACGGCCTTCGACTTCAAGCTGGAAGGGTGGAAAAAGTGGACGGCCTTTGATGGCACTCCGACCCTGGTGCCTGAAGGCTTCAATACGATCCCCGAGCCAGATGGGTGCCTTTTGATGTACCCACAGGGTGATCGCTCCGCTCCACCGAGCGGGCGAATGCCACAAGGGGGATTCTACTTTGACGTCATCGTTCGACAACCGCCCATCGACGAAATCAACCTCCGCGTCGAGGATAATCTGGAGGAGTTTAAACCCATCTCCGACCAAGAGGTGGCGCATTTCCGACGTGAGGCTGCGAGACTCCAAGCGGAAACGGACAAAGCGATCGTCCTCAACCTCGGTGGCCTTGGCTTAGGGGATATCGCAAAAGTCCCAGGTCCGGGACTCAAGCACCCGAAAGGAATCCGTGACATAGAGGAATGGTACGTCAGCCTGACCACAAGGCGCGACTACATCTACCGCCTTTTCGAAGCTCAGACCGAGATTAACCTGGAAAAGCTGGAGAAGATTCATCAGGCTGTCGGCGACCGCGCGACGGTGGCTTATTTGACAGGGACGGATTTCGGCGCCCAGCATGGCCCGTTCATTTCTCCTAGGACTTATCGGACCTTGTTCTTGCCTTTTCACAAAATGGTCAACGACTGGGTGCACCAGCACACCACGTGGAAGACTTTCATACACTCCTGTGGTTCAGTCTGGGCCTTGGTTGAAGATTTCATTGCCGCAGGATTCGATATTCTGAACCCGGTTCAGTGTTCGGCGGCTGATATGGACCCTGTCAAGCTGAAAAAGAGATTCGGTGATCGGATCACTTTCTGGGGCGGTGGTGTGGACACCCAACGAACTCTTCCGTTCGGCACAGTTGAAGACGTTCGGCGGGAAGTTCGCGAACGTATCAGAGCCTTTGGGCCTGGTGGAGGTTTTGTTTTTAATGCCGTGCACAACATTCAAGCGCTTGTTCCAGTCGAAAATGTGCTGGCAATGTACGAAGCGGCACGAGGATACGGTAGCTATCCGCTAAGCGTCGGAAACTGACCAAACGGACTCGGACTTTTCTCGAGAACAATTCGGCCGCCAACGCTTTCAGCCACCGCAGCGTGCGCGCCGAGCTCGCCAAGGGCTTTGAGCCTCCCACTTGCTCCCCCAAGTCCCACGGGTAAACGCAGCACATTCTCTCCTGGCATGCCATCTTGGGTCAGCTCACTTGCGCTCGATATAGATTGCGACCAAATCATAGGTCTGGAGTTCCGGCACAACGATCTCCCACTCCCCACCCCGCCGCTCAACGGAAGCTCGTTTGCTCGCGATGGGGTCCGGCGAAGCAATCTCCACTCTCGCGACCGGGAAGCGCACGCGCACGCGGAGATTCTGCTGCCGGTCCTGCCGGTAATTGAGCAAGTGCAGAATGGCGCGATTCTTCGCTGACTGGTACACGATGTTGGAGAGAATCGCAGGGCGCCGCTCGGTTTCGGCGAGTTCTGAATCGCCCAAGTGCCGGCGGACCAGCTTCACCATCTCGCGGGCAGGAAGCAACTCCGGCAAGTATAGTGCGAGTCCCTTGCCCCGCGGGTTCGCGTGAGCCGCCTCGGGAAGGCTTCTCCGTGAGATTCCGAGAATAGTTCCCAGCCCCAAGTTCTGATCAGCGGTGGTGGCGCCCGGCGAGAACATCGAAGCGTCCTGAACCACGATGAGCGTTCCACCTTCGTTCGCCCACTTATCAAGGGCCTCGCACCACTCCACTCCGAGGGGGTTCGTGTTGGGGAGGACAATGATTTTGTAGCATTCGAGGAGTTCGTGTGTTGGATGCTGGTAGTTAAACCTTACATCGTAATTCAGGTTTTCCGAGGAAAGCGCACCGAGATAAGGAATCACGTCGTCGGTAGTATCGCTGATGATGGCGACGCGAGCCGTCGACTCGGGATTGGTGTAGTACTCTTCGTGGCGCTCGAGGAAGGCGTTGTAGGTGCCGATGGCCTCCAGTCCTCGCAGCGCCTCGGAAACGCCGAAGTAGAGGTTGCGGAGAAACAGACCTTCGAAATATGGCTCCAAGCTCACACCGTACATAGCACACTCGGCGATGGCCAGTTGCCACTTTGCCGGAGCCATCGGGGTGGTTATGCGCTCGCCGTGGTGGCGGCCTCCGAATTCGACCGAAACGGGCCTCCACCCTTCGCCGACCTTGTACTGGTGCCGGAGGAGGCCGGCATTCGCGACCAGGGCAGACCCTTCGCGAGTTTCCGGGTAGTAGCCGGGTTCTTCGCCGTCTTCGGTGGTGACGCCGTTTTGCAGGCGGCCCCAGGTGAGGACTGTGCGGTTGTAGTTCGACATGATGACGATGGCAGGATTGATTTGCGAGGCGGCATCGTACATGTCATCGAGAAAGCGCGTCACCTTCCCGCGGCCGTAGTAGTCGAAGGTATTATCGATCCAGAACGCGTCGGCGCCCACGCGGGCCGCCGCCTCCACGCGTTGCCGCTGCAACTGCAGCCAAGCAGGATGAGCAATATCCGCCATGTAGCGGTTGGGGGGAGAGTAGAAGCGAGGGTTCCCGTCTTCCAGTCGGTCCACCCAGGTGATGCTCTCCGGCACCTTTTCGAACATATCCTTCCAGAACATGTTGCCCACCGAGAAGTAGGCGGCGACGCGGATGTTGTTCTGGTGGCAGAGCTCGATGTAGCGGGCGATAATTTCCTGTTGTTCACGTTCCGTCGCCGGCGAGAAACCATTGCTCCAGGTGACCCAAACCCAATTGATGTGAGCTTTCTTCAAGAATTCGATCGTCCTCGGGTTATACCAATCCCGGGTCGCCTTGAGCACTTGGCGAGGGTCATCAGCCGTGAAGTTAGGCCAGCCGGTGAGTCTTCCTTTCTCCGCCTCGAGGGGGCCGCCGTCCCATCGCGCCGACCGGAACCGGCCGGTCTGAAACCAGGGCGGGATATTTTGCGGCTTGAGGATTGGACGTCCGGATGGGTCTTCCGCCCCGGCAAGCGTAGCTGCCGTGAACACTCCAGCGGCGGGGAAGAGAAGCGCGAGCAGGACGAAAACAAATCTGTTCCTCATGGGTGATCTATTGGCCTCGCTTTCGTTGAATTCACAAGAACGGCACGACAGCGCGCTATAGCATGAATTGAACCTCGCCTCGCCGCCACGGCGAACCCGAACACTCGGATGGCGGGTTCGTTTAGCATCTACCGTCCACAAAAGACATGCCGGGCGATGTCAAGGATGTACATCAACCTTGAAGTACACAGTACCGTGGTTCATGTTTGCTTCCTCCCCGGTCGCTTCGAGGATGGCGTAGGGCGCGCCGCGTTGAGCAGGTCGGGATTGCCATCTAGCGCGTCCCCCGGCAGAGATGAGGTGATAGCCAGGGCCTACGCAGGCACGCCAGTCCGGGGCAGGGGCAAGAGAAATTCGCGCCGGTTCATGGCCTCACCGCGCCAGGATGCAGACTAGGCCTTCGAGGCCGTTGGGCCGGAGCGTACGAAGGCGGTCGCGCTCCGAAGCGAAATTGACACCCCAGGCACCCCGCTCGTAGATGGGGTCGCCCTGAGCCATCCAACCGGCGTTAGAATTAGCTACGCGAATACGCAGGCGGTTGGCACCGCGACGGGCGTGCGGCGTGAAGTCGATTTCGAAGGGCTGCCAGGCGCGCTCGCCGGCTTTCTGATCGTTCACCCACACTTCAGCAGCTAGACCGACCTTGCCGAGGTCCAGGACCAGGCGCTCGCCGGCGGGGAGTTTGGCCAGATCGAAACCGGTCTCGTAGAGTGCCGAACCGGAGTAGTTCGCCAGCGCGGAATCGGTCCAAGAAGCGAGCGTAAAGGGAGTGGTGCGCGGGGCGAAGGCAATGGGGCGCTCGGGAATGGCGTCTTCGGTGATGTCAAGCCGAAGCGGCTTGCCTTCCGTCCCGGGGGGCGCATCCACGGTGAGATATACGCGTTTCGGAGCGTGGGCCGCCAGCACGCGGTCGCGCGTGTAGACGACGTCACGCAGGGTGTTACCCTCTTCGTCCGCCATTCGGAACAGGAAGCCGGTGGCCCCGCTGGCGTTGAGTTCGACGCCGATTTTCAGCAGCACGGAACTCCAGCCCTGCCGGAGCTCGACCGGAGGCCGGTGCGCCCACGCATCGCGGAGAAGGGTGAAGGGCGGGTGAAAATGGAAAACGAACTTGAGTTCGCTGTTCCACCAGAGCTTCACGCTGTCGCCGACGGCCACGGCGGCCTGCGCCCGGCGGGCTGCGGGAGACCAGACGTTCACAGAGGCGTAGTACACGCCGTCGCCCGAGGGTGGACGGACCGCTGCCGTAGGGGACTCGTGCCATCTCCACGCCGGGTCTTTCGGGTTGAAGCCGCGCTCGGGCGGGTAAGGATCGAAGAAGCCCTGGCCATCGTTATCGGGATAGGGCCCTGCAAGCCACCAGTTCCGGTTCGCGAGCCGTTCGGGCGCCAGCCAGATAGGCTCGGCAGAACCTTCCAGCTTGGCGTATGGCACCCAGACTGGGGCTTCCGGTGTGAACTGCCAGCCGGAGTCCGGCAGTCGCAGAAGAACTTGGCGCGCGCCAGCTCCGGCGGGCGGAGCGGTCGCAGGGCCGGCATGCCGCATCACGAAGTAGGCGTCCCAAAGGCCGAATTCGAGCGTCACCACCGGCCCCTTCGCGGGCAGCGCGAAGCGTTCCCCGGTTTCGGCATCCCATTTCTCGAACACGCCCTCTGAGGGGAACCGCACCGTCACACGGCGCGCCTGAGGCGTGTCGTTTACGGCCCAGTACCATTCCCCGTTGGCGGTGAAGCGACGCGAGAAGAAGAGGTGATCGCGGCTGCCGGAGAGGATCTCGACTTCCGGCGGCTGATATGCGCAGAGTACTTCGAGCAGTGGAGCGAGATCGGCGCGCACCGGCTCGGGCACCTGAATCTGCACCGCGTAATCCAGGTTGTCCATGAAGAGCGTGTGAGCGCGAATCGGAAAGCGGCGCATCGGAACGCCATCGAGCGCGGGCGGTTGCGGGCCGAGCTCCAGGATAAGGCCGCCGGCGTCTGCGAACCGGCGAATCTGCGCTGCCGAAGCGTCGGCGATGTGAGTCATGGGGGGCAGAATCAGCGCCCGTAACTGTTCGCCGGCAAGTTCCAGCCGGGGGCCAGAGACCGCTGCCTTCCGCAGGTAGTGACTGTCGAGGATGTAATAGTCCCAGCCCTGGTGTGCCAATTCAAGCTGCAGCGCGGAGTAATAATCCTGCGTCTGGTCCATCGAGTTATTCCAGGGAGGAGCGGGCCGCTCGCCTTCCTGGAAGATTACGTCGCCGTTGGCAAATGCGCTTTCGAGCGGGTAATAGATGGCGATGGGCGCGCTGTGCTGTCCCTGTGCATTCATGAAGAGGCCGCGCCACGTCGGCATAATGGTGAAAGTAGCGCCAAAGTGGCTGTGTCAGGAACCAGCTTGGCGGGTACTGAAGGTGGCCGGGATCGTATTCAAAGTAGTGCGGGATAAGGTGATTGACGACCCAAAGCAGGCACATGTTCGTACCGAGGCGAGCCTTTTCCAGGCTCCAGTAGGAATCGTGGCTGGTGAGCCCTTGGTTTTCGACCATAAGAGGGCGGCCTTCGAAATGCGCGACGGAACCGGCCTTCTTGAAATCCACCGGCATACGGCCACGCTCGAGGAGCGCATCGACGTAGACGGCGCTCGAGGCACGCCAGAGGCGGAACATGTCGCCGGTCGACAGGGCTTGCGTCAGCAGCGACTCCTCGACGTCAGAGTGGCCATGCTGTACGCCGTGGCGCGTGCACCACTCGGTGATCTGTCCTACGAAAGCCGTGGCGTAGAGGTGCGAAATGGTGTCGAGGTAATCCTGGCGGACCTGCTCAGTGCGCGGCCCGGGGCGATCCGCGAGCGGGAGGAAGGGCCGGAGGTCATAGCCGTGGCGCTCGCGGAAAGTCTCCCAGAGCGCGGGCGTAAACGGCAGGGGCGCGCCATAAGCCCCTTCGTGGTCGGAAACGAAGAATTTTATCGTGGAGCCGAGGTGCTGGGGAAAGCGGCGTGCAAATTCGCCGTACACTAGATCAATGAAGACGCGCACCGCAGCAGGGTTGAGCAGGTCGACTCGCACACCGTGCTCGACGGCAGCGACGGGGGTGTAGACGACGATCGTCCAGTTGCCCGCTGGTGCCTTCCAGTCCAGGTTGCGGCTGCAGGGAAGTGGCGTGAGCGAGTGCTCGTCGATTTCTCCCGAAGCAGTGCGGCGAGCTGCTACGACCAGCTCGGGTTCGACGTCCAGGGCAGTTGCTGCGCCAGGGCTAAGCTGCTTGCAGGTGAGCCGGCGCATGCGGAACTCGGGATGGAGTTGCAGCACGCGGCTGGGCTCACGGTTGAGCGAGGCCCAATCCCAGGCCTGGCCGCTGGGCCAGAGGTACTCGTCGTTGAAGTTGAGCGTCAGGCCGGCGGTGCGGGCCGCCTCGAGTGCGGTGCCAACTTCGCGCCAGTAAGCCTCGGACAGGTAGGCTGGCGCCAGGCCAGCCCAGGTCATGACGACGGCGGCCCGCACCCCATGCTTGACCATTTCACCGATCTGGCGGCGCGTTTCCGTCGCGTTGATTTTGCCGTTCCAGAACCAGTAAGGGCTGACAGAGTATGCATGCGGAGGATTTCGGAACGCGCCGTAGAGGGATTCCAGCTCGGGTTCGGCAGCGTTCTCTTCGGCACTCCTGGTTCCGGAAAGAAGCAGATTCCGAGCCTGCACAACTGACAGAGCAGCCGCTCCAACGCGTATGAAACCCCTGCGATTCATTCTCGCACCGTCCCTGTTTGGATGTGCTCGTGTGGTTCCGGCGGCTTTCTCTACCTGTAAACCGAAATTCTCGTTTTGATTTCCTGGCCGAGCGGTAATGTACATCGCACCACCGCTCCACACCATGCGCTGGCCCAGCTCCACGACGAGGCACTTCCTGCGGCCGGAGAAGAACCCCCAAAGCCCAAAACGTCCGCTTTCCCTACGGATTCTTCAAACCCTCTCCCTTGTCTAGCCTCTGCCCCTGAGCATATCGGTTATCTGACGTTCGATCTCCGATGCTTGGGCAGGAAGCCCGGCGTGGTGCCTCGGTACCAGCGTCGCTTCCTGCGCACCTGTAAGGCGCGACGGCGCCAATCCATCAGGCCAGAAGTGTTGGCCGACGGGCGCCGCTCAGCGCGGCCGGCGCCTCCCGCCTGGCGGGGCTGGCTGCGTGCTTCTCTCTCATCCTGCTTTCGAATTCTCCTGCGCCGCCACATCCCGAACTCCGGCCAGGGGGCGGCACGAATCCCTTCTCACGAGCTGAGTGGGAATCGTCGCATGCTGAGGCTCGAGATACGGGTGCTCGATTCGGTTCAGCACCATCTGCGCCAGTTTCTTCCCTATCTGCTCGGTGAAAACGTGGACCGTGGTCAGCGGAGGATGAAGGAGCATCGCTACGACATCATCGAATCCCGCCACGCTCACGTCCTCGGGGATGCGGAGGCCACAATCTCGCAGTGCTCTGCAGACGCCCTCCGCGGGGTGATCGCCACCGGCGAAAATCGCGCTGACCGGTGCATTCCTCGCCAGAAGAGACTTCGTCGCCAGATAGCCGAGGTCCTGATCCTTTTCGGTGTCAACCTCGCTGAGGTGCCCCTCCAGTCCTGCTTCGCGCATGGCGTGGCAGTATCCGCTATATCGGCGCGCGAACCAGGGAAGCCGCGTATTGCCGACGAACCAAATGTTACGGTGCCCGAGGGATTGCAGGTAGCGAGTGAGGTCGATCGCACCCTGAGTGTCGTCGAACCAAACTACATCGTGTTTTTCGGGGCGCCATTCCCCCAGCACGTTGTTTCCGAGGACGGCGAAGGGCCATCGCTCGTGATCCAGGCGATCAAGCAGGTTCTGGAAGTTCGTCCCGGCGATGATGAATCCGCTAACGAGGTCTCGCCGCTCCAGAATCCGGGGGATATGCAGGTCACGCCAACGAGCCGTCGGAGAGTAAGTCAGCGTGAGGAACAACGTGCTCCAGTCATTCCCTGAACAGTGGGCTTCGGCTTCCACCAGGATGTGCGAGTGAAAGGGGTGGAGCATGCCGCGATTGCTGAGCATGAAGGCGATGACCCTGCCTTTGCTTCGTCGGCTGAGATCGACGCCGAGGTCGGCGGCGGCCTTTAGGACACGTTGCGCCACTGCCTGGCTAACCCGAGAACTTCCCGTCGCCACGCGGGAGACGGTGGCGATGCTCACACCCGCTAGCTTCGCGACATCTTTGATCGTGTGCTTCTGTTCCACAACTGACTCTCCTCAGCCATCAGAAAGAAGGCTCATGTCCTCCAGACCGGAACGGATTGCGAAGCGAGGCCTGCCACAGTTCCGTCAAGTAGGCCAAAGATGGATTTACCCTTATGGGAGAGAGCTGTCAAGAAAATTTTCAATCCGCCTGTGCAAAAACCTAATCAGGCATCTCTGATGCGCCATCTTTGGCGTCAAATTAAGTATGCGTCGGGCTTGCCTTACATGGGATCCGCTCCCCGCACGTTTAGGAGTGCAGCAGTAATCGGCACATTGACCTCTTGCCTCGCCTTGGCTTCTCCCAGAAGAAATGCGGCCTTTAGGCCATGTAAGAGACAAGTTACAGGTCGATAGGCCAATTAAGTCGGAAAATCGCGAGCGTAGGGTGGGGTTTAAAGGACAGCGTTTTCACGCTATTCGTGAAAAATTGCTTCTAGCGGTGAAAAATACTTGACATTTGCGTAGTTTCATGGTATAGGAGGAACATTTTGACGAAAGTGCGTGTCTGATAACTCAACTAGTCGGCCCCACTCTCCGCGTCGTAAGTGTTGGGTCAGTTTAGTTAAGGAGGTTTTTTCAATGACTTGGCAGAGATCAAAAACGATGAACAAACATGGCCTGTTTATATGCCTCTCTGGGAGGTACCGGCGAGATGCTCTGCTCAGCAGGGCAGGTAATCGTTTCTCGGTATTCTGCCAAGCATTTTCACGCATCCTCGGAGGTCAACGTGTTACTTCGTAAACTCTCTTTCGCGCGCATTCCGTTTGTTTTTCTGTTAATTGTCTTTTCGGCCCTTATTCTCGCCCACGCCCAGAGTGACTCTGAACAGGTTGGTCCCATCCTGGGGGAGGAGATCTTGTCACCGCAGGTGGCCACCTTTGAATTGAAAGAGTACATCCTGCGGCACGTTGCCCACCCGCCGAGCGCTTCGTCCGCTGAGCAATGGACCAGCGAGGCCAAACGCCTGCGTGAGCACTTGCTGAACGATATCGCCTTCCACGGTTGGCCGAAGGAGTGGGTAAACTCACCGCCCAAATTCGAGGATTTGGGAGTGTTTGCCACGGAGAAGGGTTACCGCCTGCGCAAGTTGCGGTACGAGATCGTGCCGGGGTTTCAATCCACCGCTATCCTCTACGAACCGGAAGAGATGCAGGGAAAGATCCCTGCGATTCTCAACGTCAACGGGCACGTCGGCGCTATGGGAAAGGCGGTGGAATACAAGCAGAAGCGCTGCATTACGTTTGCCAAGCACGGCATCCTGGCGCTGAATCTGGATTGGCTGGGGATGGGGGAGCTCCGCCAGAAGGAGAACGAGCATTGGTTTGGCGCCCACCTGGACCTGGTGGGCGTTCATGAACTGGGTCTCTTCTATCTCGCCATGCGCCGCGGCCTCGACTATCTCAATGAGCATCCCCATGTGGATCGCAGCCGTCTGGGCGTGACCGGCCTTTCGGGCGGCGGGTGGCAAACCCTGGTTCTGAGTTCCCTCGATGAGCGCGTGACGGCGGCCGTGCCCGTGGCTGGGTTCTCCTCGATCCGCCAGAAGATCGAAGCTCGCTGGTATGGGGACCTGGGCGACGTCGAACAGTCGCCTGCCGATGGCTTCCAGGGCGCGGATTATCCCGATCTCGTTGCCCTGCGAGCGCCGCGGCCGACGCTGCTCATTCACAACGCCGAGGACGATTGTTGCTTCCGTGCTCCCCTGGTCAAGCCGCTGAACTATGACGCCATCAAGCCGATCTTCAGGCTTTTCGGAAAGGAAGACGCTCTCGGCTGGCACGAGAATACCGACCCCTCGACGCACAACTACCAGCTCGACAACCGAACGCAGGCGTATCACTTTTTCAGCCAGGCCTTCAATCTTCCCGCCTTCGATGAGGATTTATCGGTCGGGTCTGAGCTCAAATCGTACGATGAACTGGCCGTGGGGCTGCCGAAAGACAACCTGACGATCTTGGGACTGGCAAAGAGGATGGCCGCGGAGGTCAAGCGCGCCCCGATTCCGTCCGACGCCAGCGCGCGGGGAACCTGGACCTCCGCAGAACGCGAAAAGCTCCGTCAGGTCGTACGGCTGGAACCCGTGAAGATCGCGCGCGCCTGGGCGGTGGCGATCACGAAGAACAAAGGGGTGGAATCGTTCTCCTATCTGTTCCGCATGGAGAATGGCTTGAGTGCCAACGGCGTCTGGGTCGAAGCCATTCAGGGCCCGCCCAGTTCCTCTGCCACTATCGTCCTCGACGACCGCGGGAAGAAGCGGGCTGGTGACGCAGTGGCTGACCGGGTGAACCGCGGCGAGAGAGTCTTGGCACTGGACCTTATCTTTACCGGGGATGCGTGGCCGCTGGAGAGTAAAGATCCGTCTCCTGAATGGGTCAAGCCAGCGCAGTACGAGCAGATCTTGCACTCGTTGGGGGAGCGGCCGCTCGGCATGGAGGCGGCGCAGTTGATCGAGATTGCCCGCTGGGTCCGCACCCGGGCGGGTGTGGAAAAAGTCCGGCTGGAGTGCACGGGGATTCGAAACCAGGTTGCCGGACTGGTGGCCGCAGCTCTCGAGCCGCAGCTCTTCTCCGAGATTGTCGTTCACGAAGGAATGAAGAGCCTCGGCCTTTTGCTCGCGAAGCCCGTGGAGTTCCTCGACGCGCCGGAATTGTTCTGCCTCGACCTTTACAAGGAGTTTGACCTTGATCGCTTGGAAGCCGTCGCGGCTCCGACGAAGGTGAAAACTGAACGCTACCTCGAGGACGCCGCGAAGCAGTGAGCGCGGTCCGAAGGGGCGAAAAGCAGGGCCGTCCTCGATTTTGATGACTTCCGGGTCGTGCACCTATCGAAGCAGCTCGATCCCCCGGCGGAGCGTCGGCGGCGTGGTTTTCATGCGGTTTTGGTCAGCTTACCCACAAGCCCGCTCCGTTGCGAAGCCGGGGGTTCACGGTTCGTTTCGCGGATGAGGCGAGCGACTCCGAATTCGCGTGGCGATGATGATCATGTTCTGCAAGGCCTTGGGTGAGGGTGAACTGTCCCAGTGTGTTGGGAACGAGCATGTCATGCCCCTGCTGCGCGATCACATCCTTGACGGCCGCCATCGCCGTGCCCGTCGCCGACTGAATCGCCCGTTGTAGCCGCACTGTTTGTCGCGCCTCGCTCACCTCCAGCCCCCCGTACTTTGCCTTCCACCGATAATACGTCGGCTCGCAAATCCCCTCCTTCCGGCAGATCTCTCCCACCTTCACTCCCGCTTCGGCTTCCTTCAACCCGGCGATGATCTGCTCCTCCGTGAAACGGCTCTGCCTCATCTCCTGTCCTCCTCGGGGCTTTTATACCCTGGGAGAACTCTCATTTACACTGGTACAGTTTTCGGGGGGCAGGTCACTACGCTCCATATGAAACGTGGGATTAAGAAGACAACGGCGGATTATACACCCCTTGAATGCCTCCGTTTCATTCGAATTGGCTCTCTGGAGTCGCTTTTTTGCAGGCATGGTGTATACTTGCGCTGGCAATCTGCAAAGTAAGATATCATGACG
>Ga0315281_10007317_pt1 | contig 15564 bp, 16 predicted proteins | sample YL17G07_0_MG_FD_204540 | JGI IMG/M metagenome (GOLD analysis project Ga0315281, IMG submission 204540) | Sediment microbial communities from Yellowstone Lake, YNP, Wyoming, USA - YL17G07_0 | ecosystem: Environmental > Aquatic > Freshwater > Lake > Sediment | place: USA: Wyoming | collected...
GCCGTACAGCGGCATCTGGCACAAGCGCTACTACGTGCCGGGCTCGAAGATGCGCAACCAGTAAGTAAGCGGGAGCGGACCTGGGACGGCGTTACTGCGGTTCCACATGCTCGGCCGCGGTGTGGTTGTGGTGGACGTGGTGGCGGCCACGGCGCGACTGCAGGAAGTGACTCAGCAGCCCGTGGTCGGGCGCGAACACTAACGCCACGAGGAACGCCGCCGTGGCCGTGAGGACGATCGTGCCGCCGGCCGCCGTGTTGGCGTGGTAGGAGATGAAGAGCCCCGTGACGCCACTCCCCACCGCCAGGAGGACGCTCAGCGCCATCATCCGGCCGAGGCGATCGGTCAGCAGCCGGGCGGCCGCGGGTGGCGTGACGATGAGGGCGAGGATGAGGATGTTCCCGACGGACTGCAGGCTTGCCACGATCGTCGTCGACACGAGCAGGAGCAGGGCGAGGTCGAGCAAGAACACGGGGTAGCCCGCAGCCCGCGCCATAGTGCTGTCGAAGGCGACGAGGGTGAACTCCTTGAGCAAGGCGAAGAGCACGAGGACGACCACGGCGCCGATGCTGAGCGTGACCCAGACGTCCCCGGTCGACACGCCCAGGACGTTGCCGAAGAGGAGCGATCCGAGATCCTTGCGGAAGCCAGCCTCGCGGCTGATCAGAACCACCCCAAGGGCGAAGAAGGCGGCGAAGACCACGCCAATGGCTGAGTCTTCGCTGACGCGGCGGCTGCGCGACAGCACGCCAACACCAATCGCGGTGAAGAGCCCGAAAACGAAGGCGCCGATGAGAATGCTGCGCCCGGCGAGATAGGACAGGACGACGCCCGGGAACACGGCGTGGGCGAGGGCGTCGCCGATGAACGCGAGCCCCCGGAGGACCACGAAGCACCCGACGAGCCCGCAGAGCACGCCCACGATCGTGACCTCCATGAGCGCGCGCTGCATGAAGGGATAGCTCCAGGGCTCGGTGAAGTAGCCGATCACCGGGTGGCCCCGATCACGAAAACACCGCCATGCGCCCGCCGAACGTCTCCCGCAGGATGGCAGGCGTGAAGGTCTCCGCAGTCGGCCCGAAGGCGACGAGGCGGCCATCGAGGCAGCAGAGATGCGAGCAGGTGGTGGACACCTCCTCCAGATCGTGCGTGGCCATGAGGACGGTAACGCCCGAGGCGGCGAATTCGCGGATGGCCACATGCAGGACGTCGCGGTTGCGCGTGTCGATGCCGGTAAACGGCTCGTCGAGCAGTACCACGGCCGGCTCCTGGACGATGGCGCGGGCGAGGAAGATGCGCTGCTGCTGTCCGCCAGAAAAGGCGCTGATGTGGCGGCCGCCCATCCCGGCGAGGCCCATGCGCTCCAGGGCGGCGGCGGCGCGCTGCCGGTCGGCGTGGCCGGGCCACCGCAGCCAGCCTGCATCGCGGTAGCGGCCCATGAGTACGACGTCGCGCGCTGTCACCGGGAACTCCCAGTTCACTTCTTCGCGCTGCGGGACGAAGGCCACGCGTGCGGCCTGGCGCCGGAGCGAGACACCGCCAAGGGTGACTTCGCCGGCCCTCAGCGGGAGCACGCCCGCGATCGCCTTCAAGAGGGTGCTCTTGCCGCTGCCGTTCGGCCCGATGAGGCCGACGACGCTCCCGGGCGGCACGCGAAAGGAGACGTTCGAAAGCTGGAAGGTGGTGCTGTAGCCGACGGCGACGCCGTTGACGGCAAAGTCCCCGGCGCTCACTTCAGTGCCTCGACGATCTTGCGGGTGTTCGAGAGGAGCATGCCCTCGATCGTGTCCGCGCCGGAGCCGGGCAAACCCAGGGAGTCGCCGTACAGGTCGTCGACGATCTTCACACCGGTGTCATGAGCGACCTGCTCCGCCACTTTCGGGTCGAGCGAGGTCTCGGCGAAGATCGCTCGCACGCCTTCTTTGCGGATCAGGTCCTCCAGTTGTGCGATCTGCTTCGCGGACGGCTCGGCCTGGGTGCTCGTGCCGGGGATGACGGCTCCCACAAACGTGAGCCCATAGCGATCGATGAAGTAGCCGAAGGCATCATGGTTCGTGACCATCTTCCGGTTCGCAGGCGGCAGGCTCTCGACCAGGGCGCGAATCTCGGTGTCGACCTCATCGAGCTTCGCTGCGTAGGCGGCGCCGTTCGCACGGTAGGCGGCCGCGTGCGCGGGGTCCGCTTTTTCGAGCGCGGAGGCGACCGCCAGTGCCATCGCCTTCGCGAGGGTGGGGTCCTGCCAGGCGTGCGGGTCCTTCGAAGAAGGGTCTTCGCGGCCGTCCGTCAGGCCAGAGCGCAGCTTCAGCCCGTCGGTGACCGTGACGACCTTCGAGCCTGACACATCGACAGCACGGTCGAGGAACGAGTCGATGCCGGCGCCGTTGCGGACGATCAGCCTCGCACTGTCGATGGCTTTGCGGTCGTCCACGCGCAGCTCGTAGTCGTGGGGGTCGACGCCGGGACCGGCGAGGACATGCAGGTCGACGAGGTCGCCACCGACCGCCCGGACGAGCGCGCCGACGGGTGCGATCGTCGCGACGACTGGCAGCCTGGCGTTTGCCCCCGGCGCGGCTGAATCGTCACCGCCACAGGCAGCGACGGCCATCACTGCCACAAGAACGACTCCGAAAGCTGAGCGCCAGCGGGACATGAGACGAAGTATCATCACGTTGCTAGATGATACTTGGTCTCAATTGAAACGCAAGCGTGGCGTGCCGGACTGAAAGGCGTCTTTCGACCCTGACCCCTGAATCCTCGGCGGCCGTGTGTCGAATGTAAGAGCGAGGACCGGCTCCATTGCGGGGCCAGGTGGAGGGTGCGCGAGCAGTGGACGACCCCAATGGCCAGCAAGAGCCGCGAGTGCCGCCGCAGCCAGCCGACCCGGACGCTGCCGCAAGGCTTGCCGAACGGATGGCACGGCTTCGCGATGGCGCGCGCGGGAACCGTTCTCACGCGGACCTGATAGACGGCCTCCCGGAAGTTACCAACGCGCACGGCCGTCCTCCCTGGCGCTGGATCGGTGCCGCCGGCGGTGTGCTCGCGGTCGGTTCCCTGGTCGTGCTGGTGATGCTGGGCAACGCCGGTTCCTCCGCGCCCCCGGCGGGGCCCACCGTCGAGGCGACTTCGGCCCCGCTCGACTTGCCGGGTGCTCCAACGGCGGCGCCACGCCGCACTGCGACCGATTCGACGCCGGCGCCGGGCGGTTCCTCTGCCGAGGAACCTGTGCCTGAGGGCGCGATCGCCGTCAATTCGGCACGCAAGGCGACGTCGGACCCGCCTCCGCCCCTGAGTTTGCCGGCTGCGAGCCGGGTCTCCCTCGGAGATCGTTTTGGCGCGCCGCGCGGCGAGGGGTACGTGCATGCAGGGGTCGACGTGTCCAGTGCTGCCGGTGGCGGCATCACGGCGGTCGCCGCCTGCGACGGCAAGGTGACCGGCATCTACGAACTCGACGGCTATGGCAAGTTCGCGGTCGTCGACTGCGGGAATTCCTGGCGGACGATCTACGCCCAACTCTCGACGGTCACAGCGAAGCCCGGCGACCTGGTCACCGGCGGCGTCACACCCATCGGCAGCACGACCGGGCCAATGCACTTCGAACTTCGCTGGGATGGTGTGCCGGTCGACCCGGAGGCGTACGTCGACTTCAACGCAGCCCCCGGACCGAAGCCGACCCCGGCGGACGCGGCCAGCGCGACGCCCACGAGGACAGCGACCCCGGTATCGGGGGGTTCCGCCCCGGAGCCGACTGCAACGCCGACGCCAGGCTCTTCCGGCGGATCGTCCGGACCGGCGGCCACAGCGACGCCGGCGCCCGCGCAGGCAACGCCGACGCCAACCAACACGCCAACGCCTCCGCCGCCAACGCCCACGCGCACGCCGTTGCCCAAGCCCGTCATCCGGTAGGGAGCGTGAGCGAACCCGGCCCGGGCCGTACGATGGTTGTGGGCCCGTAGCTCAGCTGGAAGAGCAGTGGACTTTTAATCCATTGGTCGTGGGTTCGAATCCCCCCGGGCCTACCACACTTCTGAATCTGAAGTTGACGATAATATACGTCAACTTGCCAAGTTCGGATGATCTCACCCGGAGCTGACAGCATCGCTGACAGCATGGGGAACGACACGGGCTGGGAACCGAACCTGAACGCCGTCGCGTCGGATGCTCGACCCCTAGTGGGGCACCGGTCATTGGGATTGCCTGAAAGTGACATCCACGCCCGCTCAAGTGAGTTGCCCCGTCACCGCCCCACCGAAGAGGGAGTCCATGTTAGCCAGCGCCTCGATACTCGCGCCGGGCAAGATGTGGCTATAGAGGTTCGCTGTGAGGCCGATCTGACTGTGGCCAAGAATCTCCATCACCATCCGCAGTTCAACACCACGGCTCACCAAGTACGACGCACAGGCGTGCCGAAGGTCATGGAGACGCATCGGGCTGAATCCGTGGTCCGCGAGGCTGCGTTGGAACCGGTGCACGACAGTGCTTGCATCCAGCGGGGTACCGATGGTCGTGGTGAAGACGAGGTCCTTCCCCACCCAGCGTCGCCCTGCGAAGACCCGCTCGCGTTCCTGACGAACCCGGTGTTCCGAGAGCGCATCGCGGGTCACCGTAGGGATGGGCAGGCTCCGCCGGCTCTGGTCGGTCTTCAGTGGCGCGAACTCGAGGCTCCCGTTCACCCGCTGCATGCTCTCCTCCACCCTTAGGCTCCCGACGAGGTCGAGGTCCACGTTTGCCCAGCGCAGCCCTCGTAGTTCACCGGACCGAAGGCCCAGCGTGAGCGCCACGAAGTACAGCGCCCAGAGGCGATCCGACCGGAGAGCCTCCATTATCCGGTTCATTTCATCAGGCGGAGGGACATAGACGCGATACCGCTCTTGCCTAGGCGACTCCACAAGCTTGGCCACGTTGCGGCCAACCATGCCCCGCCGCTCAGCCCGTTGGAGGGCTCGTCGCAGAATCGCACGGATGTAGTCCACGGTCCTCGCGGAGAGGCCTTCTTCGATCTTCTTGTTCAGCAGATGCTCTACCTGCGCAGGGCTGAGCCTTGCCACCCGGACTTTCCCTAGCCCCGGAATCAGATGGTTGCGCACATGCGAAGCGTAGCTGGTATAGGTTGCCGGCCGGCGACGCGGCCGGACCTCGTTCTGCAGCCAATCGTCAAGCAGCTGCGCGACCGTGATCCGGTCGTCAGGGACGGGCAGGCCTCGATCAAGCTCAGACCGGAATGCGGTGAGCTTCCTGCGCACTTCCGCCTGGGCGGCGCCGTAGAACGGCTTGCGCCGGACCACCCCGCTCGCGTCGCGATACTGAAGAGCGCCGACCCACCGGCCGTCCTTCCGTTCGTAAATGCTGCCCTCCCCGGGACCTCGACGCGCTATGACCGCACCTCCGAATCATCGCCACCGCCCTCCTCTTGGAGGACGGTGGCGATGGTCAGTTCACAGCGCAAGCGGGAGGGGCAGCCCTGGACTGCGGGCTGCTTGCTCCCCGTCCGTGGGTAGCCAGGGGGATATCCCTGTCGTTCATGCAGCATGCGAATCACCGTCCCCTGCCTGCTCGGCCACCAACGCGTCCAGGGCGGCCACCGGTATGCGGACAGCGCGTCCAAACCGGACCACTGGCAGTTCGCCAGCGTTCGCCATATTTCGGACTTTCGACGTGCTCAAGGACAGGCGTACTCCGGCCGCCTTCATAGTGATGAGGGCTGGCTGCATTTCTGGTTGGGTTGGCATTAAAGCTGTTCTCCCTGGTGTCTTGTACGTGGCCGATAAGGACCACAGTTGGCGATTGGATATTGCGTCACGAACTCAAGACACGTCGCGACAGCGTCGCGGGTGAAGATGGTCTTCAGGCCATAGATTCTCGTACTCCTCTTCTTGGCGAGGGTGACTATGCCACCTCCGCTCGATGGTACCGCTCGACCCCAGTAACAACCTATTATACCAAATCCATCAGCACACTGCAGGCGGTCGTCGCCAGGATACTAGGCCAAGCTCTTGGTCTCCGACGACGCTGACTGAGCTGATCGCGTTGGATAGATGAGAACATCGGCCTATCATACGCCACGCGCCGTCGGCAAGGGCCGATTCTGAGTTGACCATTGCCGACGGTGGCGTAGGTGGCGCTAGATAGAGTGTTTTATCATGTGCAGAACCAGATCATAGTCCTATACGCAGATTGTGCGCCACCTACGCCACCAACTGTACGATGACTTCTTCGTCAAGCAGAATGTTCCCATAGTAGCGATTCCCGTGAGTTCCTTTAACGCTTTTGACGCCGTACATCTCAAGGTGGCCGGCAACATCCCCCTTCTTCACGAACGGGCGCTCAGGGTCGCCTCCACCCCAGGAGGGGAACCGCGACCATAAATCGCTCGCGAGGACCCGGGCGCCCGGTCTCAGGATGCATGCGTCGTCGACGAAGTCCCTCAGGGGGTTCATCGACTCGCGATAGTCCCTCGTGGCTGCCGGCCGACGCCCGTCCCCGAGCACGTCTCACTTCTGCCCTCGGGACCGCGACACAGGCCGGTGGAAGAAGGGCCAGGAGAAGTTTCGGCAGAAGGCCGCCGCCAGAAAGGCCTCGGCCGAAGCGCCACCGGCCTGACGCTCGGCCGACGCAGTATCCAGGTCTGCCCGCCGGCGGCGTGACTGTCGCCGAATACGGCCGTCATACGATGGTGGACCAGATCACTGAGAATTCTTCAGAAATTCCGTATCCACCGGCTAGAAAGTCCCAGAATATGTTGCACACTGTTCTCGCGTTGTGGTACACTAAAATCATCATCTAAGGCACGAGACAAGAGCCTGCTACAAGGCCGTCCGCATTCCCCGACCGTCTCCGGACAGTCAGGCGAGTGCTGCCGGAAAGAAAGCAGTCGATGTCTCAAGGAAACCCAGGCAAGAAGTCAGAACGGAGTCAACGCGGCCGTCTGGGCGCGTACGCGCTCCACGCCACGCACGACCCAAGGGAAACGACCAGGAAGGCACGCGAGGCGTTCCTGGCGAAGTTCGTCGACGAGGTCGACCCCGACCGCATCCTCGAACCCGATGAACGCGAGCGCCGCGTCTTCTACGCCCGCAAGGCGTACTTCACCCGGCTCGCCGAGATGTCGGCCCAGGCACGGCGTCGCCGTGCTGGTAAGGGCGGTGCCCGATGAGCGCCGCCGACGGCTCATCGGTGACATCTGAGCGCGCTAACAGCGTCAAGCGGTCTGCGCGGGAGGTCGCCACCGAGTTTCTGCGCGTGGTCCTGCCCGAGCTGGGTGAGGGCGAGGAATACCGCTGCGAGGCCTGGCCAACGCCCCCTCGGTTCCAGCGGGCCTTTGACACCGTCGAGGGGCTCGCCGGGTACGTGACCCGACACGGCGCGACATCGAACGTCTACTTCTCGCCGTGCGCATTTAGGTCCGGTCGTGGGAGGAAGAAGGAAGCCGCTGCCCGTTGCAGGGTCGTCTGGTCAGATCTGGACTGCGGCCCTGAAAAGAGCTTCGCGACGCGAGAGGATGCCCTGGCCCGGCTTCGGGAGTTCCCCCTCACAGCGCGACTGATCGTCTCCAGCGGCCGTGGGCTCCATGTCTACTGGCTGCTGGCCTGCGACGTGACCTCCGGTGACTTGGACCGGTTCAGGGCCATTGTGCGAGGCCTGGCCTCTAAGCTCGGCGGCGATACGGCGGCTTGCCACAAGACCCAGCTGCTCCGCATCCCGGGAACGATGAACATCGACTCGGTCAACCGAAAGAAAGACGGCGTCGACTACCCGGTCACCATCTTCGAGAACAACGAGCATGCACCGGCCTACTCCCTGGACGACTTCGAGGATGCCGGCGTGGTCCCGGCGGCAGCTCCCGAACGCGATGAGACGCTGGCCTCTCCCGCCGAATGGGACGGACCGACCGCAGACGTCGAACGAATCACGGCTCGCTGCGCCTGGATGCGCCATTGCCGGGAGGACGCAGCCTCTCTCAGCGAACCCGAGTGGTACGCGTCGCTGAGCATTCTCGGCCGTTGCCAGGATGGGGAGCGGCTGGCCCACGCCTGGAGCAGGCCGCATCCGACGTATTCCTGGAAGGAGACCAACTCGAAGCTTCAGCATGCGCTCGAGGCCGCGGGACCCCGGACCTGTGCGGACATTGAGGACAGTCTGGGCGGCGACGACTACTGCGGGGCGTGTCCATACCGCGGCCGGACTGCCAGTCCAATCGTCCTGGGCCTGGCGGATCAGCCTACTGCCCTCGTCGGAAGTGCCGCCGAACCCTTGGTCCTCGAGACTCCTCCGTACCCGCTCCTGGTCATGCCCGAGCCCGTCCGCTCTTTCGTCGAAGAAGGCGCCAGGGCCAAGGGAGTCCCACCTGAATTCATCGCCGTGCACCTCCTCACGCTCGCTGGCACGGCCCTGGGCAGAGGTGTGGAGATCGTCGTGAAGCCCAATTCGTGGGTGGAGCGTCCCATTCTCTGGTCTGCCGTTATCGCGGATCCCGGGTCTGCCAAGTCGCCGGCCCTGACGGCGGCCAAGACTGGGATCCTTAGACTCCAGGATGACGCCAACCGCGCCTACGCGGAGGCTGCTGAACAGCACCAGGACGAGTTGGCCGGATGGGCGGCCACCAGGCCAAGCCTGCGTCGCCGGAAGCCGGCCGGACCGCAGATGCAGCACTATTACACGACCGACGCCACGCCCGAAGCGCTGGCCCCGATGCTCCAGTCGTCACGAGGCGTAGCTATCGTTGCCGACGAGCTTCTGGGATGGGTTCGGGGCATGGACGCCTACAAGAGCGGGAGGGGCAAGGAGCGCCAGACTCACCTCGAGCTCTGGAGTGGAGGGGATTTGAAGATCGACCGGAAGGGCTTCCCGCCGATGCTCGTCCAGCACCCGGTCATCGGCGTGGTTGGCGGCATCCAGCCACAGATGCTCGTCGCTCTGTCTGGGGAGATTTCTCAGCCGGACGGGTTCCTTCCGCGGTTCCTCTGGAGCTTCCCAGAGCCGATGACGGCCTACTGGACGGACGACACGATTTCCCAGAAAGCTACTGCGGAGATTGAGCGCCTGTTCGAGAAGCTCGCCCGCCTCGAGGGCTCGGTCAAATTCGGCGCGGACGCGAAGGCTGTCTGGGTGGAGTGGTTCAACCGAAACACGGACCTCGTCCGCAGCGAGGTGGGGCTGATGGTTGGCGTGGGGTCGAAGATGCCCAGCCAGTTGGCCCGAATTGCTCTTATCCTTCACTGTCTCCGCTACCCGCTGGGGCAGACCTTCGAGCTTGACGCGGACACGCTCGGTGTGGCGATCCAGATCGTCGAATACCACCGCGCCCATGCCCGGAAGACGTTCGCGTGCCTGGGCAAGGGCGGTTCTCCCAGCGCTTCGGGCCTCTCGGGGCGCATCCTGGACGCACTCGACGTTTCTTCGGATTCTTCGGTTTCTTCGGGGGGACTTGGTGAGAGAACCACTATCAGGACTCTCTCTTCCATATGGCTCAGCCGTACCGACCTCTACAGAGAACTTGGGAACTCCGTGCGGGGCGACGACCTGACGCGAGCCCTCAAGACCCTGGAAGGTGAGGGACTGGTCAAGCGCCGCACCGTGAACCCGGGTGGGGGTAAGGGCGGCCGGCCTTGCGAAGAATTCCGGCTCGCTACGCCCGAAGAAACCGAAGAAACCTCCCGTCAGGCTGGGTGACGGGAGGTTTCAGGGCCCGCGAAGGCCGTGGCCCGCCGCACCAGGAGCGACGAGGCCTCCGCCTTCAAGACCCTGGGCGGCGCCGACAACGCCGAGGCCTGCTACTCCACCCTCCGCTCCTCCGCCAACAGCCGCTTCCCGGGGATGCACTGGGTGGGCGTGATCATCTCCTTCCCCCGCCGCCAGGTGGGCGACTTCACTCTCAACAAGTACCAGCAGGCCCTGACCACGGAGCGCATGTACGGGGACCGCGGCGCGACCTGGGACATCAACCCGCAGTTCGACCCGACCCACCCGCTCTTCCGCGACTTCAAGTGGGTCACGATCGAAGAGATCTCGGCCCGCGTCCCCGAGCCCTTCGCCCAGGACTTCCACACGGACGCCACCGAGGCCAAGACGAAGTACATGTGCGACCCCCCACCCCAGGAGAGCGGCTTCTTCGAGCTCCCCCACAAGCTCCAGGAGGCGGTCAATGCCGACCTCCCCCGTGCCGTGACCACGACAGGTGTGCGCGAGCTCGAGGTGCCCGGCCAGGACGGCCAGACCCTGCAGCGCCGCTTCGTCACCCTGGAGGTCGAGCAGCTCCCGCCCAGGCAGCCCGACTGTGCCTACTTCATGCACGGCGACCCAGGGGTGGTGAACGACGCCTTCGCCGTCTGCGTCTGCCACGTCACGGCCGAGACGGCCCAGGCGGTGGACGGGGACGGGACGGTGCGGGAGCTGAAGAAGGTCGTCGTCGACTGTGTCCTCACCTGGGAGCCGCGCGCCAACACCCCCGTGGCCGTGCTCAATGTGGCCGAGGTCATGCTCCGCCTGGCGCGCTATTACGGCATCCGCCGCGTGACCTTCGACAAGTGGAACTCGGCGAACGTCATCGGCATGTTCCTCGAGGCGGGGATAATGGCCGACGACCTGAGCTTCTCGGGGGCACAGCAGCTGGCGATGTACCGGAACCTGAAGCTGCTCATCTACAACGGCATGTTCGAGATGCCGCCGGACGAGAAGGTCGTGCAGGAGCTGCCCTACCTCAAGCTCGTCAACGGCAGGATCACGCACGACGTCAGAGGCAAGGACCGGGCGGACGCGGTCGCGGCGGCGAGCTGGGTGGCGAGTGGGCAGGGGATGTCCGCGTTGCGCAAGCTCGTGGCCGAGACGCTGGGCGAGGGGGGACACGCCGGGTCGGCAACCATTGGATTCACGTTCTGAGGAGGACGGTATGGGACAGGTAATCAGTCGCAGGGTGTGTACCCGCTCTTCGGGGAGGTGGAGGAGTCCACGTACGAGGCGGGCCACTTCTACATGGCGGGGCAGGACCTCAACGACGTCGTCGTGGACCTGCAGCGCGAGACCTTCGCCTTCGTTGCGGACGAGGACCGGGAGGTCATGGTCACGTTCGTCGCAAAGGTGGGGCCGGAAGGCTCGATCCGTGAGCCGGATGTTTCGGGCGTGGCCCGGTTCATCGGGGTGGGGTTGCAGAACGGACAGGCGGTGACGGACCGCGTTGCGACCTCGTGGACGGTCTAAACACACATGAAGAGTGGCCGTTTGGCAAGGCAAAATGGGGCCAGTTTGCACGTGCCTTTTCACATCCACAGACGTGAGAAAGCACCCATCTGCAAGTGCCTGCGCTTTGCGTAAACCGGCACCCAGGGGTGGACGGTCCCGCGCTCGATGACGTTGCATATGTCCGAGCGCGCGCTGACCGTGGGGGTTGTAGCCTGACGGACAACGAACAGGAGAGAGCCATGGCTGAGTTCACTGTAATACCGGACCAGGACGCCCCCAGACCGGCGAAGACCAGTGGCAAGCTGACGTCTCGCATGCGCGAATTTGAGGGCTACCTCGACAAGCTCAAGAAGAACCAGGTCGGCAAGCTGGCTCCAGAGGCCGGAGAGTCGGCGCGAGGACTGGTGCTGCGCATCTCCCGGGCGGCGAAGCGGCGCGAGAAGGAGATCGAGACCTGGGTGGTTGACGGCGTAACCTACTTCAGGCACCGGTAGCTGGTTGGTGACTCTCGAGGAAGCCGATCACTGACGACGAACCCCGGTCCGGGCGATGCGGTGATTGGGGCCTTGTGACTTGCACGCGCCGCCGGAAAAAGCGCGGCAGGCTCCAGTCGGAGGCTTCCACGGTGCGCGGGGAGCCGGAGCGGCGGTCCTTTCGGCGAGGAAGGCGTGGAGGGCGTTCTGTCACGCGGTCGGATCGGTGGAGGCGGCCAGGCGGGCACGAAAGCAACACCATTCGATGGTCGTGGGCGCGGCTCGCCGGGGCTTGCGGATATACTCCGCTGATCCACACCATCGCGCTGAAGGCTGAGCCCATGGAAGAACAACTGCTCCCGGTTATCCGCGCCGCTGACGAACACCGGCGCAGGTTCGAAGCCTTCTCCCGCGCGCTGACTGCAGAGGAGCTCGTTCTTCCTGTGCCGAACGCCACATGGCAAGTCGGGGACTATGCCGCGCACCTTGCGACCATCGATGAATTCGTAGGCGATTGGTTCGCCCACCTCGCGGACGGTCGGCCCTGGCGCCCGCGCGGCGACGGCGGTGGTCCCTTCGATATCGACGCCTGGAACGAAGTTCGGGTTCGGGCCCGGCGGGCAACACCAGTCGAGGCGATGCTGTCAGAGGCGGCTCGCCAACGGGAGCAACTCTGGAGTGTGCTCGATCGACTGGAGGCTGACGTCCTGGCCCAGCACTTCGAGTTCCGCGACCAGACCATCTCCCATCTGCGGTATCTGGAGCTCTGGACCGGACATGACCCCTCTCACTCTGCCGACATGCTGCGCGCGCTTCCAAGGACGGCTCACTCTGAGGCCAGAGCATGGATCCGCGAGTGGGCCGGGCAACAGGCGCCGGCACAGTAGGCAGCGCCGGCGCCAACCCGCTCCAGGCCGTTCGAACACCACCGGGCCCCACGATCGGGACATGGTGGCATCCCGGTCGGTCGCGAGCCGAATACCCAGTGCGCGTGGCGTGTATGCTGTTTTCGCCCCTTGGTGAGAACGTCCACAGTCGGTACGGTGCCGTTGCCCCCGCGGCTCGGCGAACAAGATGTGGAGCCCTGTCATGAAGAAGCGAACCGACGCGCAGAGGTCGACGTTTATCCCCGGCGACGTGTACGGCCAGCTCCTGCCCGGGTTTACCGTTAATCTCCTCGTGCGAAACGTCGAAGTGGCGGTTCCGTTCTATCGTGACGTCCTCAGCGCGACCGTTCACTACGCAGACCCGGACTTCGCAGCAGTCCGGGTCGCCAATCTCGAGTTGATGCTGCACGCCGATCACACATACGAGGGACACCCCTGGTACGGGCCACTCCACGAAGGCGGCCGCCGCGGGTTGGGGGCCGAAATGCGACTGCTCGGCCTCGATCCTGATGGCGTCGAAGAGCGCGCCAGGGCAGCGGGCGCCGTAGTACTTCGACCGGCTGCCACCAAGGCGCACGGCTGGCGGGAAGTCATGGTCGAGGACTCCGACGGATACGTGTGGGCCGTTGGCGTCTTGTCGGGAGAATTGGCAGCGAGAGGCGAGAGCTGACCGTCGGGTCCCGCGGCGACTATGGCTCGATCGTGAGGTAAGCGACGTGGGCAACATCGACACCAGGCCGGTAAGATGCGGCCACACGATTCTGGAGCGGTGTCATGGCAGAGTTCAGCGTGACGGATATGGAGCCAGGTGCTGGACCACCTGCTCAGAAGCGCAGCAGCCAGGCGGCCACGCTGGGCTTCGAACAGAAGCTCTGGCAGACCGCCGACGCTCTTCGAAACAACATGGACGCCGCCGAGTACAAGCACGTCGTCCTCGGGCTCATCTTCCTCAAGTACATCTCCGACGCCTTCGAAGCTAAGCACGCCGAGCTCGAGGGCCAGAAAGCGCAGGGCGCGGACCCCGAGGACCCGGACGAATACCGCGCCGAGAGCATCTTCTGGGTGCCGAAAGAGGCGCGCTGGTCGCACCTCAAGGTGAGCGCGCCTCAGCCCACCATCGGCACGCTGGTGGATGACGCGATGAGCGCGATCGAACGCGACAACCCGTCGCTCAAGAGCGTCCTGCCCAAGGACTACGCCCGCCCGGGCCTCGACAAGCAACGGCTCGGCCAGCTCATCAACCTCGTCAGCGACATCGCGCTGGGCGCACCGGCGGACCGCGCCAAGGACACGCTCGGCCGCGTCTACGAATACTTCCTCGCACAGTTCGCGAGCGCCGAGGGCAAGAAGGGCGGCCAGTTCTATACACCGTCGCGCGTCGTCCGGGTGCTGGTCGAGATGCTGGCACCCTACAAAGGCCGCGTCTATGACCCTTGCTGCGGGTCCGGCGGCATGTTCGTCAGCAGCGAGAAGTTCATCGAGGCGCACAGCGGCAAGCTCGGCGACATCTCCATCTACGGCCAGGAGTCGAACTACACCACCTGGCGCCTCGCCAAGATGAATCTCGCCATCCGCGGCATCGACGCGCAGATCGCCCACGGCGACACGTTCCACAACGACCGGCACCCTGACCTGAAGGCCGACTGGGTGCTCGCCAATCCGCCGTTCAACGACAGCGACTGGCGGGGCGAGTTGCTCAAGTCAGACAAGCGCTGGGTGTACGGCGTTCCTCCCGCGGGGAACGCCAACTTCGCCTGGGTACAGCACTTCGTCCACCACCTGGCGCCAACTGGGATCGCCGGCTTTGTCCTCGCCAACGGCTCCATGTCCTCCAACCAGTCGGGCGAGGGTGAGATCCGCAAGAACATCGTCGAGGCGGACCTCGTGGATTGCATGGTCGCCCTGCCCGGTCAGCTCTTCTACTCCACGCAGATCCCGGTGTGCCTGTGGTTCCTGGCACGGGATAGGCGCAACGGCCGTTTCCGGGACCGCCGCGGGGAAGCGCTCTTCATCGACGCTCGGAAGATGGGCACGATGATCGACCGCGTCCACCGCGAGCTGACCGACGACGACACCGCGAAGATCGCCGGCACCTATCACGCATGGCGCGGCGACGCCGGTGCGGGCGACTACGCCGACGTGCCCGGCTTCTCCAAGAGCGCAACGCTGGAGGAGATCCGAAAGCACGGGCACGTGCTCACGCCCGGCCGCTACGTCGGCGCAGCGGATGTGGAGGACGATGGCGAGCCGTTCGAAGAGAAGATGCAGCGTCTCACCGCGCAGCTCGAGGAGCAGTTCGCCGAGGGTGCGCGGCTGGAGGCGCTGATCCGCGAAAACCTGCGTTCGCTCGGGACCCGGGGTGAGTGATGACTGGCGCTCAGGAGGACGCAGATGATCCGAGAGCTTGACGTGGTTGCCCTCGCACGAAGCCTTCCCGACTACCATCTGGAGGCGGGCGACGTTGGCACGGTGGTGATGGTGCATGGGGAGGGCCGCGGCTACGAGGTCGAGTTCGCCACCCTCGGCGGAGACACCATCGCGGTGGTCACGCTGGCCGCCGACTCGGTCCGTCCGCTACGCCAGCGCGAGATCGCCCATGCGCGAGAGGTGGCCTGACGTGCGTTCGGCGATCGACCAGAACGTTGCGGAGCCGGGGTGCAATGGTTAGCGCTGACAGACGGGATGAATCCGACCTTGCGTTCATCCAGCGTTGCGTCCGCGAAGGCCGGCTTCTCTGGACCTATCATGTCAACATGCGCCTACGGCAACGAGGCGTCACCCGGCTCACCGTCACGGAAAGTGTGGACAGCTACGAAGTCATTGAGCATTACCCAGAAAGCCGGACCTCCCGCTACCTGCCGAGCTACCTCGTTCATGCCGAGCACGGGGGGGAAGTGAGTCATATCCTGTTGGCGGTCGACAGGGAAGGCGACGCAGTTCGCGTCATCACGGTCTACCGCCCCGACCCGGCACAATGGGAAGCGGGCTTTCGAAGGAGGAAGAAGTCGTGAAGTGCCACATCTGCGCCGGCG
>Ga0315281_10007318_pt1 | contig 15563 bp, 17 predicted proteins | sample YL17G07_0_MG_FD_204540 | JGI IMG/M metagenome (GOLD analysis project Ga0315281, IMG submission 204540) | Sediment microbial communities from Yellowstone Lake, YNP, Wyoming, USA - YL17G07_0 | ecosystem: Environmental > Aquatic > Freshwater > Lake > Sediment | place: USA: Wyoming | collected...
GCCTCTTTTTGACTCATGTGTTTGCCCATTCCAGTTTGTTCGCCCTGTTAATAATCAGGGTGTGAGTTTAGTCACAACCAGACATTTCTGCTTTGGACAAACCGGACATTACTGCTTTGCGCTGACACAAAAAAGTTGTGCTCGATGCTGATGTGGCGGTGATTTACGGGATTGAGACAAAAAGAATCAATGAGGCGGTAAAAAAACAACCCCGATAAATTTCCGCAGGATTACATGTTTGAGCTTAGTGAGGTGGAATTTGCAGATTTGCGGTCGAAATTTTCGACCGCAAAATTTGCAAAGACAAGAGTTGCGCCTAAAGCCCTCATTGAGAAAGGCTTGTACATGATGGCAACCATACTGCGAAGTAAACAAGCCATAGAAGCTACATTCGCTATCATCGAGACCTTCTCAAAAATCAGAGAGCTGTCCAGAAACATCAAGGAGTTATCTGTAGTTCAAGACAAAACCGATCAAAAATCGCTCATGCAAAAAAGCGGAGAGCTAATCGCTGAAATCTTTGATGACAATTTGCAAACAAGCGACACCGAAACTTCTATCGAGCTAAACTTTGCAGTCTTGAAGTTTAAGCACACGGTCAAGAAGAAAAACAAATGAGAAAAATCCGCATTATTACCAGGCAGGTCTGGATAGAGAAAAGCTGCGACAAGCGCAGAAAAATATGACAACAATGATTCCCTACGGACATCAAGACATCAATCAAGCCGACATTGACGCGGTGGTCTCCGTGTTGCGTTCAGATTTTCTGACCCAAGGTCCTGCTGTGCCCGCTTTTGAAAAGGCTGTTGCCGGTTACTGCGGCGCGCAGCATGCGGTGGTCGTCAACAGTGCCACCAGTGCGCTGCACATCGCCTGCATGGCAATGGGTATAAGCAAGGGCGATAGCGTCTGGACCACGCCGATCACCTTTGTTGCCAGCGCCAACTGCGCGCTGTATTGTGGCGCGACGGTAGATTTTGTCGACATCGACCCGCGCACTTACAACCTTAGCGTAGAGCGCTTGGCAGAAAAGCTGGCCATGGCAGAAAAAGCCGGCAAGTTACCCAAAGTCGTGATACCCGTGCATTTCTGCGGTCAACCCTGTGACATGGCGGGAATTCACGCGCTCAGCCAGCGATATGGCTTCAAGATCATCGAAGATGCTTCACACGCTATTGGTGGCAAATACAAAAACGAACCCATCGGCAACGGCCGCTACAGCGACATCACCGTATTCAGTTTTCACCCAGTCAAAATCATCACTACCGGCGAGGGTGGCATGGCAGTCACCAATGACAAAGAATTAGCTAATCGACTGGTGCGGCTGCGTAGTCATGGCATCACAAGCGACGCTTCGGAAATGCACTCCAGGCCACCAAATGAAATCTGGAACTATCAACAGATTGATCTTGGTTTCAACTACCGTATGACCGATATACAAGCTGCATTGGGCCTTAGTCAAATGCAGCGTCTCGATGCGTTTGTTGCACAGCGCCACATTCTTGCCAAGCGCTATGACCAACTGTTATCCGCTTTGCCAGTGCTAACACCATGGCAACACGCAGACAGTTACTCCGGCTACCACCTGTACGTCATTCGTTTGAAGTTGGATAAAATCAACAAGACGCAACGCCAGGTTTATGCCGCACTTCGTGCGGCAGGGATACTTGTAAATATGCATTACATCCCTGTATATCGCCAGCCTTATTACGAACAGTTAGGCTTCAGTATTGGATATTGCCCGCAGGCGGAACAATATTATTCCAATGCCATTAGCATCCCCTTGTATCCGGGGTTGATGGCAGCGCAGCAAGATCAGGTTGTGGCTACATTATGGGAAGCCATAGACGTATGAACATTGCCATCATCCCCGCCCGTGGCGGCAGCAAGCGCATTCCACGTAAGAATATCAAAGAATTCTGCGGCAAACCAATGATCGCCTATGCCATCACTGCTGCAAAAGAATCGGGCCTTTTTGGGCACATCGTTGTTTCTACCGATGATGAAGAGATATCTCTGATTGCAAGAGAATGGGGCGCTGAAACGCCGTTTGTACGCCCAATTGAACTGGCAAATGATTACACCGCAACGGTACCGGTCATTGCACATGCAATTGAAGTCTGTCACACCTTTGGGTGGACGTTTGACCAGGTGTGTTGCATTTATCCTGTGGCGCCATTCATTCAGATCGAAGACCTGATAGGCGCACTTACACGCTTGACAAGTAGCGAGGTAGATTATTGTTTTCCGGTCACAGAATACCCGTCTGTTATTCAACGAGCACTTAAATTTTTGAGCAATGGCAAGATGCAACCGTTTTACCCTGAATTTGAAACAACAAGAACACAGGATTTAGAGCCAGCGTACTACGATGCAGGACAATTTTATTGGGGCAAAGCAGATGTCTGGCTGAAAAGTCCTAATATCCACAGCAATGGTTTGGGCTATGCGATCCCGAATTGGCGCGTCGTTGATATCGACACGCTGGAAGACTGGCGACGTGCTGAAATATTGGCACCGGTTATAATGGAACATAAGGCTTAAAGACTTAAGCGTGGTCGAACATCACATCGCTTTCCGCACCGATGCCTCCCTGCAAATCGGCACTGGCCATGTCATGCGCTGCCTGACGCTAGCAGACGCGTTGCAGGCTACTGGTGCGCAATGCCATTTTATTTGCCGCGAGCATCCGGGCAATTTGATCGCGCAGATTCGCCAACGCGGTTTTTCGGTAAGCATTTTACCGGCTACAGCCGAGGCGCTTATTACTAACGAACTGGTAGTTGAGGCGCGGTCAAACTATGCTGCTTGGCTCGGAGCCAATTGGGCCATAGATGCCGCGCAGACAAAAGTAGGTTTTGGCGAAACTGCATATGACTGGCTTATTGTCGATCACTATGCACTTGATACGCGATGGGAGCAAACACTGCGACCGCTATGTCGCAAATTGATGGTGATTGATGATTTAGCCGACCGACCACACGACTGTGACCTTTTGCTTGATCAAAATTTAGGTCGCGATGCCGACGATTATAACCAACTTGTACCCGATGGTTGCACCGTTCTTGCAGGGCCGCATTATGCGTTGCTGCGGCCTGAATTTGCTGCTCTACGTGATGTCAGTTTGCGCCGTCGTGCCACCCCGCAACTCAAACACCTGCTAATTACGATGGGCGGCGTGGATCAAGCCGATGCAACGGGCAAGGTTCTTGAAGTTCTGCATGATTGCCAGCTACCCGCTGACCTACGCATCACCGTTGTAATGGGCACTCATGCACCTTGGCTGAAGCGAGTTCAGCTGCTCGCAAAGCTGATGCCGCAATCAACAGAAGTGAAGGTTGATGTCAATAACATGTCACAACTGATGGCAGATAGCGATTTGGCCATCGGTGCAGCAGGTAGCACGTCGTGGGAACGTTGCTGTTTGGGATTACCCTCAATAATTGGTGTGCAGGCGGTTAACCAGCAACTAATCGCGAACGCTTTGGAGGTATCAGGTGCAGCCAAGGCATTTAGTATTTCGGCAGGCGTGCATCCCATCTGCGAGCTGATTGCAAAAATACTTAGCGACAACAGTATCCTACAAAAGATGAGTGCCTCTGCATCGGCAATTACCGATGGCAAGGGTGTAAAACGAGTGGCCCTCGAATTAAACACAATGGTGCTGGTATGAAGATTACCCTGCTATGCAGTGATCCATCACATCCAGTTAATGCACATTTGTTGCGCTGGATTGAGTGCAATCGTGGTTGCCATAACATTAGTCTCGCTCGCACGAAAAAAGACCTTGGTGGCGGTGATGTTCTGTTCATGATCTCATGTTCAGAAATTATCAGTTATTTAGATCGTGCGGCTTATCGGGTGAGCTTGGTGTTGCATGCCAGTGATTTACCATACGGGCGTGGCTGGAGTCCGCATATATGGGAAATCATTAAGGGTGCTGAAAACATCATACTCAGTCTTCTTGAGGCCGAAGATGCTGTCGACAGTGGTCGTATATGGCATAAGATCACTTTGCCAATTCCAAAGCATGCGCTTTGGGATGAGATCAATGAGCAACTGTTTAGTGCAGAGATTGACTTGATTGATCTTGCGGTTAAGGAGTTCGATACAATTATTTCTGTTGAGCAGAATCAGAATATCGAACCAACTTACTTCCCTCGACGTAAGCCTGTTGACAGTAGAATTGACCCGGAACTAAGTATAGCAACTCAGTTTGATTTAATTCGAGTTTGTGACCCAATAAGATTCCCTGCATATTTTGATCTACACGGGCATAAATACAAACTTGTGCTGGAGAAAATTAATGACCAAACACCCCTCGATTTATCTCAGTATTTATGAACTTGTAAGCAAATGATCACTATCAATAACAGAAAAATCGGCGCTGATCACACACCGTTCGTCACCGCCGAAATATCTGGCAACCATAACCAGTCACTTGAACGTGCCTTGGAGCGAGGTAAGGAAGGAGCTGGTTAGCTGTTATAAGAGGCATGAGGTAAGAATGATGACGGCGCTGGAATTTTAAGCTGGTCAATGATATAAACTTATTCGAGACTGTTGAGGAGAAATTGCTATGAATACGGCGAAGAAAATTTTTGATGAAGTGCGGATCATGCCCGAATCAGAAGCCCGTGAAGTTTTGGATTTTGTGGGTTATTTGAAGTCCAGAATCGTGCAAGCCAAGAACCCCGTGCAGGAAATGAATGAGTTCGACCAATTCGGGGCGGTTTTTGATGGTAAGTTTAATCGTGATGAATGCTATGACCGCCAAGTCTTTTCTTGATACCAATATTGTCCTTTACACGATTGGGCAAGATAAACTCAAAATGGAGATTGCTCGCAGTCTTGTTGCGACGGCTCCGTTTGTAAGCGCGCAAGTGATAAATGAATGCGTCAACGCCTGTTTGCGGAAATTTGGCTTCAACAGGGAGCAGGCTTATGCATTTGCAGATAACGTTATGCGCCGTACTAATGTGCTGCCACTCGATGAGGCGGTTATTCGCAAGAGTGCCGAAATTGCCATCCGGCAACAAATCTCAAACTGGGATGCGTTGATCGTTGCTGCTGCATTGCTGGCTGACTGTGACACGCTCTATTCTGAGGATATGCAACATGGTCAAGTTTTTGAAGGTAGTTTAACCGTCATTAATCCGTTCCGACCTACGTGATTGCAACGAGTAATGTTCGGTGAATGAACGTTAACAACAGGGGGAAGTTCATGCCGACACTCAATGTTGATTACGAAGTTTTGCTGGACAGGCTTGTCACGATTAAGTTGCCAGAAGAGGTTCGTGTTGGATTGCATGAGTTGGTGATCGTAGTGGAAGAGCAGCCTTCACAGGCAATTCGCGTCACAGAAGACAAGGTGGCAAAACTGGATGACTTCATAAAGAAACGATACGAATTATCGTTAAGTGAACCAGTTCTGAATGCCGAGGAAATCTTTAACCAGATGGCTGCACGTCATGCCGGATAGTTGATTAGTAAATCGTTAAAGCTGGTAGAGAAGAAAATAGCAATGATTAAAATAGGAAATCGTGAAATTGGAACGGGCCATGCCCCCTTCATTATCGCCGAGATGTCCGGCAACCATAACCAGTCGCTGGAACGTGCACTGGAAATCGTCGAAGCTGCCGCCAGGACGGGTGCGCATGCGCTGAAGATACAGACTTACACGCCTGACACCATGACGCTTGATCTGGACGAGCGCGAGTTTCATATCAGCGACCCGAGCAGCCTGTGGGCTGGCACATCGCTCTACAAACTTTACAGTCAGGCCTATACCCCGTGGGAATGGCATAAACCGATTTTCGAATGGGCGCGTAAACTGGGCATCATCGCCTTCAGTACCCCGTTTGACGAGACGGCAGTTGACCTACTGGAAGACCTGGAGGTGCCGTGCTACAAAATCGCCTCATTTGAAAACACCGACCTGCCGTTGATCCGCCGCGTCGCGGCCACCGGTAAACCGATGATTGTCTCCACCGGTATGGCCAGCATCGCCGAGCTCGATGACACCGTACGAGCCGCCCGCGAAGCTGGGTGCAAAGATCTGATTATGCTCAAGTGCACTAGCACTTACCCGTCCCCAGCCGACAACACCAACATCCTGACCATCCCGCACCTGCGCGAACTGTTCGGGTGTGAAGTGGGCCTGTCAGATCACACTATGGGTATAGGCGTATCAGTGGCCAGCGTCGCGCTAGGCGCGACGGTCATCGAGAAACACTTTACTCTCAACCGTGCCGATGGCGGTGTAGACAGCACCTTCTCCATGGAACCTACAGAGCTGGCGCAATTGGTAGTAGAAACCGAACGGGCGTGGCAAGCTCTAGGCAAAGTCAGCTACGGCTCCACAGAAGCCGAGAAAAAATCGATGGTGTTTAGGCGGTCGCTGTACGTGGTGCAGGATTTGAAAGCGGGTGATGAGCTGACCAAAGACAACGTGCGCGCAATTCGGCCGGGGTTGGGGTTGGCGACCAAATATTTGGAGGTGGTGCTGGGAAAGGTTGTTAAGCAAAATGTTAAACGTGGCACTGCGATGTCGTGGGAGTTGATAGGACAGCCTAAGAATCTATAGTGTGAACCGCCCAGATTTTGAAAAATAAATTGAGGTGTCGTAGGTTGGTTGAGGATAGGAACAACAGATGTTAAATATTTGGGCAAGAAAAACGACCATGATATAATCACACGTCCTCATGAAGAGGGCATTATCATCATTTTGGAAACAGTAAAACGTATATAGCGTGTTCATGTTTTCAATGAGTTACTGGAGCAAATTCTGCTTCCAGCAGTCGCTAAATAATGCAAGTTCTTCTTGTTCAGCGCCCATGTAAACTTTAACCTAGATATTTTAAACTTATGAGCAATAGTCAAATGAGATGTGATCTAAATGAGTCGGAATTGGCCGCCGTTTCCGAGGGTTCATTAATATATACCGGTGATTTAGGCTTAGAGAACGCTCGGAATAATCAGCCTATGATTACGCATTCTATTGCCGAATTACGCGGCGAAATTCTACCAGCAGATTCGGGACAATCAGCTTTGATAATTACTGCCGGCCCCAGTTTGCATAAGCAAAATCCAGCAAAGCTTATTAAAGAGATGAACTACCGAGGATCAATTATTGCGGTAGATGCAGCGCTGAACTACTGTTTGCGGAATTCATTAATTCCAGACTATGTGGTTTCCGTAGACCCTCATCACGTATATATCATGCGCTGGTTTGGAGATCCAGATCTGGATTCACGTCCAAAGGATGATTACTTTGAGAGACAAGAGCTGGATCCAGAGCTTGCGAAAGATCACTGTTCTAAAAACGCGCGCCAAATTGAATTGGTTAATCAATACGGTCCTCAGATGAAGCTAGTAATTGCCACAAGTGTTGCACCGAATGTAACGCGACGTTGTATTGATGCAGGTATGAGCCTTTATTGGTGGAATCCTTTATATGATGATTGGGATGCTCCGAATAGTTACACACGTCGTGCTTGGGAAATGAATGGGCTGCCTTGTATGATTGGAGGGGGAAACGTCGCAACTTCCGCTTGGGTATTTGCTCATTCTATCCTTGGTAAGAAAAACATTGGATTAGTGGGGATGGACTTCAGTTACTCGCCTAATACACCTTTTTACAATACTCAGCGTTACCCGGAAATGTGTGAGTATTTTGGAGAAAAAGATGTGGCAAAGGGATATATCGAAATCTACAATCCGCATCTGGACGAGACATGGTTTACTGATCCTACTTATGCATGGTATCGCCGTAGTTTTTTTGATTTAGTTGCACAAGCAGACTGCGAGACTCACAATTGTACAGAGGGCGGAATTATTTTTGGTGAAGGGATTCACTGGACTAAACTTAGAAACTTTTTGGCTGATCCTGTATCCCAATGAGTATTCGCACTATATGAGTAAAATTCTTTTCATTAATCCCATAATTAGAGAGGAAGACAGCCCTAGGCATATTCCCTACGGGATGGCGATGTTAGCTGCAATTGTGATGAAGGAGGGGCATCAAGTTCAAGCTTTTGATGCAAATGCTTGGAGACCACAAAATCTGGAGCGTGTTCTTCAGGATGTTCTTCAGGCAGATCGATGGGATATTGTTGCAGTAGGTAGTTTGACTACTGCTCACAGATGTATAAAGGTCATTGTTCAGGCGATAAAACGATACGCACCTACTGCAAAAGTGGTGGCTGGAGGGGGGTTTCTGACCTCTATCCCCCTAGATATTATGAAGTTAATTCCTGGGATAGATATCGGTGTTTTGGGGGAGGCATATCTTACCTTTCCTGATGTAGTTGCTCGCATTGATCGTGGGGATGACGACTGGAGCTCCTGTCAGGGGATCATCTTTCGTAACGGTAATGGCCATATAAAAATGACTGATGCGCGCCCCCTTTTGCAGGATATCGACACACTTCCTTTTCCAGCATACGATCTGTGGCCACTTGAAGAGGTTTATTTTAAGAACAGCATGGTGCTGCTTAGTGCGGAATCGATGAGTGCCCATCGTCGCCTCGACATCAATGCTTCCTACGGATGTTCGCTGATTTGCCGTTATTGCTGGCATCTCGGATCTATAGGGGATATGGTTCAAGTAGATACACCAGAGGGTCCTGATACGCGCTTTACATATGCTCGTAATATTCGCTGGCACTCGCCACGATACATAGTTGATTTAGTCAAACATGTCCATGAGAAGTATGGTGTAGATTTTGTGTCATTTCTCGATGAGAATCTCATGACAATGAACGCGGCTACTGGTGGTAAGTGGTTACCTGAGATATCTCGTCTCTGGATTGAAGAAGGGCTCCAACCAAGTTGTATACGAGATGGTGTGCCACATGACCCTAATAAGTGTCGTGGAGTACACTTTGGCGGTACTAGCCATGCTGGTCTAGCTAATGCTGAGGTATTGAGGGTCTTGCGTGATGCTGGATGTTCATACCTAGACTATGGGTTGGAGTCTTTTTCTGACCGAGTTCTCAAAAATATTGGAAAAGGCTCTACTGCAAAAAACAATGAGCGCGCGATAAAGATCACAATGGAAGCCGATATTCGTCCCATTCCCAATCAAATGATTGGCTTCCCTGATGAATTTTTTGACAGCATCCTTGCAACGATGGATGCGTGGGAAAAGTTGGGGGTTGTTGTATATCCATTTTTTGCGACTGCATACCCGGGTTCTGAATGGTATTACACTTATAAGGACAAAATTTTGGCGCAGTATGACGGCAGCCTTGATGCCTATTTGGAGGATCTTGGTGATGCCACGAAGATCACCGGAGTTATATCTGAAAATTTTACTGCTGTTGAGTTGCTTGGATTGCGTGAATTAATGGTGAAATTTGATCGAAGAAAAATTCTTGAGTACGAAAAGGCATGGCGCAACCTACATGGTGAACCTAAAATCCCTAAATTTGTTGGGAGTAAGCTGTGGGATCGTATCGGCGATGGTGGAAAAATTAAACTAGTTGAGCAAGGCAAAAGTAAAGAGCTTATTTAATGTCACGGTGTGACAATATTGAAGCGTTTCGTGGCGCTATGGAAGGATTGCTAAATCAAGGTGGTGGTGTATATGACTTGCGCCAAAAAAATGCACCCCGCACAAACAAACAGGAGAAGGTCATGTCTTATTTGAAAGGTAATTATGAGGTTGATAATTTGTGTGGCAGTGCGGAAATTGGGAGTGCCGTAAAGGATGAGAGTCTTTCTACGAAATTTGAAGATTTTGCGCGCGCTAAACTCGGCGGTTCAATTGCTTTTGTGATGAAGAACAATACGTTTGTCTGGGACGGCCCAGAAGCTGTATCGACTGCGGATAAAAATAAACTTTAGGGGGAGTAATGGGTTCATCTCACCCTCATGTGGTTTGTACAATAGCGGCGCGTATGACCTCCACGCGCTTGCCAGGCAAAGTGCTTAAGCCAATTATGGGAAGACCCTCCCTTGACCTCATGCTCGAACGGGTACGTCGAACTTCTGGGTTGTCCACAATTGTAGTAGCGACAACAACAAATAAAACAGATGAACCGATCATTGACCTAGCCAATCAACTCGGCTACCAAGTCTTTCGGGGTAGTGAACATGATGTGTTGGGTCGAATTGCAGGTGCCGCGCGCAAATATGAAGCTGATGTACTTGTTGAACTTACCAGTGACTGCATCGCGATAGATCCTATAGCTATTAAGCAATGCATAGACGAGCATCTTCAGGGGGGGGCTGACTATACATCCAATTCGCTAATCCGCACCTATCCGGTCGGAATGGATACGCATATTTTTCCAATTGAAGTCATTCTGGAGTCTGAAAGGTTAGCCATTAGTTCCGATGAGCGTGAGCACGTCGGACTTTATATATATCGCCGCCCGGAGAATTACCGTCTGCGTAACGTGACGGCACCAGCTAACGCAACGGAACCCAATTTACATCTAACGCTGGATACAGCTGAAGATTATGCCATGCTTACCGCACTTTTTGAAGGAATTTACCCTGAGAACCCCAACTTTACTTCTGTTGATGTTATTAACTTCTTGAGGAATCATCCAGAGATTGTGGCTATTAATCAGCAAACTATTCGCAACAAGTCTGCAAGCGAATACTTTGCTGAAAACGGGTAAGGGGCTCACCGGATGTTAAAGGCCGCATTGATAGGGTGCGGAAAAATTGGTAGTGAGTTTGCCGAAGATCCTCGCATCAAGGGGATTTACACGCATGCTGGTGCCTATGATGCTTGCCCAAGTACACAGTTAGTGGCAGTGTGCGATATTTGCTCTGACAAAGCTAATCGTGCTGCCGCTCGTTGGCAGTCAGTCGCCTATACTGATGCGATAACAATGTTGAATGAATGCAAACCAGAGATTGTTAGTATTTGTTCCACTGATGATTCGCATTTTGGTATCTTATGCGATGTTGTAATGAAAACCAACGGCGTACGAGCTATTCTAGTGGAGAAGCCACTTGCCATGAATATGCAGGATGCCCGTGAAGCGATTCGCCTCGCCCATTCCAAAGGAATACAGATAGCAGTTAACTATTCACGTCGCTATTCTACCAGCCACCAGCAGTTGCATAAAAGACTACTTGCTGGAGAGATTGGTTCTATTCAAACTGTTAGTGGATATTACACAAAGGGAACACGCCATAATGGTAGCCATTGGTTTGACCTTGCCCGCTTTTTAGTGGGGGAGGTGGCGGATGTCTGGGCAAGAAATTCTCTAGGAGAGGAAAACCCTGACCCCACACTGGATGTTGTACTATCTTTCAAAAACGGCGCATCAGGATCTCTACAAGCTTTGGATGCCAATGCCTATAGCCTTTTTGAAATGGATATCATTGGCAAGAAAGGTCGAGTAAGCATTTATGATTCCGGCCATCGCATGTCTTTTTATCAGGTGGGCGACAGCCCTTATTATTCAGGTTATCAAACATTGTTGCCCTGGTCTGATGGCTCTAATGATATGGCAAACACATTGCTGTATGCCGTGCAAGATTTAGTGAATAGCCTCAAATCAGGCGAAACAGTGCGATGTTCTGGCGAAGATGGAGTGGCTGCTTTGGCAATTGCAGAGGCCGCTTTCCTTGCTGCAGCTACCGGGCGGGTTGTTAAACTTGACGACATCAAATGATCCGAATTGTTGCTGTGGCAGGCGACCCGGGCGGAGCCAATGCCTTAGCGCCGGTACTTGATCATTTATTGAGAGATTCGAGAGTGGAATTGCGATGCCACGCCTATCGTCAAGCTGAATCGCTCTGGCACTCCCGTGGGCTAGATTGCCATCATCTGGGCGATAAATATTCTCAAGCCGAAATCAAAGCCGCCTTGATAGGTAGCGATTTGCTTCTTACCGGCACCTCTTGCAACGGTGTAGATTGGGAGAAATATTTTATTGTTGAGGCAAGAAGCCAAAAAATCCCTTCGCTAGCGGTGCTGGATTTCTGGTCGAACTACCTTTCCAGGTTTACTCTTCCTGTCGACAGGTTGTGCCTGCCAGATCGAGTTGCCATCATGGATAAATGTGCCATGCAAGAGATGTTAGAGCAAGGAATTGATCCGTCTCACTTGACGATAACGGGGCAGCCAGCTTTCGATTGCCTGAATAAAACACGACAGCAATTTACCTCAATTCGCCGTAATGAAATCCGTAGCCAACTGAAGGCAAAAGAAGACACCTATCTTGTGTGCTTTGCCTCACAACCACTAACTGAGATGTACCAAGCGATGGGGATGGATAGCCGCCACCGATTGGGATACGACGAACGCGAGGTAAGGGAGATGCTGGTAGCCGAGTTGGAGCGGCTTGCCTCAAGCACAGGGAAGAATATTATCTTGGCCTTATTGCCCCACCCTCGAGAGGCCCTAGAGATTTTTTCTGGATTGCGAAGTCAGATTATAACTATAAGTACCGTAGAAAAAATTTCTGCACATGAATTGGTCATGGCCTCTGATGTGGTAGTGGGGATGAATTCAGTCTTACTGGTAGAGGCTTGTTATCTCGGCTGTCCGGTGTTAAGCATACAGCCAAACTTGGTTCCGAGAGATGCATTACCTACCAATAGAGCAGGGTACAGTTTACCGGCCTACAGTAGAGGGGAACTGCGTACGATGTTGGAACAAATGTTACTTAGCGATAAATTTCTTTCATCACACAACGACAAATTAGCAGAACTAGAATTACCCGCTGGAGCCGCCCAACAGGTGGTTAATTTGATTCACAACATGCTAGAAATTGAGAGATAGAAATGGCAATATTGGCGATTAATGGGGGAAGGCCTGTGCGAGATACCCCATTCCCGGATTATGTGACTATCGGTGAAGAAGAAAAACGTGCCGTTATAGAGGTGCTGGACGGTAAAGTGCTATCCCAGTTCTTAGGGACTTGGTCACCGGATTTCTACGGTGGCCGCCGGGTGCAGGCATTAGAGCGTGCGTGGGAAAGTTATTTTGGCGTCAAACATGCAGTCAGTGTTAATTCTGCCACCTCCGGCCTATATGCCGCTGTCGGTGCCGCTGGAGTAGGACCGGGCGACGAAGTTATCGTTTCACCTTACACCATGTCGGCCTCTGCAACTGCAGCCCTAGTTTATGGCGCGATCCCTGTCTTTGCTGATATTGATCAAGATACATTCTGCCTTTCTCCACAATCCATTCGCAGCCTAATAACTCCTTACACCAAAGCGATTATCGTGGTGGATATATTTGGACACCCAGCCGCCATGAATGAAATCATGGATATTGCCAAAGAACACAATATTGTGGTCATCGAAGATGCTGCTCAGGCACCGGGGGCAAAATATCATGGCAGGTATGCTGGCACATTGGCACATATGGGAGTTTTTAGCCTCAACTACCACAAGACGATTCATTGCGGCGAAGGCGGTATAGTTGTTACCGATGACGCGGATTTGGCCGAGAGGTTGCAATTGATTCGTAACCACGGTGAAGCGGTAGTTAAGGGCAAAGGCGTAAATAATATCGTCAATATGGTGGGATTCAACTATCGTATGACAGAAATTGAAGCTGCTATTGCTTCAGAACAGTTGAAAAAACTGGAAAATCTGGTTCAAAAACGTAATGATGCGGCAGATTTTCTCGGCGAGAAATTGTTAAAATTTCCCGGGATCACCCCCCCAAAAGTTATGCCTAGTATAAAACATGGATACTATGTATACCCTATACGTTATGATTCAGAAAAAATCGGCATTCCGCGCGACGTATTTGTGGCTGCTGTCAATGCGGAAGGTATTCCTTTCGCTGCGGGGTATGTTGAACCTCTTTACTTACAACCCATGTACCAAAAACGTATTGCTTTTGGATACGATGGTTTCCCTTTTACGTACTCAGGCTATAAAGGGAAAGTGTCCTATGAACGTGGAATTTGCCCGGTCACAGAGAGAATGCACTATCACGAATTGATATATACCAATGTCTGTCATGCAAATACTACAGAGTCAGATTTGGAGGATGTAATCACCGCGATTGACAAGGTATTATCCAATTTGGCTCATACGCAGGTCACAGCTATATGAAAGTCACAGTGAAACACGCAGGTTACCAAACCTCCATGCAATCATCTATTGGGCATCCATTTCCTCCTTCAATGGACGGGCTGAAGAAGATCATGATGGATTTCATTTCCAAATACTGGACTTTGAACAGGTCTCCAGTAAACCCAGACACTGACAAACTAATTGACGGAATCAAAAAGGAAATTCCAGAGGGCTCAATCATTGAGGCACAAAGCGGTTCAGATTGCCTTACATGGATCGTTCCGCAACGTTGGAAGGTCAGGCATGCCATGATTAAGGATGTCGCTGGAAATACTATCGCGGATTACAAAAATAGCCCTCTTCATTTATGGATGCACAGCGTAGGATTCAAGGGCATAGTCGGGCGGGAAGAATTATTCAAACACATTATTTCCGATCCCTCGCGGCCGGATGAATTCCGTTTTCATTATCGGAATAGCTTCAAGTACGGTGTTCGCGAATGGGGATTCTCTCTGCCACACAATATCGCAAGCGCGATGACCGACGACCAGTACCATGTAGACATAAGTGCCGAGTTGGACGACAACGGAACGATTAAAGTTTTCAACGCGTTTCTGCCCGGAAAGATAAAGGACACTATTCTTTTTATGGCACATACATGCCATCCCGGACAAGTATCGGATGGGCTAGCGAATATTGCCGTTCTTATCGAATTATACCGTCACCTGAAAGCGCTCAAAAATCGGAAATATTCGTACAGATTTCTTTTTGGGCCGGAATTTTTCGCTGCTGCGGCTTATCTTGAAAAAGCTTCTGCCGCAGAAATTAAAAATATCAAATACGGCGTCTATTGCGACATGCTGTCGAGCCACGAGCCGATAGGTTTTCAGACTTCCTTCAAGGGCGATACTCTTATCGATGCCGTTGTAGAAAACGTGATGGACTCGCATTCGAATTTTGTTATCAAGCGTGGATATCGCCAGCTCTGGGGTAATGATGAAACTTTCTTCAACGGCCCCGGTTACGAAATTCCGATGGCTGGAATTGGTCGAGGCATGCACCGCGAGTACCATTACAACACTGACAATCTTGAAAACGCAGACTCTTATCATCTCGTCGAGTCGCTCTGGATTCTGGAGAGGATCACCGAAGTGTTTGAGACGGATTTTGTGCCGATCCTCAAATATTCCGGCACGCTCTACCAGTCTCGGTACGGTCTATATATCGACCCAACCAAGGATCAAAACGCAGCGGATATCATGGAAGCTTCTCAGATTATGATGGACGGCACGCGATCAATCATGGACATCGCTAGGGAGCTGAATGCGGATTATTTCTTCATTCGCGATTTTGCGAAAAAAATGCTTGAACTCAAACTTATTGTCAAAAAATAGAATTAGTGCCTATGAGAAATCGAGTTACTCTATTTTTTGGTAATCATGTTCAGGGTCAAGATTTCAACTGGTGTTGGCGGCTGTGTAAATGCGCGTAAATCTGGCGCAGTTTAAAGGTTACGATAGCAGGCAGCATAAAGGGTACTTTCGTGCCCTATGTATTCACGT
>Ga0315281_10007319_pt1 | contig 15561 bp, 14 predicted proteins | sample YL17G07_0_MG_FD_204540 | JGI IMG/M metagenome (GOLD analysis project Ga0315281, IMG submission 204540) | Sediment microbial communities from Yellowstone Lake, YNP, Wyoming, USA - YL17G07_0 | ecosystem: Environmental > Aquatic > Freshwater > Lake > Sediment | place: USA: Wyoming | collected...
CTCGCCGAAAACCCTTCCCTCGACCCGTATGCCCTGCTCTTCGCCCCGCCCAAGCCCGAATCGCCCTCCTCCCCCCTATGACTAACCGATTACGAAAAAAGCTGCATGTTCCTTGACATATAAGAAATATTATGGTATGGTGTCTCCCATGTAGAGTTGCCCGGCAAGTCGGAACATATTGACGGGGAAGAAGATAACGCTCAAAAAGGCGATTTGAAAAAACGAACCCAAACGGCGCACGCGCGCCGCAGAGCAGGTGAGAATAGAGCAGTGGAACAGGTGAGCACGGAAACGCCGCGATGCTGCGAGCCGCATGTGCAGACCACGCGATTTCACCTGCGGTCACCTGATCTCCTGTTCACCTGATCATCCGTTCAGGCTGTTGCGGGAATGGAACGCGCCTTGTTTGAAAAAAAACGAACCCAATTTGTCGTAACAACCTGTTCCTGCACGTCTTATGATATCATTGTCGCAACAGATTGATCCCTAACGTTTTATGGCAATCATGGAGTCCTTTTCGCATGGGTCAACAGTTCATCTTCACCATGCTCGGCCTGAACAAGTACTACGGCCAGAAGCAGGTGCTCAAGGAGATCAACCTCTGCTTCTATCCCGGCGCCAAGATCGGCATCGTGGGCGAGAACGGCGCCGGCAAGTCCACCGTGCTGCGCATCATGGCCGCTTTGGACCGCGATTTCCAGGGCCAGGCGGAGATCACGCGCGGCTACAAGGCGGGGATCGTTCTGCAAGACCCGCTGCTCGACCCGGCGCTGACCGTCCGCAGGACGCTCGAAGGCGCGTTCGGCGAGATCATGAAGCTGATTGACGACTACAATGCCGTCGCCGACCGCATGGCCAAGCCGCTTTCCGACGAGCAGATGCAGGCGGCGATGGACCGCATGGCCGAGTTGCAGGACAAGATTGACGCGGTGGACGGATGGAGTCTGGACCGGAAGCTCAAGCAGGCCGCCGACGCGCTGTTCCTGCCCGACGACGAACGCGTGGTCGGCACGCTCAGCGGCGGCGAGAAGCGCCGCGTGGCGCTCTGCAAGGCGATCCTCGAAAAGCCCGACCTGCTCCTGCTCGACGAGCCGACCAACCACCTCGACCCCGAAACGGTGGACTGGCTCGAGGAGCAGCTCAAGGAGTATCCCGGCACCGTGATCATCGTCACGCATGACCGCTACTTCCTGAACAACGTGACGAAGTGGATTCTGGAACTCGACGCCGGCCGCGGCATTCCTTACGAGGGCAACTACACCGGCTGGCTGGAGCAGAAGCTCGGCCGGATCGTGTCGGAGGAGCGGCAGAAAGGCGGCAAGGAGTCGCCGCGCGTGCGCGCCCTGCAGCACGAGCTGGCGTGGATCCGCATGAACAGCAAGCAGCGCAGCGACTTGACGCGGGCCCGGCTGGTCGAATACGCGCAGATCGTCGCGCGCGAGGCCGGCGCCGTGCGCGACGACGCCTCGTCCATCCAGATCGCCCCCGGCCCGGAGCTCGGCGACCAGGTGATCGAGGTCAAGGGCGTTTCCAAGAAATACGGCGACCATGCGCTGTTCAACGACTTGGGCCTGCAAGTGCCCAAGGGCGCCATCGTCGGGGTCGTCGGACCCAACGGCACGGGCAAGACGACGTTGTTCAGGCTGATCCTGGGACACGAGAAGCCGGACGCCGGCGAGATCAAGCTCGGCCCGACGGTGAAGTTCGCGTACGTCGAGCAGGACGGCGCTCTGGAGGGCGAGCACGACGTGCTGACGGAGATCAGCGGCGGCGCGTCGGAGATCGTCCTGGGCAAGCAGCGGGTTCCCGCGCGCGTGTACGCCTCGCGCTTCGGCTTCAAGGGGCAGGACCAGGGCAAGCTGGTCCGCCAGCTTTCCGGCGGCGAGCGCAACCGCTGCCGGCTGGCCAAGGTGCTCAAGGTCGGCGGCAACGTGCTGCTCCTGGACGAGCCGACGAACGACCTCGACGTGAACACGCTGCGGATGCTGGAGGAGGCGATCCAGAACTACGCCGGCGCCGCGCTGGTCATCAGCCACGACCGGTTCTTCCTCGACCGCATCAGCACTCACACGCTCGCCTTCGAGGGCGACGGCGTCGTGCGGTTCTTCCCCGGCCCCTACCAGCAATACGAATCCTGGCGCCGGAAGGAATTCGGCAAGGGCCTGTTCGAGAACCGCAGGAACCGGTATCGCAAAATCGTCAAGTAGGACCTGTTCGGTTGACCGGCTACCGCGTGGGCTGGTAACATAGAGATGCAATGCCGAATGCCGGCTCGTCCGCCGTAGCCTTGGCGAAGGCGGATTTCCGAACGTTCACTTCCCAACCCTGACCCAGGCTGATGGCTGAACAGGACTATTACGAGGCTCTAGGTGTGGCGCGCGATGCGTCGGCGGATGACCTGAAGAAGGCGTTCCGCAAGGCGGCGCTGAAGTATCATCCGGACCGCAATCCGGGCGATAAGGAGGCCGAGGCCAAGTTCAAGCAGGCGGCCGAGGCGTACGAGATTCTCTGCGACCCGGACCAGCGCGCGCGGTACGACCGGTTCGGCCGCGAGGGCGTGACGGCGCATCCCGGCCGGCAGTACACCGGCGTGGATGACATCCTCAGCCACTTTTCGGACCTGTTCGGGAGCGCTTTTTTCGAGGAGATGTTCGGCGGCCGGCGCGGGCCGCGCCCCGGGACGCACCGGCGCATCCAGATGGAGCTGACGTTCGAGGAAGCGGCGCGCGGCGTCGAGCAGACGATCGAGATCACCCGCAACGAACTCTGCGGCGAGTGCGGCGGCAGCGGTTCCAAACGAGGGAGCGGGCCGGCCGCCTGCCCGTATTGCCACGGCCACGGCGAGGTGCAGCACCGGCGCGGGTTTTTCATGATGACGGCTCCGTGCGCGAATTGCCGCGGCACAGGCCAGGTGGTGCGCGATCCGTGCCCCGCCTGCCGCGGAAACGGGCGGCAGCCGACGCGGGTGAAGATTCCGCTGCGGATTCCGCCCGGCGTCGCCGACGGCGAGCGGATCGCCTATCGCGGCGGTGGCGACCCGGGCGACGACGGCCGGCACCGCGGCGACCTGTACTGCGATATCCGCGTGAAGCCGCACGAGATTTTTTCGCGCGATGGCGATGACGTGATCTGCGAGGCGCCGATCAGCTTCACGCAGGCGGCCCTCGGCGCGGACATCGAGGTGCCGACGCTCGAGGGCCGGCATACGCTGCACATCCCGCGCGGCACGCAGAGCGGGCGGAGCTTCCGCTTGCAGGGGCTGGGCTTCCCGAGCCGCAGCGGCCGCACGCGCGGCGGCGAAGAGGTGCGCGTGATAATCGAGGTCCCGCGTTCGCTCAGCCGCGAGCAGGAGGAGTTGCTGAAGCGCTTCGCCGAGACGGAGGATTCCAACGTCACGCCGAAACGCAAGTCGTTCTTCGACAAGGCGCGGAAGTATCTCGAAGGGCTGACAGGGGAAAAGTGAAATGGCGTTTCATCCGTCCATGCCGTCCATATCGTCCATATCGTCCAATGAGTCTTCTTGCCGTGTCGAGGCGCGCAAGCCATGAATGAAGATTCCAAAGCCTCTCAGCCGGCGCCCCAGGAGCCGCCGCCATCGGCCCCGCCCTCCGACCCGTCTCCGGGAACGGAGCGGGGCGCGGCGCCGACGGCCGAGGAACTGGGCGACCTGCGCCGGAAGGCGGCCGACCATGACCAGTTGATGGACCGTATCAAGCGCGTCACGGCCGACTACCTCAACTCGCAGAAGCGCCTGGAGCGCCGCGCCGAGGAGCGGGCGGCGTACGCCATCGAGTCATTCGCGCGCGAGCTGCTGCCGATGCTGGACGACCTGGCGCGCGCGATCAAGGCCGCGCGCGAGCACCAGCCGGGCGGGACCGTGTCGGCCGGACTCGAGATCGTCGAGAAGCAGCTCTATGTCGTCCTCGCGCGCCACGGCATTACGCCGATCGAGACGAAGGTCGGCGAGCCGTTCGACAGCAACGGGCATGAGGCGATCTGCGTCGTTCAGACCGACAAGCTGGAACCCGGCCGCGTGGTCGAGGAATTGCAGCGCGGGTTCCGCCTGCACAGCCGAGTGCTGCGCCCCGCGCGAGTCGCCATCAGCGCGGCAAAGGATGCACCCGTTTGATCGCCACCAGACACCAAGGCGCCAAGAACTGAAAACTGAGAACTGAAAACTGAAAGTCTTCCATCTCTCTCGCTTCTCAGTTCTCACTTTTCAGTTCTCAGTTCTCGCCGTCCCTGGCGCCTTGGTGGTAAAGGTCGTTTTTCTTTTGCCGCACGAAGGAGTATTCCATGCCGACGTACGAGTACGAATGCGACGGGTGCGGTCACCGGTTCGAGGAGTTCCAGCAGATCAACGACGCGCCGCTGAAGAGTTGCCCGAAATGCCGCAAGCGCAAGCTCCGCCGCCTGATCGGCGCCGGCGCGGCGGTGATCTTCAAGGGCGCCGGCTTCTACCAGACCGACTACCGCTCGAAGCAATACCAGGCCGACAAGTCCAAGTCCGAAGCGAGCCCGACGCCCGCGTCGTGCGACACCAAGAAATGCGAGTCGTGCCCGAAGAAGAAAAGCGGAAGTTCGAGTGACGATTGACGAAGTGATTCGGTATTCATCACCATGCCCGTAATCGCCTGCCGCCAATGTCGCAAGCTGCTGCAATATCGGAAGATCGCTGACCTTCCGCACTTCCCTTTCTGCAGCGAGCGCTGCAAGCTGCTGGACCTGGGCGGCTGGCTCGACGAAAAACACCGGATCCCCGGCGAGCCGCGCCCCGACAGGAAGGAGGAAGATTAGACAGGATCACAAGATAAATGGGATTGAGGCTTCGCAATTCCGCATCCCCTTGATCCTGTAATCCTGTCGAAGCCCGCGCCCCAACTCGGCTTGACATCTCACGCCCCGCGCCACTATACTCCGGCAGATTGGCGGGGACTTCTTTCGGGCTGGTCCTTTCGTGAGGCAATGGGCTATGAGAAAGCACAGGCAGAACTGGCTCGACATCTTCAGCGGTTTCCGCGTTGCGCTCGACGCGCGCAAGATCATCCTGGGGACCCTCGGCGCGTACGCCACCATCATCGTCGTGTGGGGCTTGCTCGTGGCGGCCGGCCACTGGTGGCCCGGCGCGCAAGGGTTCATGACCGGTCTGCTCACGGCGCACTGCGCCAAGGACTGGATCGTGGTCTGCAGCATGCCGGTGCATTGGTGCGCGAACCTCTGCGCGCCGGCCACGCGCTGCATGGCCTTCCAGAAACTGACCTTCCTCGCGGGCGGCGGCATCGTGCTGCTGTTCATCTGGTCGTTCTTCGGAGGCGCCATCGCGCGCATCGCCGCGCTGGATTTCGCCCGCGACGAGCGCCCGCAGATCGGCGAGGCCACCGCCTTCACTGCCGGCAAATTCGGCTCCTTCTTCTGGTCGCCCATCGTGCCGCTGATCTTCGTCGCCGTCTTCCTCCTGTGCAACGTGCTCCTCGGCTTCGTCGGCCGCATCCCCGGCGCCGGGCCGATCATCCTGGGCCTCTTCTTCGCGCTGGCCGCCTTGAGCGCGTTCCTCGTCGTCCTGCTCCTCATCGGCACGATCTTCGGCTCCCTCTTCATGTGGCCGACCATCGCCATGGAAGGCACCGACGCTTTCGACGCGATCAGCCGCGCGTTCAACTACCTCTACGCGCGCCCGTGGAAGACGATTTGGTGCTGCCTCGTCGCCTGCGCGTACGGCTTGGCCGTGACGCTCTTCGTAGCCGCGTTCGCCGGCCTGCTGATGTACATCGCGGAGCACACCGTCGCGCTGGGCATGGGACACCGGTCCATGCGGATCGGCCAATTCCTCCGGTGGGGCATTCCGGCGGAGGGATTCTCGGTCCCTGAACTGTGGGCGGGTATCTGGATCAAGGTCGTGCGCATCACGGTCATCGGCCTCGTGCTCGGCTTCTGGGCCAGCTACAAGATCAGCGCGATGACGATCATCTACAGCGTCCTGCGCCGCGACGTGGACGGCACGGACATGAGCGAGGTTTTCCTCCCCGAAGCGGAAGAGACGCCCGCCGAGCCGCCGGCCGAGCCTAAGCCCGATACGACCGCCGGAGAGCAACAGAAGTCTGAATGATGAACGATGAGTGATGAAGTGCTTCATCACTCATCACTCGCACTTCCGACTTATTCCCGAGGGCTCATTGCCGCGTCGCGATATCGCTCTTCCCGAAAGCCTCGGTCCCATCGCCCGCGGCGGCTCGATCCCGTCGGTCGTCATCGTCGGGCGGCCGAACGTCGGCAAGTCGTCGCTCCTGAACTGCCTCGCCCGGCAGCGCATCGCCATCGTGGACCCCACCGCCGGCGTCACGCGCGACCGGATCAGCGCCGTCATCGAGCATAATGAGCGCCTCTTCGAGCTCTGGGACACCGGCGGCATCGGCACGCCCGACGACCTGGCCGCCGAGGTCGAGTTGCAGATCGAGAGCGCCCTCGAGCGCGCCGACGTGGCGCTCTTCCTGGTGGACGCGCAGCAGGGCCTGATGCCGCTCGACCAGGAGATCGGCGCGCGCCTGCGCAAGCTGCGGCGGCCGGTGCTGCTCGTGGCGAACAAGGTCGAGCACCCGAAACACGAGGCGGCCGCGGCGGAGTTCTACACGCTCGGCTTCGGCGCGCCGATCTTCGTCAGCGCACTCAACGCAAACGGCCGCACCGACCTGCTCACCGAACTCACCCGCCTGCTGCCTCAGACCCACGCGCGGCCGTCGGAGCCGGTACTGAGACTCGCCGTCGTCGGCCGGCAGAACGTCGGCAAATCCACGCTCGTCAACACCCTCGTCGGCGAGCAGCGCGTGATCGTCAGCGACATCCCCGGCACGACGCGCGACGCGGTGGACGTGCGCTTCGAGCACAACGGCCGCACGTTCGTCGCCGTGGACACCGCCGGACTGAAGCGCCAGAGCAAGGGCGGCACCTCGATCGAGTTCTACGGCCTCGTGCGCGCGTACCGCGCCGTCCGCCGCTGCGACGTGGCGTTGCTGATGATAGACGCGATCTCGGAAATCTCGCGCGTGGACAAGCGCCTGGCCTCGGCGATAGAGGAGAGCTCGAAGCCGTGCATCGTCACGGTCAACAAGTGGGACCAAGCCGCGGGCAAGTTCACCACCGAGGAGTACGTCCGCTACCTGAACGCGCATCTGCGCGGGCTGTCGTTCGCGCCGGTGAGCTTCATCTCGGCGAAGGAGAACACGAACATCGAGCGCACGCTCGACCTGGCGCAGGCGCTCTTCAAACAGGCCGGCCGGCAGATCGGCACCCCCGAGGTGAACGACGTCCTGCATCGCGCCGAGGAAGCGAAGGCGCCCGAAGGCAGCCACGGAAAGCACCCGCGGCTTTTCTACGGCACGCAGATCGCCGTCGCCCCTCCGACGTTTCTGATCTTCGCCAGCCACCCGCAGCTCATCAGCGCGCAGTACACCCGATACCTGGCCAACTACTTCCGCCAGCGCCTGCCGTTCCCCGAAGTCCCGCTCCGAATCGTCTACCGCGCCCGGACGCGCAGGGCCGAGCCGCCCGACGAAGCCCCGTGAGCCGTCTGCCGGCCGCCGTTCACATCGAAAGCGGCTCCGGCCGAACGCGCTCGCCTTGACTCGCCATGCCGCCCCGGCTTATATTCGTCCGGAGGCTGCCGTCCGCCCCCGCGCGTTCTCCCGGCCAATATCGGAAGGGCGATGGACAAGATCGGCAAATACGTCATCGAGACGAAACTCGGCCAAGGCGGGATGGGCATCGTCTACAAGTGCCTCGATCCCGAGGCCGGCCGCCGCGCCGCTGTGAAGGTGCTCCCGCAGCAGTTGACCGCCGCGCCGGCTTTCCTGCAACGGTTCAAGCGCGAGGTGCTCACGCTCCAGCGGCTCGATCACCCGAACATCGTGCGCATCTACGACGACGGCGAGTCGGAGGGCGCGTATTACTACGCGATGGAGTACATCGAGGGCGCCGGGCTGGATTCCCTCCTTGCGAACAAGGAGAAGATGCCGCCGCTCGAGGCGCTGCGCATCATCCGCGCCTGCGCCGAGGCGCTCCAACACAGCCACGCGCGCGCCGTCATCCACCGCGACATCAAGCCGGCTAACATCATGCTCACGCCCGACGGCGGCGTGAAGCTGATGGACTTCGGCATCGCCAAGGTCCTCGACGCCACGCGCATGACCGAGACGCTCAGCGTGCTCGGCACGATCGAGTACATGTCGCCCGAGCAGTCGCAGGGCCGCCACGTGGACCCGCGCAGCGACCTCTACTCGCTCGGCGTGTTGCTCTACCAGTGCTTGACGGCGCGGTTGCCGATCAGCGGGACGACGCCGACGGAAGTCATCATGAAACTCCGCACGCACCAGGTCGAGGTGCCCAGCGCGTGGGTGCCGGAACTGCCGAAGAGCCTCGACGCGCTGGTGATGCACATGCTCGAGCGCGATGCGTCGAAACGAGTCGGCTCAGCGGCTGAACTGCTCCGCGAGATCGAACACGTCGAGCGCCACATCAAGGCCGGCGCCGTCGGCCATGGGCCGATCGCCTCGGCCGACCGCATCCTGCTCACCGGGCGGCGCGCGGCGTCGCTCTGGCGAAACCCGTGGGCGATCGGTTTCCTGCTGCTCGCGCTGGCCATTGGACTCTGGGTCGCTTTCCGCCCGGCGCCGTCGCCTCCATCCGACGCAGCGATGGCAGAGCAGGAGCATGGGCCTCCGGCGGTGATCAAAATGTGGGTCAAGAAGGCCCAGACGGACAAGAAATACGATTATGCCGAGGACCTCTGCCGTCTTCTGATGAAGTATTGGAGCGGAGCGAGGGAGGCGCATTGGGCGGAGGACCAGATCAAGACGATTCGGGAAGCCCGCGCCCTGGAAGCTGCACCGACGAAGGGTCCTACGCCGGCTTTGACAAAATAGGGCCGAATGGCAAGGAGAAGCAGATGCCCAAGATTGCGTTCATCGGGGCGGGAAGCTTCGGCTTCACCCGCACGCTCGTGAAGGACATCCTGACGTTTCCCGCGCTGCGCGGCTCGACGCTGGCGCTGATGGACATCAATGACGAGCGGCTCGATTTCGCGCGCCGCTCCGTCGAGCGCATCATCCGCGAGGGCAACTATCCGGCGACCGTCCTCGCGACCAAGAACCGCAAGGAGGCGCTCAAAGGCGCCGATGCCGTCCTCTGCACCCTCCTGGCCGCGCCGGTCAGCGTCTGGCGATACGACATGGAAATCCCCAAGCGCTTCGGCGTGGACATCAACATCGGCGACACGCGCGGGCCCGCCGGCATCTTCCGCGCGCTGCGCACGATCCCGGTGATGCTCGACATCTGCCGCGACATGGAGCGCCTCTGCCCGAACGCGATCCTCCTGAACTACACGAACCCGATGGCGATGCTCTGCCGCGCGATGCAGCGCAAGAGTCCGCTCCGCATCACCGGCCTCTGCCATAGCGTTCAGGGCACGGCCGAGATGCTCGCGGAGTGGATCGGCGCGCCGATGGACGAGATCACCTTCACCTGCGCCGGGATCAATCACCAGGCGTGGTACCTCCGCTACGACTGGAACCGCAAGGACGCGATCCCGCTCATCCGTAAGGCCATTGAAGACAGCCGCAGAATCTACAACGCAGAGCAGGTCCGCAACGAGATGTTCCTGCACCTGGGCTATTACGTCACCGAGTCGAGCTGGCACAACTCCGAATACAGCTGGTGGTTCCGCAAGCGGCCGGACCTGATCCGCAAATACTGCACCACCGGGACGAACTGGAATCCCGGCGCATTTGGTTTCATCATAAAAAACTACTCGCGCCGCGAGAAGAGCTGGCGCCGAGACGCCGAGAAGTGGATCACGGACCCGGCGCCGCTGGACCTGAAGCGCGGCCACGAGTACGCCGCCTACATCATCAACGCCTGCCTCGGCGGCGGGCCGTTCCTGTTCAACGGCAACGTGCCGAACACCGGCCTCGTCACGAACCTGCCGCACGGCGCGTGCGTCGAGGTCCCCGTTTACGCGGACCTGAACGGCTTCAATCCCGTCCATGTCGGCGCCCTGCCGCCGCAACTGGCCGCGCTGAACAACATCAACATCGCCGTCGAGGAGATGGCCGTCGAGGCGGCGCTCACCGGCAACCGCGAAATGGTCTTCCACGCCATCGCCTACGACCCGCTCACCGCCGCCGTCCTGTCGCTCGCGGAAATCCGGAAAATGGTGGATGCGATGTTCAAGAAGAACAAAGGATGCCTGCCGCAGTTCAAGTTTTGAGGCCGGAAGTGATGGAGTCTGAGACCGATTCGGCCGACGCAGCCGGCATTCTGATCATCCGGCTCGGTTCGCTCGGCGACGTGGCCAACACGCTGCCGGCGGCGCAGGCGCTCAAGGAGAGCCTGCCGGGCGAGCGGTTCGGATGGCTCGTCGAGGAGCCGTCGGCGGAGCTCGTGCGGCTCTCCGGCGTGGCGGAGCAGATCATCCTCTTTCCGCGCCGGCGGCTGAGCGAACTGCTGCGCAGGCCGTGGCGCTGGCCGGCGCTGTGGGCGGAAATTCTGCGGCTTCGGCGGGAAATCCGCGCGCAGGCTTATCTCCGCGCGCTGGACTTCCAGGGAAATCTAAAGAGCGGATTCCTCGGCATGCTCTCCGGCGCGACGGACCGGATCGGTTTCGCGCGCGGCCACTGCCGCGAGATGAACTGGCTCTTCAACAATATCCAGGCGCTGCCGTCCTCGCCCAGGCTGCTGCGCGCGGAGAAGGCGGCGGCGCTGGCGCAGGCGGTCGAGCCGGAGTTGAAGCTGCGGCCGGTGACGCTCGCCGAGGACGAGCGGAACATCGCGCGCGTCGCGCAGTTCCTGCAGACGTTTCCGGGCGATGGGCCGCTGGTGGCATTGCATCCGGGCACGAGCGCGTTCGGCCGGTTCAAGCGTTGGCCCGCCGCGCGTTTCGGCGAGACGGCCGCGCGCCTCCGGCGCGACGCAGGCGCGCGTTGCGTGGTCACGTACGGGCCCGGCGAGGAGGAACTCGCCTCGGAAGTCGTCGGCGCGTCGTCCGGCGCAGCGCGTCTGCCGCCGAAGTTCACGCTCGGCGAGCTCATCGAGCTCTTGCGGCGCGCGTCGGTCGTGATCGGCGCGGACACCGGCCCGCTGCACCTGGCCGCGCTGCTGAAGCGCCCGGTCGTCGCGATTTTCGGCCCGAAGGATCCCGCCATACACGCGCCCTACGGCACGCGCTCCGAAATCGTCCGCGCGGACCTGCCGTGCAGCCCGTGCGCGAAACGCAAATGCGACCACGTGCGATGCATGGAGCGCATTTCAGCGGCGGACGTCGCGGCGGCGGCGGAGCGGCTGTTGAATATGGAAGACAAGATTTGATCCGGCGCATGCCCGTACTCGGCGCGCCGCGACGCCGGCTCAGGACCGGGCGGTCCCCTCGCCGAGGTCCAGCGTCAGCGCGATTTCTGTGCAGTTGGGGAACTGCGGACAATTCGCGCAATCCACCCAGATCTTGTGCGGGAACTTGTCCTTGCCGACGCGGCGGAATCCGAGCTGCTGGAAGAAATCGGGCTGATAGGTGAGGACGAAGATCGTCTTCACCTCCAGCGCCTTCGCCTCGGCGATGCAGGCTCTGACGAGCGCGGCGCCGATGCCCAGCCGCCATGAGCCTTCCGCGACGGCCACGGAGCGGACCTCGGCCAGGTCGCTCCAGAGGTGCAGCGCGCCGCAGCCGACGATCTGGCCGTCCTTCTCGCAGATCACGAAATCGCGCAGGTCTTCGGAGACCTGGCTGATGGTGCGCGGGAGAAGGAACTTCCGCTCGGCATAGTGCTGGATCAGCTTCTGGATGCCGGGCGCGTCCTTGAGCGTCGGTTTTCGGATGAGGTTTTCAGTCATCGGGTCCTGCGCCGATCACGGCGGCGTGACCGTCATGATCCGCCGCGCCTCGTCGGGATAGCTCGCGACGAAGAGCAGCTCGTGCTGCGTCAGCGGCTTCTGTGTGTGGACGTTCGCATAGCGCACGAGATCGAGGATGCGCGTCGCCTCGGCCTCGTCCTTGAACTCGATCTTCAGCCTGCCGTACACGTTACGGAATCCCTTGATGCCGCTGTATTCGCCGACGGTGATCAGCCGGCCGGTCTCGACGATCTCCGGTTCGCCGCGGCCGAGTTCCTCGTAATCGTACAGTTCGTAGTTGCGGCCGTTCTTCAGCGCGCCGTCGGCGTGGATGCCCGACTCGTGCGCGAACGCGTTCGCGCCGACGCCCGGCGGGTTGATAGGGATCGGCACGCCGAAGGCGTACGCGCCATACTTCGCGATCGCCCACGCCTTGGACAGCTTGACGCGCGGATCGAGCAGCTTGCGCTCGACGAACCCGCTCGCGTAACGCAGCGCCAGGATGGTGCTGATCAGGTCGGCGTTTCCGGCGCGCTCGCCCATGCCGTTGACGGTGGTGTTGATGTGCGCGTCCACGCCGCCGTCCACGGCGCCGACCGCCCCGGCGGTGGAGACGGCGACGGCCATGCCCAGGTCGTTGTGGCAGTGCAGCTCGATCGGCAGCCCGATGCTCTCGGCCAGTTTGCGGCAGCGGTCGTAGATCGTGGAGGGGTCGTCATAGCCGAGCGTGTCGCAGTACCGAATGCTCTTGCCGCCGGTCTCCTTCGCGCGGCCGGCGTACTCGATCAGCTCATTCATGTCCGTGCGCGAGGCGTCCTCGGCGTTCACGCCGACCCACTCCGCGCCGTGATCGTAGCACGCCTTGACCGCGTCCTCCATCATCCGGATGACGCCCTTGCGGTCCACCTTGCCCTCGAACTTGCCGTTGATCATCTGGTGCGAGGTGGAGATCGAGATGCAGATGTGCTTGAGGCCCGGGACGAGCTCGAAGGACTGCTCGACGTCCTTGAGCCGCGCCGTGCACCAGCCCGACAGGACGATCGGTTCGAGCAGGCCCTTGGCCTTGAGTTGCAGGTTCGCGTTGAGGTAATGCTGCTCGTGCGCGGTGAACGGGAAGCCGAACTCGCTGCGGTGCACGCCCATCTCGTTGAGGAGGACGTTGATGATCGTCTTCTCGAGTTTGGCGAGCCCCAGCCGCGAGGTCTGAACCCCGTCCCGGTTGGTCACGTCCACGATTCGGATCATGTGCGATTCGGCCACCGCGGGCCTCCTTTCTACTGCGCCATCGAGGCCAGCAGGCTCTCGGGCAACTCCATGTTCGAATAGACGCTCTGGACGTCGTCGTGATCCTCGATCTGGCCGAGGAGGTCCAGCAGTTTCCTGCCGACCTCCGCGTCCACGGGCACAGAACTCTTCGGCATCTGCGTCACTTCGGCCGCCTCGACCTTGATGCCCTTGTCGGCGATGGCCTTCTTGACGCGGTAAAGCTCCAGCGGCGCGGTGGTGACCTGGAAGACGTTGCCGGCGCGCTGCATATCTTCGCCGCCCGCGTCGAGGACGACCTCGAGCAACTGGTCCTCGGAGACGCCTTCGGCGGGGACGGTGATCAGCCCTTTCTGCTCGAAGGCCCAGGCGACGCTGCCGAGGTGCGCGTTGCGCATCTCGAGAAGCTTGCGGATTTCCGCCGAGGTGCGGTTGCGGTTGTCGGTGAGGACCTCGATGAGGATGAAGACGCCGCCGGGTCCGATCGCCTCGTAGTGCGCGCTCTCGACCACGACGCCGCCGAGTTCGCCGGCGCCCTTCTTGACGGCGCGCTCGATGTTGTCCTTGGGCATAGAGTACTCGCGCGCCTTGTCCATGGCGTACTTCAGCCCGATGTTGGTCTCCGGGTCGCTGCCGCCCATCCGCGCGGCGATGGTGATCTGGCGCGCCAGCTTGCTGAAGAGCTGCCCGCGCTTGCTGTCCGTCGCCCCCTTCTTGCGTCGGATCGTCGCCCAATGCGAATGTCCGGACATGTCCACTCCTCCTGTTCAGTCCCGCTGACTCATCGCCGTCCCGGCGCGGCGCAGCGGCCAACCTGTCGGCGCCCATCCCCCCCGCGCGGAACTCGGCTACGGGATGACTTTATTCAACGGATACTCGACGATGGCTTCCGCGCCGGCGCGGCGCAGGCCCGGAATGATCTTCCGGACGACGCTCTCGTCCACGATCGTCTCGAGCGCGTAGCCGGCGCCGCCCGCCAGACCGGACATCGTCGGCTTCTTCATCGCCGGGAGCGCCTTCAGCACGGCGTCGAGGTTCTCCGCCGAGACGTTCATCTTCAGCCCGACCTTGAACCGCGCCGCCAACGCGCCCTCGAGGAGAATCGCGATGGCCTCCATCTTCTCGCGCTTCCATGGGTCGGCCCAGGCGCCCTCGGCGGCGATGAGCTGCGGGCGCGAGACGAGCACGGTCTCGATGATCCGCATCTTGTTCGCGCGCAGGCTCGCGCCGGTCTCCGTGCCGTCCATGATCGCGTCCACCAGGTCCGGCGCCTTGGATTCCGTCGCGCCGTGCGAGAACTCGACCTCGGCGGTGACGCCGGCTTTGCGGAGGTACTCGGCGGCCACGTTGACCAGTTCGGTCGAAAGGCGTTTGCCCTGCAGGTCCTTCACGGCGCGGATGGGCGAATTCTCCGGCACGGCGATCACCCACCGGAACGGTGTGAGCGACTGCTTGCTGTAGGTCAGCTCCGTCACGACGCGCACGCGCGAGCGGTTCTCCGCGACCCAGTCGTTCCCGGTCAGGCCGCAGTCCACGACGCCCTTCTCGACGAAGCGCGACATGTCCTGCGGACGGAGCAGGCGCGCCTCGATCTCCGGGTCGTCAATCTCCGGGTAGTACGAACGCGGCCGGACAGTGACATTGAACCCCGCGCGGCGCATCGTCTCGAGCGTCGCTTCCTGGAGGTTGCCGATGGGGATCCCGAATTTCAGCTTCATTTCCGAGAAACCTTCTTTCTTTTTCGGGCGGGCTCGGCCGGGGCCGCGGCGCTGCGACCGGTTCGGCAGTCGCTCCGGAACCCGCAGGCGCCGCAGGAGGGCTCTTCCGGCCGGCACGTGTTCTTCGCGTGCTCGCTGAGCAGCCAGTGGAATTCGAACATGCCCGGCTTCGGGACCATGCACTGGATCAGGTGCGTCAGCGCCTCCGGGTCGTGGCCGTCGGGCAGCAGCGCCAGCCGGCGGCAGACTATCATCACGCGCGGCGTCGGGGGAAAAACCTCATGTCCCAGCGCCAGCAGCGTCGCGCGCGCGAGGGCGGCTTCCGGGAAATCCGGCATGCCCTCGATGAACTTCGCCGCGTCGGCCGGGCTCTTCTCCTTGAGGAAATCGAGCGTCATCTCGTTCGAAAGGTCGTAGATCCGCTGCAGCACGGAGCGGACCAGCGCCGCCTTGTCCATGGCGCCGGCCAGTTCGGGCATCGCCGAGGCGATCTCGCACGGCGCGCTGACGCGAACCTCGTTCCAGTCCACGAAGTAGCGCGAGATCGCCGAAAGCGCGGAGGCGCCCTTGCGTTCGGAGGCGCCTTCGGCCAGGATGCCGACGAGCATCTCCTCCATCGCCGGGCGGGTGACATGCGCGCCGGGACGACCGTAGTCCTTCCGCAGGGCCGTCAGGACCTTGTGCGCGAGACGTCGGCTGCGCTCAG
>Ga0315281_10007320_pt1 | contig 15559 bp, 17 predicted proteins | sample YL17G07_0_MG_FD_204540 | JGI IMG/M metagenome (GOLD analysis project Ga0315281, IMG submission 204540) | Sediment microbial communities from Yellowstone Lake, YNP, Wyoming, USA - YL17G07_0 | ecosystem: Environmental > Aquatic > Freshwater > Lake > Sediment | place: USA: Wyoming | collected...
GATCAGCTGATCAAAGGCTACCTCGAAGCCAGCCTTGGGGTGGCTCTAGATTATTTCGTAATCGAGGGTCAAATCGCCCCTGACGCAAAGGGCGATATGGGTGTGACAGGGAGTTATCGAAAAAAGCCGGGGACAAGAAAGTCTTCTTCACGGTCACCGTCAACATTGCCTCACGCAAGATACAGAACTTGCAGGAGTACTGAACAGCAACTCAGTACTTGCTGAGTGAAAAAAGGGCAGGCATGACGGGAAATTCCGGCGCAAAACTATGTGCCCTTAGGTCTGTGAGGTCGGTTGCTTCTGTTGGTTCTCAATTACCCAAAGTCTAGCTAACCTGTCGACTCTGACCTGAAGTTCTCCTCTGAACCTCTTCAGTCGAGCATTCTCAATATGTAACAGATCTCCCACCGAAATCATACTTGTTTGTTCCTTCCAAAGAGGCAACTTGATCGTGCCACTCCGGTCCATAATTGTTGCCGTGCTTAGTAGAAGTGTCTCACCCCACCTTGAAAGGACGGTTCGGGGTGACGACTTCTCAGTAACCTTCGCATCAAGGTTGAATCGCCTGGTTTCAGAGTTCAAATCTTTAATCTCCAAATCCTCAGTGTGCGATACGTTCCGCTTGGGTGCGACGTAATCCTCGAATCGAAGATTGCGGATTTCGGGTCTCACTAGATAGCCCAGCACCCTTGAGGTCAGCCTGACCTGCGCGATGATCCTCTCATCTTGGGTTATCAGGAGAGTTCCAACGTCTTCGGTCATCTGCCGTCGCCTGATAGATACGCCATCGCAGGAAGATTCCCCTTTGATCCATGCACTGTGAATGCATTTCAAGAACTTGGATGTCTCGATTTCATACTTCTTTGAGATTCTAACTAGGTAGGCGAACGAGACCATATCCGACATAGATCGCCAAGGGGCCTTTGGCTTGCCTCCACACCGAATATCCAACGTCACGGTCTGCAATGCAATCGCCATGTGTAGCCGTCACCCGCTCTTCAAACTACGCGGCTCCAAAAAGTAAAGTAGTCAAACACAAGAGAATTGGAAACCAGATTGATAATCCACCTCATGTTATATGAAGTAAGACTCGACATTAGTCTTTCTTCTCTAACTTAATTTCCATTGTCGAGACGTTCCGGCGTTCATTCTCCTGACCAAGTACCTCGGTCCCTATTGAGATTTCTTTGACGGCAAGCTTTCCTTCGAAGAAGCGCCGACGAGCAACCTCAACAACGTCTACCGCCTTGGAGATGGCATTTCCTCGGGCCTTCGCTATCACTTCATTATTGCCAGAGTTCAGGTGCAGGATGATCGCAGTAACGTAGCTCATCACTGGTTTCAGTCCCACGAATACATTGTTTGACGGGAAGCGATTTGTGTGTTGAGTCTGATTTCCTGAGTTTCCTGACATGCGCTGACCACCACTCGAGTGCACTGGAACACTACACCTATGCTGACACTTCGCTTTCAATAAACATATGCAATACGAGCACCCGAGTCAGAATTTGAACCTATGAATTCTTGGTGTGTGTAGGGTCTACTGGTGCGCACACACTCTGGAACATATGTCGCGTCCCGAAGCATTATCGTGAAAGTCGATCTCACAACCTTCGTGCGCAGCTGCCGTTGCAGCTTAAATCAGCGACTTATTACAAAGCGGATTATGAAGCTCAATAATAGCGTCAATGTAGTTTCAATCATAATCTTGGTCATTATATTCTCCACTTTTCTTGCAAGTCAATTAGGCAAAAATGTCTGGACGAGTACACTTCTAATGGTTTTGTTTGGTGTCACCGGAATAACTGGACTTGTTAAACTCAGACACACTGTAATCTTAGAACTGGGCGTTATTGGTTTTGTGGCAGATACGGTGTGGGAACTCTATGGAACTGGAAATCGATTGTGGAGCTACTATAATTCGCCCTTTTACATGATAGGTGGAACTTTGCCAATAGAAATTACAGTTTTGTACTTTTTCTTAGGGATGAATGCGGCTGCTTATGTGCTATGTAGATTGCAAAAACAGTGAAGTATCAGTCACATAGAGCGGAAGAGGGAGTGCAAGAGGAAAACGTCTAATGCAACGAAGTTATCTGATTTGCGAGGACGCATGCATAAAGTCTTCAGTGACATATGGAAGATCTACCCCGAAAACATGCTCAAGAACCGCACTTGGCACTGGTGGTGGTGGATCCATTTTTTCGAAAACCCAGACAACCCAGAATTCCCTAGGCAGCTCATGGTTCTTTGGGGCACTAGGAACTGCAAGAAAGTTCGCGTGAACGATTTCTATTGGGAGCCAAAAAGCTCAATGGAGATCAAGGAAAATCGCGCCGCTTTCGAATCAATCGTCGCCTCGTGGTATTATGACGGAAACGAGATGCATGACCCTTTTGTTCTCGACCACGGGATGACTGAAACCATGTGGGATGATAACTCTGGACGAATCAGAATGGAAAGCAATGACGGTGTCTATTCCTTTGGTGGGAGCCCTGCGAATCTCTGGCTGGATTTAAACAGCGAGAAAGTCGGAATCGAACTATCGATGCAGCGGTGGAAAGACCCGATGGCGGAACTGGTGCCAACGGGAAAGAACTTCATCGGAAACATGGGGTATTCAATGCTGAAATACAGAGCGCTCTTGTCATCGGGAAAAATCCGAGTAGGCCAAACCGAGACTTCCGTAAAGGGCAGGTCTTATTTCCAGAAAGTGCGGATATCGTCGATAACCCCCTGCTGGTACTGGGGTACAGTTCAGTGGGACAATGGCGCTTACCTGCAGTACTTTCTGCCGCATCTCGGAATACCAATGCTCAGGGGCTCGATTTCACACGAAAGCGTGATGGACTGGGGGGAAAAGATGGTTTCAAAGGCCCTCAACTTTTACGACCCTGAGGAAGGAAAGGAATATTTCATGGAGGATGTTAGACTGACTAAACGTTACGAGAATGACCTGCCGATATTCAGTGTGAACGCATTCTCTGATGAATGCGAGCTCAGCATAGAGATGGCAACCTACGCAAGGTGCTGCTGGAACATATCGCAACCCCTCATAGGACCGATTTGGCACGGAACGTTCTACAACGAGTACCCTGCAAGGGTCACGGATTTCGAATTCAAGAGCGGTACTACCAGGGTAGGCAAAGATGACTTTGGCAAAAGTTATTGCAACTGCGAGCACACTTGGGGAACTGTTTGAAGCATCTGGCTTTTGTGTGTAGGACCACTGCACTATGGGGTTACATCGTGAGGATGCCCTTGCTGTGAAGTACCTGCGCTTGGTTCTGTGTGTAACGCCAGAGCACGTCCGCGCGACTGGTTTGGAAATCCCAGGGGGCAACCAAGACCACGTCGCCATTCTTGATCCAGACCCGCCTCTTCATCTTGCCTCGTATGCGACAGACTCGGTCGGCTCCGTCTGAACACTTCACCATTATCCGATCGTACCCGAACATTTGGGTTACAATCCCAAGCAACTGGCCCACTTCTGGAAGAACGAGTTGATTAATGTCCCCTTCTGAAAGGACCCTTTTCTTTCCCAATCCACACTGCCTATCCTACAAGGTGACAGCTCGACTGTCCATTTTAACCTGCCTCACCATAGGCGGCAATTGCTTTCGACCCAGCGCTGAGTGCTCATCAAACAGAGTCAGTCACGGAACACCGCCGAAAGCTGAGAAGTTCAGATGCCTCGACGTTCAGCGTCCCCCGGATCTGAATCGTCTCTTCGTCTCCGCATCCAATTTTCGGACGAGTTTGATGAGTTCACGTGAAATACTTGTCGTAAGCCCGAGGGCACCGCACCCGCGAATGCGGCACTCATCACCTAAAAAACATAGGCAGGTTCCTAGGGGCAGCAGGGTTTCAGTGGAAGAGCTTCGCGGGGGCTCTAACTTACCTACTTCAACTTCCTCGTTGCCGCATGGGAAATGCTTGGTTCTTTGGTTACTTTTTCTTCTTTGGTTTCTTCTTCGCTTTCGGCACAGAAATCACGTGTAAATATGATGTCGCTATTGCAGGTTTAACACTTCCGACCGCCACGAAGTTGTGTCCGCGCTGCCAGGCTTGCTCGTCTTCTTCCTCTTCTCCATCTTCGTCTACTTCTTCTGCAAATCGACACATCGCCTGCCCAGTGCCGCTGTTCAGCTATGATACGCTTCGCGTTTTCGTTACGTCTTCGCTCGTTCCCCGTTCTTTTCTCGTCAAGGTGATTTGTTTTGCGGTGTCCATGCTGTAGAAGATTCGTTCAGTTGGAGAGAGCCCCGTGTCTATCCGACATGTGGATCGGCCGCTTCTGGTACAGACACTTGGCAGACCTAATGGTGGCAGATCTAGACCAGGGAACCCTACGGGACGCACATTTGAAGACAAATAAAAATGAAGAAATTCCGGTCAACATCGGTTCTAGGCTGTTTGCCTAATACCTTCGGTGCTTCTGGAAGCAGTCTCTACAGTAGACTGGCCTGCCCGTCGTCGGCACAAACGGTACTTCCGTTTCTGCGCCGCAGTCGGAGCATTTGACTTTCGTCATTTGCCTCGGGGCACCATAACGTCGATTTTCGAAACCCATCTCGCTTTCCACCTTCCCTATTCTCTAGTTATACGAAAGATAATACTCGCCGCGATAATCGGCACGGGCCTTACGGCCCATCCGTCATCCACGCAGGTAAGATCTCCAGTATACTGCCTGCGCAAGAGGCAAGACCACTATAAAAGGTGACCCAATACTTGTGGCTGTGCCCAAGCGGAGGAGACGATTCACATTGAAAGAGCTCTTTGGCTTCTAAGCCCATTCAGGTTGAGTGTCTCCGTTAGAAAGATGGAGCTTCGAAGACCGTAAGTTTTTTCCGAGAGAAACAAGAACACGTTTGCCGGGAATCATGCGTTCACGTCACGTCCTGCCTCTAGCTATCCTGTTAGTGGCAAGCGCAAGGCAGGTCTTTGCGCACTTATCCGACCTACGGTAACAGCTCATTCCATCCGAAGAATGCAAGTTCGTAAATATCCATCAGCGAATAAGAAGTTGAGAAGAAATGACACAAATAATCTGCCCCGTTTGTAACAGGAGAGTGCATTTTCGCGACCAAAACAAGCACAAACTCAACCATCTGAGAACTACGAAATTACGACGAAGCACGTGACCACATCCAGACAGTTGATGATCGCATGTCTCGACTTGCCAATATCGGCAAAGAATTTCCGGAGTTGTAGCAAACCTGAAGTTCCGGCAAGAAGCTCGTCTTCTCGATTAGGGAACGTCACGTCTACGCTTGGTGCGCTTTGTCACGTCTTCGTCGGATGAATCGTTGTGGTAGCTTTCGTCGGATACGGTTTTCCCAATCTTTGCCACAATACTGGGAAAAGTGGCGCTCCTAGAACACGACTAGGATCGGTCTTAGGTAAAGCCCAAGGAAGGCGGCATTCAGAGATCATTGTTCTGGTTCTCAGCAAGATAATGATGAGGTGATTCCTTCCTGAATCTCTGCGATTGGTCATGATCATGGACATGGCAATACGTTAAGTAGCTCGCTCCGTAACGGTGGCGCGTGAACACCTCATGGCGAACAAAGCAGGCTCACAAAGTAACTGCGGAGAATGTGGCAAAGACTTAGTCGATAGGCCCGTCCATAACTGGGGCACATGTGAAGCATGCGAAGTTATGTTTTGCAAGAACTGCCTTCAAGTATTCCACAACTTGAATTGTGAGAGTATACGAATAACGCCACACTAACGGTGCTAGTACATCGCCGTCGGAGGACTCACATGCACGTCAAACTTATCCAAGGAAGACTTAGTTTTGATGTGATCACACCGTCGTCACTCATTCCTTCACTAGCAGTCTTTTTTCTGTCGCCGACTATCAAATCCTGTCTTTTATCTGACCTGACAACTGTGAAGGGAGGACTTGCGTGAGAAAGACTACGATGGCACATGCCCATGGAGCGCAGAGAAATCACGGTTGGTGGGGCCGGTGGGATATGAACCCACAACTTGTGGGGCTATTGCTCCCTCGTCCGGAAAGATTACCTTCTATCCGACGTCGGTTTGTCAGAGAGAGATGGCGATAATCTCTTGCTTCCGAGAACATATTGCTGTCAACGCCGCAGTTCATTCCATTAGTCTGGTTCCTCGCGCTTAGGAAGTATAGCCGCCTGGGTCCATTCTCGGAATGACGTGGTCGTCGAAGTGTCTGTCGAGCGAGACGATGGCCTCGGCTCCAAGGCTCCTGGCGCTTGCATATTGAACTGCGTCGTCCACATCGAATTCGCCGCTGATTGCAAGTTCAGCAGCTTCTAGCTTGTCCTCGAGTGAGGTCGCGTAAAGCGTAAGACCTTTGTAGGCGGAGAAGCTGCGCAGAAATCTATCAAGCTCTCGAAGTTTCCCGCGGCCGCCCAGGATAATCATAATCGAGTAGATCGTAAAGTCTGTGACGGCAGCCTTCTCTCTACCTGACTTCACAGCGTTTAGGAACTCGATGCATGCCTTCCGCTTGGCTCGCGCAAGCATGACCTCGAGGAAAATGTTCGTGTCAATGAGGAACATTCCGTGAGACCTTCGACGCCCAAACTCTTCTTGCGGAATGTTGCAACTCGACCGAATTCAACTTCAGATCGCCTAGGATTCCGTCTATAGCCTTCACTGGATCGCCTTCAAACCGAATATTCTCCTTCGATGTGCTTAGCCATCTTTCGAAGGCCTGCTCGGCTGCACGTGTGAGAGCCCCCCTTCCAAACCCGAAACGCCTCATTGCCGTTTCGCGGAAGCGTTTTTCGAGATCGCTTCTGAGCTGCAGCCTTAACCCAGCCAAATGGTTTCCCAAGTTACAAATGTACATATGAACTTATAGCAGTTTCTTCGAACAGACACTCGGTTGAAACCCCTTTCCAACACTTCATCTTCGCAGCCAAGAGCAGCCAGTAACTAGTGACGTGGTGGGGCCGGTGGGATAGGACCCCTTCATTATGGTGGGGCCAATCATTCAGCTACTACTAGTAGGTACTCGCTAGCACCAACAATAGTAACATAGCTGTGCGTTTCTGGGCGCGGGTTCAAACCCCCCGCGAGGCTCCACAATTCTGCACTGCTGCTGCACACAGATCTAGTGGTGCGCGCACACACACGAAAATAAGCTACCCGCCATACTCTTCCCTTGAAAACTCTTTAATGCATTCTGCGTGTTCGCGTTCGAGAAGATGGATGAGTATGGTGAATCAATATCTCTATAGAATTCAACCCAATCGACTTGAAATGGTTACACATGGGCCAACAGACGAGGAAGCCTCAATTCTTTCCGAGCACTTCAACTATCTCAAATCGCTCACAAAGCAGGGAGTCGTGCTGGTTTTCGGCCGCACACAGAACAACGACACGTCAACCTTCGGCATTACCATCTTCCGCGCCGAATCCGAGGATGCGGCCCGCTCGATAATGAACAATGATCCTGCAGTCAAGAAGGGCCTAATGCGGGCGGAACTATTTCCTTACAAGGTCGCTGGCTTGAATGCCAGCAACTGGACATCTGACTGATCGAGCAGTGATCGTGCAGTGCTACTCGAGGTGCTACAGCCCGGGCGGGAAGGAAATCTCTCCTGAGTGGTGCGACACACGCGAAGCCGCGTCTGCGTAGCAGGTTTCTTCTAGATGCTGTGACAAGATTCGAATTCTGTGCGAACAAGCATAGGCCGGAATTCGAGAACCTTAAAGCAGTAGAGCAACGAATTTGGTTCATGCCAATAACTTGCACAGCTAGTGCGACGGGAGCTATCAAACCAGAAGAAATACTGATACAGAAGGTAGTTGACGACGCGCAAATCTCGCCCGACGGAGAGCTCGTCGCCTTCGTAGTGGGATACTATTACAAGGAAGAAACCAGCAAGCCTAAGTCGAACGTCTGGCTGGCGAACACGCGCAATGGCGCTGTGCGTCAGTTCTCCACAGGTAGCAGGACAGATTACCTACCGCGCTGGTCACCGGACGGAGGGAAATTAGCCTTCGTTTCGGACAGGCTTGAGAACGGGAAATTTCAGATCTACCTCCTCGACAGAGAAGGAGGTGAGGCTGTTCAGCTTACAAGCGTTCAGGGGGAGATAACGCATCTCGCATGGTCCCCATCAGGGAAAGAAATAGGCTTTCTCATGTACGACCCGGAGACAGATGAGGACAAAGCAAGGATGGAGAGGACCGGAGGTGCAATCGAGCTTGAGGAGTATCACAAGTTCGCGAGGATTTGGACGGTTGATATTGATAGTCGAACCTTGATGAAGATCACAGGAGACTACCAGGTGTGGGAATTTGATTGGTCTCCTGATGGTAAACGATTTGCCGCTCTGGTCGCGGATGAGCCATACGAGTGGACATGGCACATCGCCCGACTGGCCGTGATACCTACCGACACGGGGAAGGCCGAAACAATATACTCGCAGAAACCGAAACAGTTCGGTGGACTAACATGGTCGCAAGACGGAAACTCGCTATATTTCATCTCGGCCACATTGAGCGACAGAGGACTCGTCGGAGGCGACCTGTTCAGGATGGACATATCAGGGCGAGCAAGCAAACCGGTAAACCTCTCGAACGACAAGTTGGGTTCGATCCACTGGATGCACTGGCAATCCCGCGACAAACTTCTGGTTCTCAGCGTCAACATGGCCAAATCGGTCTTCACCCTGCTCAACACGTCCGGCCCAGAGGAGGGAAAGTTCACCATCCTATCGGAGACAACCACGGCGCTGATGCCTCAATTCCAGCCGAAGTTCTCCCTGAGCACGAATGGTCTATCCATCGCTGTAGTGAGGGAAGATCTTAAGACGCCTCCAGAGATCTGGTGCACCAATCTCCAAGGGAACGGTCTCGTCTGGAATCAGCTCACTCAATTCAACAAGTCGCTGCTCAATTACGCCGGTATTCCCGCAGAACTGATCGAATGGAAGTCGTTCGATGATCTCAACATTCAAGGATTCCTGTACCGTCCTCCAAAAGGGAAAGAGCGACTCCCACTCGTCGTCCGTGAGCACGGCGGACCATCCTTCGGTTATGGGTACAGGTTCGACATGGAAGCAAGACACTTCGCTTCGCATGGTTATGCCGTGCTTTTACCAAACCCACGAGGTAGCATGGGGAGAGGAGTCCGTTTCCTTGAAATGAACAGAGGCAACATCGAAGGAAAAGACTTCCAGGACATCATGGCGGGAGTAGACTACTGCATAAGTCGCGGCTGGGCAGATGCAAAGAACCTTTTCGTCTACGGTGGGAGTTACGGTGGATATCTCGTCGCATGGACCGTATCGCAGACCACGAGGTTCAATGCAGCGGTCATGGACTTCGGGATATGCAACCTTCTAAGCTGCCACGGCGGAGAATGGAATACCTACTGGGAGGTCTTCCAGTTTAATATAGATCCGTATAAACAGCCAGAATTATTCAACCAGAAATCTGCGATTTGGTACGTGCGCAACGTGAAGACACCAACTCTAATCCTACACGGAAAGGAGGACCCATGCGTCCCAGTAGAGCAGGGACACGAGTTCTTCAGGGCGCTGAAGGAGCTCGGTGTGGAGACCAAGTTCGTCATTTATCCACGCGAAGGACACGGATGGCAAGAGAGGAAGCATAAGATCGACTCATTCCAGCGTCATCTGGATTGGTTCAATAAGCACCTGAAGAGATAGCGAGGAGTCAACCCTCTCGGCAGATTTTCGTGTGTGTGGTACCCTTGGTGCGCGCACACACAAAACTGACGGTTCAAATTACGATGCTCGCACCACCAGACCCAACACACACACAAAATTGGCTGTGCTTGTCTTTAGGGGAAGTTTTCCCTAACAACCCCTCTACCGGAAACGCGGCCGTTATCCGCGCGTACGCGTAGTTTGTGCGCGTCGGTTATCTTTTGGATAGGACGCGTGTGTCGCGCGGCACGCGCGTCAACGCCAAAGTCTGCGCGCATATTCGCCAACAACGCACAGATATCGCGATGCGCGCGAATGACAGGTTCGAACTTGGTCTCCCGCACCACTGATACCACACACACAGAAACTGCCTGAACCTACGGTCCAAATTCAAATGCTCGCACCCCGAGTACCACATACGCCATGAAGCCACTAACTGACGACGGAGAGCCTATTTCAGCGCTTGAACTAGTTCCGCAAAAAAACCCTGGTGATTCTACTGATTCTTCCTAAGTCTGCTTCGCGTTAGTGGCGGTCATATGATTTCTCGCTTTTTCGATCTCCGTCTTGATTCTTTCTCGCGTTATTCCCGCTGACATAGCGCTCCTGAAAATTCCTTTTCTCAACTCTTTGCAGGAATCCCTCAGTGCAAAATAGCGCAGTGATTTTTCGCCGTTGCCGTTCTTGATTTCTTCGAACAGGCCGTCACACTCGTTCTCCCGTTCAGCCAAGTCATGGATTCTGTTGTCGAACTCATCAAAACCTGTCGTCATCACAATCAAAGCCTCGTTGGGCTGGTTGGTATAAAGTACTTACACCGACTAGAATCGCATAAACAGGTGAATCATTGTTTCAGGTTGCCGTGAAAGCTGCTATCAGCCGTGAACTCTGCATAACCTCTTCCTTCCCCCCCGCAACCACTCCCATCACCGAAAGGACCGTGACGATTCCCGCGATGCTTTAGGTCGAATACTCGCTTTGAGCAGGGATACCAACAGAATCAGAGTTCAAATTTCACTGCTCGCACCAGTAATACCACACACACAAAAAGCCCTCCAGGGAGACCATCTAGGTTCACTACGAGCGTTGTCCGATGGCCCGCAACATTTCGTTAGTCAAAGGGTCAACGCCCATGTTCTTCCGCATCACAGAGTAAACTGTATCTTGCGAATCCGAAACATCTTGACTAGCGTCATAGTGACCAGATCGTAACCAGACCGAAACCTATGCACGGCAAAACAGTGGAATGCCGTCGTGGGCATGTCTTCTCTGGAGTCTAAGACGGCTTTCTGTCTTTGTTGTCGAAGTATGTCTTGATCGGTCCTCTTCTGCGTATGCCACATTGAACCCTGTAAGAGGATTGGCATTTTCTGCAGTTCCTTACAATGTTAGTTCTTAGAATACACATTTGCATCGCGTGCACTAGTGTAGCCTGTTGCTTGTAGACCCTCCGGTCGAAGATTTGTTGTAGTTTCTGAAGCTGCCGTGTGTGTGGCTATGGTGGTGCGGGCAACGCCAATTGAACTCAGAGCTGTGATCCGTTTTGGCTTGTTGGTCGATGCCGGTGGATTGCTACCTACTGTTCTCGCCTTTACTTGCATTCAAGGCTCTTCAACTGGTTGTGACCAAGAGACAGCTAAGGAGAACCCCCCCTTACGTGTTCATTCTGAGCTAGGAAACCCAGCCCTGGCCTATTCGTGTCCAGGTTTTGTGCCACCTTGCTTTCAATAGAGCTAGTGACAGGAACGCGGGAGTGAATATTGGGTAGATTCACTCACCAGTGCGTTTGCTTTCGGCTGTGTGATTGTTAAGTTGAATGTACGCGCTGGAGCATACACTCGGCAACGTCTGCCCTAGGAGACCATGGGCGATGAATCAGTCTCGAACCAAATATTCTCGACTATCGATTAGAGTGCAGCCAATGATCGCATATATGGTGAAGGAACTCGCGGAGGAGGAGGGATGGGAGCAGGCGGACCTGTTTCGAGTTCTCATCTGTGCGGGGGCATGTCTCAGCTTCTCGACTTTGGAAAAACCTGAGCGGCTTGACGTAATTAAGGCCAACGATATCTTGGCAAGGATCCCTAGTCTGCTAAGTCCGGATTTCGGACGTGGTCGTCCGTACGCAATTAGAGTGGGCAGTGGAACGAGGGTTCTGGTGGTTCATGTGCCTGTGGAGCTGGCGCATATGATTCAGGACTACGCGAAGATCCTGAGAACTTCGCGAAACGAGACCTGTGGCTTGCTGCTTGCGCATGGGTTATTCATGTACCTGAACGGTAAGCGGAAATTGCTCAAAACGCAGGTGGAACTTGCGAGACAAAGCAGGGAAATTGATGAATTGGTGGCGAACAGAAACCGTAGACAAATGGAAAATGCGAAGGACTAGCAGCTTCGATCGAGATCGAATTCCAAGTCTGAAAGCCTAACGCCATTTTTCAGCGTTCTTCTCCATTACTCGATACGCGTTCTCCCAGGCAAGCTTGTGAATATCATCCTCCCCAAATCCCAGATCGACCAGCTTTATGAAAAGATCATTGAGCTTCGTAACATCCTCCAGACCAGAAGGCGTGACGCTGATCCCGAGATAGTCCGTTCCGAGTGCTAGGAGGTCTGAACCGAATCGTTCGCGCACTGCGACGATATGCTTGGCTAGGCTATCCAATCCAGGGTTGGGTCCGATGGTGTCGTTGATCAATGTGAATCCGACCACTCCGCCGTTCCGGCTCAGAGCTTCGAGCACATCATCGTCAACGTTCCTCGTATGTGGGTGAACTTGTGCATAGTTGGAGTGGCTTATCATGAGCGGCTGTTTTGACAATGCTAACGTTTCGATCATGGTGACCTTGCTAGAGTGCGCCAAATCAACCACAACACCCGTCTGATTCGCCTCTCCTACGAGGCGTTGGCCTTCACCCGTCAATCCAAAGTCCTTCTTTGACATGCAGGACGCAGCGTACCGGTTGTCGAAATTCCACGTCAACCCAACAGCCCGGACACCGAGCCTGTAGAAGATCTCCAAGTCAGACACGTCTTCAAGGGCTTCGGCGCCTTCTATGCAGACAAGGAACCCTAACCGCGAGCCTTTCGCGGAGTCTTCAAGATCGCGTCGCTGTTGAATCATTTGGAACGATCCCGGATAGGCCCTGCTCATCTGGTAGTAGACCTTCAGCTGTTCCAAGGCTATGCCAGTTGGTCCTTTCGCAATCTGTGCCGGCCGAAACGTACCGTAGCCGGCTGCCAGTTGAGCCGAGAGTTGCGGGTTCCAGGTTCTAATCAGTGGGTACAGTGAGGTAACTACGATTGCGACACCGGCCTTCCGGTATTTTGGAAAATCGGCATGCCTGCCAGCAATGTCCTTCGAAAAGTCGTTCTTGGGGCTGCCTTCAGTCATGTAGTAGTCCGCGACATCTTCATGTAGGTCTATGATCAACCCGGTCCACCCACCTTCTCCTACTTCGCAGAGCGCATTGCTGCCCTGATATCTTCAGCGATCATTCTGCGCTTGCTCTTCTCGATGAAGAAACTTGGGCCTGTCTGCAAGCAGGAAGGAAAAGCTCGTTTTCCGCGGAAATAGAACTTCCTTTCCGTATCTTGTATGTGGATCCTGAAGGGATCACCCGATCTAACGCGCATTGTCTAACCTACATCGGTTAGGGAATCTCACGGTCATTCATGAGTTGTGAAAACACTGTAATTAGCGTATGGAGAAGACCTGCTGCTCTGGCATTAGAGAAAACTGGCAAGGCATTCGAGATGCAAGAGCGCCTAGGCTTCAGGCTCACAGCGTTCACGGCCGAAGCTTGGAGAGGGCTACTGCATTTGGGCATTGGAGATCCGGAACAAGCTGAGAAGTATCTTCAGCTCGCGTTAGCCAAGCAAGATCCTAAGATTTCGAGTATCGTCGAAACCAATCTGGGTCTGGGCGTACTCAGATTGGAGCAAGGCAGGGAAAAGGAAGCTAAGGCTCACTTCGAGACGTGCCTAAATGCCTTCAAGGCTGCCGAATTCAGCACTAGCCCATTGCTGCATGCCGAGACGCTACTTCACCTGACCCGTATCTATGCGAAACGTGGACCGCTGGAGGAGGCTCGTAGGATGTATGAGTGGGCTAAGCGGATTGGTGAAACCCTGAAGAGCGATGCGGGTTTAGCGATGGCGTTTCAAGCTGAAGCGAATCTCCTACTCGCCGGTGGCGACCAGAAAGGGGCAGAGGAAGCTTACCTGACATCACTGGACCTATGGGAGAAGGCTGGATGGCCATACTATCGCGCTAAAGCTCTTTTTGCCTACTCTGAGGCACTGGAACAAATGAACTCTGAGGAGTCAAGGAAAAGATTGGAGCAGGCTGCCGCCATCTTCAAGAAACTTGGAGCAAGGCGAGACCTGGAAAGAACCCAGTTTAAGCTAAGGTAGACCCGTCAGACAACCGAGTGTTAACCTCAACAACTTCTCCCATCTTTCCCACCTCCTGCTATATGGAGACATAGTGGGATTTTCCCACCTCAACCGACGAGCCTATGCCTCACGAAAAACGGCTCATGCAAGCTCTAAGTTACCTTATGATATACATCATAATAGGGCACTAGCCTAAGATGTATTTGATGAGGGTTTTGATGCCAAATCTTTCTACCCACCCAATTCCAAGATTACATACATTGCACAGTAATCCTCGTATTCTTCCGGTCTTATGGTCGTGGTCTACAAAAGGCGTAGAAGTGAAAGGATTATGACAGAGCTTGCAGGCAAACTGTTGCTCAATCAGCATTCGGTCTATGTCTTCTAGCTTCAGTCCATACTTCCTCATCAAGGAAGCTCGATAATTGGCTAATTTGACAGCTTCCGGGTGTGCTTTCCCATATTCCTTTGCGTAGGTTCGTGCATACTCTGGGTGAGCAAGATTGTACTTCTTAGAGGCGTTCAACTGAGACTTATGTAGCTTCAGATGCGTTGGTTCAGGGCAGTTTGGTGGAGGTTTTCTGTAAGCATTCTGTTTGCATCCAAGACATATCCTGACTATTTTGCCCTCCTCTTGCACTATGCAAGTACTCCAACCACGCTTTGGCATACTGCTTATATTATTCTATTTTTATTTATATGTTTGTGTCCGGTTGTGATATAAATGACAATGAGTCACTTGCTGCGGAAACTGTGGATGGACAGGAAGGAGTTTGTGACAGCGGAAGAGCTGAAGACATACTGCAAGTCGACGAGTATGGATTACGCCACGGTCGTATCGTACTTTGTCAAGCGTAAGTACTTCGTCAGGGTATTGAGAGGAATTTTCTACGTCAAATCATTAGAAGAGGCGAAACTAGGACGCAGTCGTTACAATCACCTAGAGCTCGTGGCCGAAGGGCTGGAGCTCAAACACGTGAAGAACTGGTATTTCGGCCTGCACACCGCGCTCAAGCTCAACAACATGACACATGAGACTTTTGCTGTAGAAGACGTAGTCAGTGATAGGATATTCAGAGCGAACCCGATTAAGATAGCAGGCTACAAGTTCAGATTCGTCAAGCTTTCGCCTTCATTGTTCGGATTCGGGACAAAGAAAGAGAACGGCGCACGCTTTTCAGATCATGAGAAGACTCTTCTTGACTTCATCTACGTCTGGAGGTACAACGGGATTCCCGAAGAGAAGATTGTGGCCGATGTTAGCGGCTGGGCGAAGGGCGCGTCAAAGGAGAAGCTGAGGACGTATGCGAAGAAGTATCCGAACACGGTAGCAAAGATTGCGGCGATGGTGGCAAAGTGAGAGCGGATTTCGTAAACGAAGTCGCAAGAGTACTGAAAATCGGGAGAAGGGACCTGATCGAGAAGGACCTCATTCTTCATCAGATACTGACCGACTTATCGCAGGACAAGTTCTTCGCTGATAACTTCCT
>Ga0315281_10007321_pt1 | contig 15559 bp, 13 predicted proteins | sample YL17G07_0_MG_FD_204540 | JGI IMG/M metagenome (GOLD analysis project Ga0315281, IMG submission 204540) | Sediment microbial communities from Yellowstone Lake, YNP, Wyoming, USA - YL17G07_0 | ecosystem: Environmental > Aquatic > Freshwater > Lake > Sediment | place: USA: Wyoming | collected...
CGCGTCGCCTATTGCTACGTCCAACCCGGGCAGGAGGACGCGTTCGAGCATTACGTGCAAACCCGGCTGGACCTTTGCGCGGACTTGTACCGTAGCGCTGAGCTGATCGCCCAAGGCTGGTTCGGCCTGGGCGCGGCGAATCCGCGCCTGGCCGAGCGCGTCGGCCATTACATCTTGGTGATGAAAGACAATTACACCATCAAGGACTGGATCCCGGGCGAACCGCGTTATCTGACCGTGGGCGTGCACGGCGGCGTCAGCGCCGCGGAAATGTACGTGCCGCTGGTCGTGGCCGCAGCCTAGAAGAAACGCTGCGGCCATGCTCGCGCTCAAGTTGTTTCTGGTTCCTGCGTTCCTCCTCCTGATCTCGCTCGCCGGCAGGCGCTGGGGACCGGCGGTGGCAGGCTGGCTGGCGGGCCTGCCGGTACTGACCGGCCCGATATTATTCTTGCTGGCGCTTGAACATGGCGCAGTGTTTGCGGGCGCGGCGGCTACCGTTTCCCTGTCCGCCGTGCTCGGCGCCGTCGCTTTCATCGTTACCTACGCGCGTGTCTGCGCGCGCGGATCGCCCGCGCTTTCCCTGCTCTGCGGCCTGGCCGTCTGGTCCTGCGCCGCCGTGCTGCTGACGCGGCTTCCACTTAACAATTCCGTTTCCCTCGGTATCGCGCTGCTCGCTCTCGTCATCGCGCCGAAACTGTTTCCGCGCGTAGCGGGGCCCGTATTGACCGCGCCCCTGCCCAAATGGGAGTTGCCGCTGCGCATGCTGGCCGGCGCCGGAATTACCCTCGCCGTGACCTCGCTGGCGGCGGCGATCGGGCCTTCGTGGAGTGGCATGTTCGCGATGTTTCCGGTGATCACCATCGTGATGTCGGTGTTCTCGCATCGCGCCTCGGGCCCGGCCTTCGCCGCGACTCTGCTCAGAGCGATGATCTGGGGGTTGTACGCGCTCACAAGCTTTTGCCTTGCATTGGCCCTATTGTTGCCGCAGCAAGGCGTGACGGTCTCCTTCGTCGCGGCGATCGCGGTGGCACTGGCGGTTCAGTGGGGGCTCAAATCGCGCCTGCACCGGCGCTGAGCGAGGCGAGGCACAGATGTACCTGCCGCCGATCGTGGCTGCGGCATGAAGCCTTTCCGCAGGACAAAGTTCCCGGCAACCCAGGCTCACCCCCTCGGTCGCGTCCAGGTCTCCGACCACGCGAGGCAACAGCTCGACCCTGGCTTGCCGAAACGGTCCTGCGGAAATACCTTCGCCGTCGCAACGTTGCTGTTGACCGAAAGCTGCGCGCTGCGCGCGGGCAGGAAGGTGCTGTAGACGCCGATCGGGCGGTCCATCGCGCCCGGCGGCATGGTCAGCACGAACGGCGCCATCAGATCCCAGTAGGAGAGGATGATCTCATCCTCGTCTGACATGATGCGCTCTTCGACCGTACTGAGCGAATTGCCGGTGCGCTCGAATTCGGCGTCGATCAGAGGCAGCGATTCGGAGGCGAAGTCCTTGTACAGCAGCACTTCGATCGTGTTCTGGAGGAACCGCGCGACGCCTGCGTTGTCGGTATAGATCCGCGGCCCCTTGCCGGTAAGCGGACTTTCGATGAACAGCGCGTGCCCCTGTCCGGCGGGCGACCACAGCACGCGCCAGTGGCTGACGCGGTCGGCGATGGTCTTTCCACCATCGTTGGAAAGACGGATGAACGAGTTTTCCCCGGTCATTACGACGTCGTGCGGGTCAACCAACTGAGGTTCGGACATGGGTTTGCTCCTCGTCTACGGACAATGGAAACGTCGGGAAAGAGTGTGTTCGGAATACGACTGGTCGGACAAATGATAGCACCCGGCAGCAGCCCCTCGCACCGCTTCGGATGACCGTCTCGGGCGCGGCTTGTTTTATTGCGCCGGGGCATGGCCTGTGCTACAAAGCGCAATCTGCGCCCCACGGTGCGGCCTAAAATATAAGAGCGATCGCTCGTCACCGGAGGAAGCATCGATGGCGCATCTGATAAGAGGTTTACTCGCGTTCATTCTATGCGCCTTCGCGGCACTACCCGCGGGCGCGCAAAACTACCCCAGCCGCCCGGTTCGCATCATCGTACCGTTCGCCGCCGGTGGCCCCGCCGATATCTACGCGCGTTTCGTCGGGCAGCGGCTGCAGGAAGCGCTGGGACAGCCTTTCATCGTCGAAGACCGTCCCGGCGGCGGTTCGGTGCTCGGCACCGACGCCGTCGCAAAGTCCGCGCCAGACGGCTATACGCTGCTGATGATGTCCAACACGCACACGGTCAATGAATCGCTGATTGCGAACAAGCCGTTCCAGCTGCTGCGCGATTTCGCGCCGGTTTCTCCGGTGAACTATTCCGACCTGGTGCTGGTAGTCCACCCTTCGGTGCCGGCAAACACGCTCAGGGAATTCATTGCGCTCGCCAAATCCAAGCCGCATGAGCTCAACTACGCATCCTCCGGCCCAGGCACGCCCTATCACATGGCGGGCGAACTGTTCAAGGCGATGGCTGGTCTGGACATCGTTCACGTTCCCTACAAGGGCAGCTCGGGCGCGCGCACCGACATCCTCGGCGGTCAGGTGCAGATGATGTTCGACGCCATCACGACCATGGCGCCGAATGTGCGCGCGGGAAAGCTGAAGGCCCTGGGGACCACGGGCAAGGCGCGCTCACCCGTGCTGCCCGAAGCGCCAACGGTAGCCGAAGCCGGCATGCCGGGGTACGAGGCGACGATCTGGCTGGGCATCATGGCGCCCGCGGGCACACCCAAAGCAGTGGTCGAGCGCCTGAACGCCGAGATCAGGAAAATCGTGAACAGCCCTGAGGCCAGGGACGCCTGGGCCAAGCAGGGTGCGGCGCCGATGAGTATGAGCACCGAAGAGTTCGGACACTACCTGCGCGAAGATATCGCCAAGTGGGCGAACATCGTGAAGATTTCCGGCGCCAAGGTGGATTGAGTTCGTGCCGCAGTTTCATCTCAGCGTCAACGGCAGCGAACTGGAGGTCACCGCGGCCGGGGACACGCCGCTTCTGTACGTGCTCCGCAACGACCTCGGCCTGAAGGCGGCGCACTTTGGCTGCGGCACGGGCCAGTGCGGCGCCTGCCGGGTGCTGCTCGACGGGCAGGCCGTCGCCTCCTGCGACACGCCGCTGTGGGCGGCCGCGGGCAAGAAGATCACGACGGTCGAAGGGCTGGGCGACGTGGCGCATCCGCACCCGCTGCAAAGCGCATTGATCGCCGAGCAGGCGGGACAATGCGGCTACTGCCTGCCGGGCATCCTGATCAGCGCCGCGGCTCTGCTCGAGCGCAACCCGAAGCCGAGCGAATCCGAGGTGCGCGCGGCCCTCGATCAGAATCTGTGCCGTTGCGGCTCGCACAATCGCATCGTGCGCGCGGTGCTGCGCGCGGCGGGAGAAGGGGCACCATGAGCCCTTCTTTCAACTCCATGCCGGGCCCCTCCGACAAATTGCCGCAGCTTCCGGGCAGCCTGCATGTCAATCGGCGCCTCGCGCAATGGCTGCGCTTCCTGCCGGATGGCACGATCGAAGTGCGCTCGGGCAAAGTCGAAATCGGTCAGGGAATCACCACGGCGCTAGCGCAGATCGCGGCCGAGGAACTCGACGTCGGGGTCGCGCGCATCCGCATGGTGAGCGCGAGCACCGCTAGCAGTCCGAACGAGGCGGTCACATCGAGCAGTCTTTCGATTCAGAATTCGGGCAGCGCGCTGCGCTACGCCTGCGCCGAGGCGCGCGCGATCTATCTCGAGGCCGCGGCGGTGCGGCTGGGCGTGGCCGCGACATCGCTGTCGGTCGCGGACGGCGAGATCATCTGCGCCGGCGGCGCGCGCACCAGCTACGCCGAACTCGCCGACGACGCCCTGCTCGAGCGCGAGGCCACGGCGAGCGCACCGCCTAAGGATGCGTCGGAACATCGCATCGTCGGCACGCCGTTCGCGCGCCTCGATCTGCCGCCCAAGATATACGGCCAGCCGCGCTACACGCACGACCTCGATTTGCCCGGCATGCTGCACGCGCGGGTGCTGCGTCCCCCGTCTCCGGCGGCGACGCTGGTCTCGCTCGACGACGCGCGTGCGCGCGCCCTGCCCGGCGTGGTTGCGGTAGTGCGCGACGGCAGCTTCGTCGGTGTACTGGCGGAGCGCGAAGAGCAGGCGTTGAAAGCGCTCGATACCCTGCGCCAGGGCGCGGCGTGGCGGGAAGCCGAGACCCTGCCCGATGCCGACGCGCTCGGCGAGTGGCTGAAGGCGCAGCCGGTCGAAACCCAGGTCGTCGCCCAGCGCGGGGCGAACGCCGCCGCCGGCGCGGCGCGAACCCGGCGCGCGCGCTATACCCGTCCCTATCTCGCCCACGCCTCGATTGCGCCTTCCTGCGCCGTGGCGCAATGGGATGCCGGGCGCCTGCGCGTCTGGACTCACAGTCAGGGCATATTCAACCTGCGCACCGACCTCGCGCTGGCGCTCGCGCTGCCGCCCGAGAGCATCCTCGTCGAACACGTGGAGGGCGCCGGCTGCTATGGCCACAACGGCGCCGACGACGTCGCGTTCGATGCGGCCTTGCTCGCCCGATCTGCCGCGGGGCGCCCAGTCAGGCTACAGTGGACGCGCGAGGATGAGCTTTGCTGGGCGCCGTTCGGCCCGGCGATGACGGTCGAAATCGAAGCCGACCTGGACGCGGCCGGCGCGATCCTCGCGTGGCGCCATGAAATCTGGAGCAACGGCCACGTCAACCGGCCGGGCCGCGCCAAGCTGCCGGCGCTGCTCGCGGCGGCTCACCTGGAACAGGCGTTCGAACGCCCGATCGCCTCCAATCCACCGGCTGCGGCGGGCGGCGGCGCCGACCGCAACGCGGTCCCGGGCTACGATCTGCCGGCGTGGCGCATCGTCAGCCACCGGCTGCTGGCGATGCCGATCCGCACCTCGGCGCTGCGTTCGCTGGGCGGGTTCGCCAACGTATTCGCGATTGAGTCCTTTCTCGACGAGCTTGCCGCCGAGCGCGGCGAGGATCCGCTGGCTCATCGCCTGCGGCTTTTGTCCGAGCCGCGCGCGCGCGCGGTGCTCGAGGCCGCCGCGCGGCGCGCGAACTGGGCGGGATGGACAAAGCGCGAGGGCCGCGGGCACGGCATCGGCCTCGCGCGCTACAAGGGCAGCGCCGCCTGGTGCGCGGTGATCGCCGAAATCGAAGCCGGGCGTGAAATACGCGTCGAGCGGCTGGTGATTGCGGTCGACGCGGGCCTGGCAATCAATCCGGACGGCGTGGTGAATCAGATCGAAGGCGGCGCGATCCAGGCCACGAGCTGGACCTTGAAGGAACAAGTGCGCTTCGATCGCACGCGCATTACCAGCGGCAGTTGGGGCGATTATCCGATCCTGCGTTTTTCCGAAGTGCCGGCGGTCGAGGTGGAACTGATCCAGCGACCACAGGAACCGTCCCTCGGGGCGGGCGAAGCCGCGCAGGGTCCGACCGCGGCCGCAATCGCCAACGCGGTCTACGATGCGCTGGGCGTGCGCGTGCGCGACCTGCCGATCACGCCCGAACGCATTGTCGCCGCGGCTGACTGATGTTTAGACAAACGGAATTCAAATAAAACTGCATCTGCTGAGCGGCGGCGCCACACAAAACGTGGTAAACGCATTGGCCGAAGAATCCCGCGCCAGGATCCGCGAACGCGTCCGTCGCCGGTCGCGGAAGGTCCGTTTCCGCGGTGAGTGCCGTCATCCAAACAGAATCCGCCTACTCTGCCGTGATCTTGCCGTCCTTGATCACCTTGGCCCACATCGCCGATTCCTTCCTGATGGTATTCGCCAATTCCTCGCGTGTACCGGGCATGGGGGTCAGTCCATGTTTGTTGAGCTGCTCGCGCACCTCCGCAGTATTCAACACCTTTACCAGTTCCGCGTTCCAGCGGTCCAGAATGCTCTTCGGCGTCTTGCCGGGTGCGACAAACGCATACCAATTGCTTGCATCGAAACCGGGGAAACCGGATTCGGCGATGGTCGGCACGTTCGGCAGCGAGGGCAGGCGCTCGAGTCCGGTCACCGCCAGCGGGCGCAATTTGCCCGAATCGATATGTGGGCCGGCCGTCGAATAGGTTGAATAGTAGGCGGTGATCCTGCCGGCGAGCAGATCGAGCATGGCCGGTCCGCCGCCTTTGTACGGGACGTGGACGATATCGACGCCGGCGCGCTGCTTGAACATCTCGCCGGCCAGGTGCGAGGCCGAGCCGATACCGGTGGAAGCGTAGTCCAGCGTGCCCGGCTTTGCCTTGGCCAGCGCCACGAACTCCGCCAGGGTCTTCGCCGGAACGCCAGCATGGACCACCAGAACGTTGGGGAAACTCACCCCCATTGTCAGCGGCGCAATATCCTTCTGCGGATCGTAGGGCAGCTTCGCGACCAGATGCGGCGCGATGCAAAGCGGTCCGACCGAACCAAGGAGAATGATCGACCCGTCGGGAGTCGCGTTGGCGAGCTGCTGGTGCACGATATTGCCGCCGGCGCCAGGGCGGTTATCGACAATGACCGATAGACCCAGGTTTTCGCCGAGTTTCTTGGCGACGATACGCGCGGCGGTGTCGGTGGCGCCGCCGGCGGCGAAACCGACCAGCATGGTGATCGGTTTGTTCGGAAATTCCTGCGCGCTCGCGGCCGGGCCAAAACCGGGAAATGCCAGAGCCAGCGCGGCCAGGCGCAGAAACATGCTTCGCGTAATCATTGCGTTCTCCGATACGAGGTGGTGATTCCAGCTTCAATTCAAAACGACGGCGAATTCAATCCTACTTCATTTCGCGCGTCCGGGCGATGGCGACGATTTCGCGCCGATCGGGTGCGGTCCTTCGTCCCGGCCAGAGCGGGTTGCCGCCTTTCGCGCCGGCTGAGTCGTAGGTCACGACGCTGCGCAACATGCTCCGTCACGGCGCGTCGCGGTAGATCTTTCCACGCGCGCGCACGGGTTCGAGCAGCGACAAATCACCTTGCACGACCTGGTATCCCTTCGGGTACGGCGGGCGCGCTTCGATGCCCAGTCCTTCGAGTACGCGGTCGTGCTGGTAGTAGCAGGCGAGCGTTTCCGCCGCCAGGCGGCTCATGAACGACGATTCCCGCGCGCGCATCTCCCCGATCAGGGACTTTCGGTCATGCTCCTCCAGTTCGGCGAACGCCCGAGCAAACCGCTCACGCGCGCGCCGGTCGAGTTCCTCCAATTCCCGGCACAGCACGGGCAAGGCGTCCGGCGCCTCGGCGCACAGGTAGGCAGGCACGCCGACCTCGACGGCGCCCGGCATGCGGCCATCGGCGCTTGGCGGCACGATCATGTTCAAGACGATATCCAAGGCCGCGCGCTCCTCGGATGTGAGCGGCCGGCCGGAATCGGCGATGTCGGCGCGATCGGTGTTCATGATCAGTCCTCAGTGTTCATTACAAAAAAGGTGAGGATAACTCCCCTCATACTCCCCTATATTTGTCGCTGCAAAATTCATTTTGTAGCGGATCCTTAGTCAAATAGGTTGGCGAGGCGCTGTTTCATCGCATCGGCGACGTACAGCGCGACGGCCTGGATGGTCGGCGTCGGGTTGACGCCGGCCGAGGTGACGAACACACTGCCGTCGATGATGAACAGGTTCTTCACGTCGTGGCTGCGGCCCCAGCCGTTGACTACCGATCGCTCCGGGTCCTCGCCCATGCGCGCCGTGCCCAGCAGGTGCCAGCCCGTCTGCCGTACCGGGCCTTCGCTGTAGACATCCCAGGCGCCCGCCGCCTTCATCACTTCGGTGCCACGCTCGAGGCCGTGGCGCAGCATGCGCTCGCTGTTGTCGCTCAGCCGGTAGGTGATCTTCGGCGCCGGAATGCCATTCGAATCGCTCAGGGTCGGATCCAGCGTGACCGTATTGCATTCCTCGGGAAGGTCCTCGCAGCAGATCCCGATGTTGATCGAGCGGCCGTAGCGGCGGGCGAATGCCTCGTGGTGACCCTCGCCCCAGGGGATGTCGCCGCGGGCGACGCCCATGCGCGCGGTCGCAACCGGGCCAAAGCCGCGGATGATCTGCATGTTGTAGCCGCGCACGAATCCGCGGCTGCGGTCGGTCTCGTAGAACTGCTGGCTCAGGATGGAGCAGCTCATCGGGCCGCGGTAGGAATCCAGAGGCGCATCGAATGCGCCCCGCACCACGCCCCAGGGATGGATCATCAAGTTCTTGCCGACCAGCCCGGAGCGGTTCGCCAGGCCGTCGGGGAAGCGCGCAGACCTGGAATTGAGCAGCAGCCGCGGCGTGCCCACCCCGTTACATGCGAGGACGACCACCTCCGCGCGCTGCAGATGCTCGACGCCGTGCTCGTCGTAGTAGACCACGCCGGTGGCCATGTCCTTGTCGTCGACCAGGATCTCGCGCACCCGGCAGCGCGTGCGCAACTGCACGCCGGCACGCCGGGCGAGCGGCCAGTAGGTGATGTCGGCGCTGCTCTTGGCGCCCTGCGCGCACCCGGACTTGCAGGGTCCCAGGTTGATGCACGCGGCGCGGCCCTCGTAGTCGCGCGTCGCAATCGCGGTATCCGAGGGCCACCAGTGCCAGCCGAGCGCATTGAACCCGCGCCCCATGGTCTCGCCGGCGAGTCCGAGCGGGACGGGCGGCAAAGGCGGCTCGTGCGGCGGGTAGGCCGGGTCGCCGGCCAGCCCGGCGACCCCCATCTGGCGGTCGTTCAGGGCGTAGAACGGTTCGAGACCCGCGTAATCTATCGGCCAGTCGTCGGCGACACCGTCCAGCGTCCGAACACGGAAATCCGACGGGTGAGGGCGCGGAAAGTGCGCCGCATACAGGATGGTACTCCCGCCCACGCCGTTGAAATTGAGCACCGAGATCGGCGAGTCGCTGTCGTTGACCGGGTAATCCTCCGGCCGGCGGCGTATGTTCGGGTTTGCGGAGAACTCTCGATCCATGCGCACTTCCCAGTCGCGCCGGGTGCTCGGATAGTCGGCCGGATTCATCCAGTCGCCCTGCTCCAGGCAAAGGATGCGCATCCGGGTGTCGGCCAGGCTCCAGGCGAAGGCCGCGCCCGAGGCGCCGGCGCCAATGATGAGCACGTCGACATCTGTCGTCATTGCAAGATCCCTGGTGAAAATCGGGTCACGAAAATCGATCGCGCCCGACCGCGAAGCCGGCCGCCGTACAAGGATAGGAAATCAACCGCACGGCGCCAAGTATCGTCGGCCGTCGCGCCCTGCTCAATTCCATATCCGCAAAGCGCGCCTCACCCCGTGATACCGATCTGCCAGGGCACGAACTCGTGGTCACCCAGGCCGAGAAGTTCGCTCTTGGTCTTGTCGCCCGAGGCAGTGCGCAGGATGAGCTGGAAGATCTGTTCGCCCATCTCGTCCATGTTTGCCGTGCCGTCGAGGATCTGGCCGCAATTGATGTCCATGTCCTCCTCCAGCTTGCGGTACATGGGCGTGTTGGTGGCGAGCTTGATCGAAGGCGCGGGCTTGCAGCCGAAGGCGGAGCCGCGGCCGGTGGTGAAGCACACGATGTTGGCGCCGCCGGCGATTTGGCCGGTGGCCGACACGGGGTCGTAGCCCGGCGTATCCATGAACACGAAACCTTTTTGCCTCACCAGCTCGGCGTACTTGTACACCTCCATCAGCGGCCCGGTGCCGCCCTTCATCGCCGAGCCCAGCGATTTTTCGAGAATGTTGGCCAGCCCCCCGGCCTGGTTGCCGGGGCTCACCACGCCGTTGATCTGGACATCCCTGCCCAGCGCATACTGGTCCTTCCACCAGCGGATGCGCGCTATCAGCTTCTCGCCTACCTCGCGCGAGACCGCGCGCCGCGTGAGCGTGTGCTCGACGCCGTAGATCTCGGGCGTCTCCGACAGCACCGCGGTACCGCCGTGGCGCACCAGGATGTCCATCGCCGCGCCGAGAGCGGGATTGGCGGTGATCGAGGAAAAGCTGTCCGAGCCGCCGCACTGCAGTCCGACGGTGATATGGCTCGCCGGGACCGGCACGCGCGTAACGCGGTTCGCCTCCGGCAGCAGTTCCTGCACCGCGGCAACGCCGGCTTCGATGGTCTGCCGCGTCCCGCCGGTGTCCTGCATCACGAAGGTGCGCAGCTTCGTGCCACTGGTGAGCTTCTCGCTCTGGAACAGCGTGTTGATCTGGTTGCGCTCGCAGCCCAGGCCCACCACCAGCACCGCGGCGAAATTGGCGTGGCGCACGTAGCCCGCGAGCGTGCGGCGCAGAAGGTCCATCGGCTCGCCCGACAGTTCCATGCCGCAGCCGGTCGAATGCGTGAATGCGGCCACGCCGTCGATATTGGGAAACGCGGCCAGCCGTTCCGGCGTAAACCACTCGGCGATGCGGTGCGAGACCGTAGCCGAACAATTGACGGTCGAGACGATGCCGATATAGTTCCGCGTAGCCACGCGCCCGTCGTCCCTCACTATGCCCATGAAGCTGCCGCGCTCAGGCGCAGGCACCATGTCCACCGGCTTGTAGTCGCGGGCGTAGGCGTAGTCGCGATCGAACTCGCGGAATTCCATGTTGTGCCCGTGCATCAGCGTGCCCGGACGTATGTCCGCCGCCGCGAATCCGATAATGGTGTTGTACTTGAGCACCGGCTCGCCTTTGCGCAATTCCCGCGCCGCAACCTTATGGCCGGCGGGAATGCGGTTGAGGCAGGTGATATTCTCTTCGACCAGAACGCTGCCTTGCGCGAGGTCCACGCGCGCGACCAAAACGCTGTCGTTCGGGTGCAGCCTGATCGCCGGCGCGGCGAGATTCTTTATGGCAGGTGCATTCACGCTTTGTCCCTCCGACCGTTTCCTGACCCGAGCCGAATCCTAGCAAACTCCGGGCGCTTCCGCCGTCACGATTCGGGCGCCGCGACGCGCTGAACGCGTCAAGTCCCGATCCAGTCGACAATGAACGCGACCAGATAGGAGACCGCGGCTGCGACGCAAAATATCCAGACACTGCGCGTCGCGCCTTTGGGCATGCCCATGTCGTCGAGATAGCGCTTGGCGAAGTAAGCCGCAATGAAAAAAGCGACCGTAGACAGGACCAGGCTCAACATCCCGCGTCTCCTCGATCAGGCCGGGCCTGCCCGCGACGCCCCCCCCGACCGGGGTCCATCTTAAGGGAATCGGCCCCTGGGCTTGGCCTATATTTCGTCATTCGTCCGCTTATAGTAGCAACCTGAGGCGCGATGCATTAGACTATTCCTATATTGGTCCGGACGCACCATGGCCCGGGTCAATATTCGACTACATTCTTATCAGGAGATTTTTGTGGCTACTGGCACAGTGAAATGGTTCAATGCAAGCAAGGGTTTTGGTTTTATTCAGGCAGATGATGGCTCGAAGGACGTATTTGTGCATATCTCGGCGGTGGAGAAAGCCGGCCTGTCCACCTTGAACGAAGGTCAGAAAATCCAGTACGAATTGCAGAAAGGCCAAGACGGCAAAACGTCGGCCGGCGACCTGAAATCGATCTGATCCCGCGTCCGGAATCAGACGGCCCCGGCGCAAAGCCGGGAGACCGAGGACTAGTGGCGCACACTTCTCGATCCTGAACCGGGGTCCGGCCTCGTTCGGGCCCGAGGATGGTCTGAACGAGTGAGCGCAAGGGGAAGGAGAGAAACCCTCCCCTTTTCACCACGCCCTTTGTTCGCGGGCCGGGGGCTTTCCCTCGGCCGAGGACACTGCGTTTGCTTCCGGTTCATCTCAACAGCCATGGCTCAAGTTTCCCGCCTTTATTGACGATATGAATGTGCTGAGGAACTAGGGGGATCGACTGTGGGTGCTGAATTGGAAGCGGGCGTAGAAAACATAGGTCGTTTCCGCGTCAAGAAGGTGCTGGGTGAAGGCGGACAGGCCATCGTATACCTTGCCCACGACCCCCAGCTGAAACGCGATGTCGCGATCAAGACCCTCACCGCGACTGACGGCGATGAGATGCAGATGCTGCTCGACGAAGCCCGCGCGGTCAGCACGCTTCGGCATCCCTGCATCGTACCCGTGTTCGAGGCGGGAGATCTCTACGGCGCGCCCTATCTGGTGTTCGAATACGTCACCGGCGAGACCCTGCAAGCCCTGATCGAGCGCGGCGGCGCAATGCCGACGGAGGCAGCCCTGAAAATCGCGGTACAGGTGCTAGATGGTCTGGCCCATGCGCACAAGAACGGCGTACTGCACCGGGACATCAAGCCCGCAAACATCATGCTCGGCAGCGATGGCACGCCGCGCATCATGGATTTCGGTGCCGCCTCCAGAAATCAGCTCAGCTGGCTCAACGCGGACAATGTCGGAGTCGACGACAACTTCATCGGCACCCCCGCATACATGGCGCCCGAGTACATCCAGAAAAAGCTGTTTTCCGCCAAGACCGATATTTTCGCGGCGGGTCTGGTAGTTTGCGAATTACTGACCGGCCAGCGGGTTTTCAACAGTCATGGCCGCGGAGTGGATAGGGTGTTGCACCAGATCGTGCACGAACCCATCGTGCTCCCACCCGGTCCAGGGCTGAACGAGAAAATAGTCGCCTGCCTGCTGAAAGCCCTGGCCAAGAACCCCGACGACCGCTACGGCTCGGTGGTCGAAATGAAAGAGGCCCTGCTTCTTGCAGCCGATTCGGGCAAGCCCGCCGCGCCCGAGGGCCATGGCACCCTGGAATTCCTGCTGCGGCGGATAAAGCTCAAAAAAGAATTCCCGGCAATGTCGGAGTCGATCTCCAACATCAACAATATCATTTTCTCCGACACGGGCAGCGTCACTTCCCTTACCAACGCTGTGCTCAAGGACTTCGCGCTCACCAACAAGATCATCAAGCTCGCCAATTCCAGCTATTACAACCAGTCGGGGCACAGCGGCATCAGCACGATTTCCGCCGCGGTCTACCGGCTCGGTTTCGACACCATACGCAACATCGTATTGGGCCTGCTGCTGTTCGACCAGATGAAAGACCGCAACCAGGCGCGCGATCTGATGGGCGAGTGCGTACAGGCGATTCTCGGCGGAGCCATCGCCAAGGAAATCTGCGTGTCCCAGGGCTACGGCAATCCCGAAGAAACGTTCGTCTGCACCATGATGCATAACCTCGGGCGCATGTTGTCGATCTACTATTTTCCGGAGGAAACCGAGGAAATCCGCAAGACCCTTGCACTGGGCGAAACCAGCGAAGACCGGGCATCGAGGAAAGTGCTCGGCGCGAGCTACACCGAACTTGGCCAAGGGGTGGCGAAGTCCTGGGGATTTCCGCAGAAAATCATCGGCAGCATGAACAAGGACTTGCCGCCCAACACCGCGCGCACGCGCGCCAATCCGGACGAGACCATGCGCGTGATCGCCTGCATGGCCTCCGATCTGTCCGCCGCAGTGGTGAAGGGAGATCCCGACGAGCAAAAGAAGCGCATCGCGGAGACCCTGGACGAGTACAAGAGCCGCGTTAAACTGGACCCGAATGCCACCGAGACCATGTTCGTCAGCTCGTTGGAAAAATTCAACGAGTACACCGTAGCGGTGGGGTGGAAGATCGACCAGACCATTGCCAGAAGGCTGGTCGCGGTACAGACCACATCGGCGGAGATCGTCACGTCCAAAAATGCACGGACTGCGCCTGCCGGCGACGCGCACGCCGAAGCGATTGAAACAATAATACAGGCGAGCATGTCCGCCACGGCGACTGCGCCACCGGCGCAGCCGCCCGAACCGGCGCGCGTGCGCCGGGACCTGCTATCCGGGGGCATACAGGACATCACCAATGCCATGGTGGAAGCGCGCAGTCTGAACGATATTCTGCGCATCATCATTGAGACCATTTACATGGGCATCGGCTTCGATCACGTGATCTTCGCGCTGCGAGATCCCAAACAAGGAGCGATGCTGGGCCGCTTCGGGCTGGGCGAAGGAATCGATGCCATGGTCAAACAGTTTCGTTTCCCGCTGGATTTCGCACCCGACGTGTTTCACATCGCGCTGCAAAAACATACCGATGTATTCATCACCGATACGGGCGACGCCAAGATCGTGACGCGGATCCCGGACTGGTACCGCAAGGCGTTTCGCGCGGGAACCTTTGTCCTGTTCCCCATCCTCATCAAGGATAAGCCCTTCGGGATGATCTACGCCGACGCCGCCACGGCGAACTCCATCACCATTCAAGAAGACGAGCTCAAGCTCTTGCGCACCTTGCGCAACCAGGCCGTGCTCGCGGTGCGCCAATCGGCTTGATCAGACGATTTGCATTTTTGCCGCCTTGACCGCTCTCTGCGGCCTCTAGCGCAACGTCCACGCGGCCATGCTGCAATCGGGCAAACAGGGCTAATAACAGGACTCAGGCGATCGACGCGGCCGGCTCCCGCTCCGCATGGAATCCCAACTCCGCCGACAATTGCACCGCGGCTTCGCGCACGTACTTTGACTTCTCCTGCAAGGCCTGCAGCGAAAGGCGCCACATCGGGCCCGACATGCCGATTGCGCCGGCGACCCGGCCGGTAAAATCGCGCACCGGAACCGCAACGCAGCGCGCCTCTGGATCGAATTCGCCATCGTCGAAGGCGAGGCCCTTGCGTCTCACCTCTTCGAGTTCGCGCAACAAGGCATCCTTCTTGACGATCGTCTTGGCCGTAAACTTGCGCAACTCGCAGGTTTCCAGATAACGATCGAGCTGGGACGGCGAGAGTGCGGCCAGCAGAACTTTGCCCAAGGCCGTGGCGTGCCCCGGACGCACCGCGCCGGTGCGATCGACCATCTGGAATATCCCGGTGCCGGCAGTCTTGGCCACCACCACGATCTGTTCTCCCGAGCGGATGGCGAAATGACTGTACTCGCCGGTCTCGCGCGTCAGCTTCTCGAGCACCGGCGTGGCAACGCTGACGAGTTCGATCTCGTCCATCGCGCCTGCCGCAAGCGTGAACATGCGCCGGCCGATACGGTACTTTCTTGAATCCGCGAGCTGACTCACATAGCCGAGCTGCACCATGGTCTTGACCAGGTGAAACGTGGTGCTGTTATGCAGCCCCACGCGCTTGCTCAGTTCCGCCAGGCCGATGCCTTCGCGATTGCGGGCGATTTCCTCGGCGATCGCGAATGCGCGCGCAATCGACTGAACGCCGCCGCGCTCCTTGCCGGCATCGCGGACCTTATCCTTCGGCGGGAGTGTCTTGGCGCGCGCGGGTTTTTTCATGTTCGTCGCTCACTTTATAGCGCTACAGATTGAACAGCACCAGCCGCTCCTCCGTCATGTCGCGCATGGCGTAGCGAGGCCCTTCGCGGCCGATACCGCTGGATTTGATGCCGCCATAGGCGAGCTGGTCGGTGCGCCAGGTGGAAGTCCCGTTGACGATCACGCCGCCGACGCGCAGCGCGCGTATGGCGTCGAACGCGACCTGGATCGATTTGGTGAAAATTCCGCAATGCAATCCATACTGCCCGGCGCTGATTCGTTCGAACAGCGGCGGGAGATCCTTGTAACGCTGCACCGTCACCACCGGTCCGAAGACCTCCTCGCACACCACGCGCATCGACGGCTCCACGTCGACGAGTACCGTCGGCTCGTATGCC
>Ga0315281_10007322_pt1 | contig 15558 bp, 12 predicted proteins | sample YL17G07_0_MG_FD_204540 | JGI IMG/M metagenome (GOLD analysis project Ga0315281, IMG submission 204540) | Sediment microbial communities from Yellowstone Lake, YNP, Wyoming, USA - YL17G07_0 | ecosystem: Environmental > Aquatic > Freshwater > Lake > Sediment | place: USA: Wyoming | collected...
CAGCGCGTTGTTCAGCCCGTGACCGGACTTATGCGCGGAAAACGCCCCGATCAGGGGATGCCCGAGCAAATACAGATCGCCGATCGCATCGAGGATCTTGTGCTTCACGAACTCATCGGCGTAGCGCAGTCCGTCGGTGTTCAGTACCCGGTATTCGTCCATTACCACGGCGTTGTCCAGGCTGCCGCCCATGGCCAGCCCGCTCGCGCGCAGGCTTTCGACGTCCTGCATGAACCCGAAGGTGCGCGCCCGCGCCACCTCCTTGACATAGGACGTTTCGGCGAAATCGACCACCACCTGCTGGCTGGACTTATCGAACACCGGATGGTTGAAAACGATGGAAAACGTCAGCTTGAAGCCGGCGTAGGGCTCGAACCGGGCCCATTTGTCGCCTTCTCGGACTTCCACCGCTTTCTTGATGCGGATGAAGCGCTTGGCGACCGGCTGCTCGACGATGCCCGCCGACTGCAGCAGAAACACGAAAGGCGAGGCGCTGCCGTCCATGATGGGCACTTCCGCCCCGGTGAGATCGACATAGGCGTTGTCCACGCCCAAACCGGCGAAAGCCGACATTAAATGCTCCACCGTCGCCACTTTGACGCCGCCGTTTTCCAGCGTGCTGCACAGGCGCGTGTCGCCGACCTTGTGTGCGTCGGCGCGCACATCCGCAGGTTGAGCGAGATCCAGGCGCCGGAACACGATGCCCGTGTTCGGCTGCGCCGGACGCAGCGTCAGCTCCACCTTTTCGCCGGAATGCAAGCCGACGCCGGTGGCGCGAATAAGGGATTTCAGGGTGCGTTGTTTCAACATGAGTGGCCAAGCCGTTTCAGGATTGCCGCGGCAGCTCCTGATTCTTCGGGGAGCATGAGGAGCTGCATCCCCGCATTTTGCAATGAGCTCTTATCATCGTCGCTTGACTGCGGCAGGCGAATTTTAGCATAAGCGGGAGGCCGGCCGCGCGGCCCGGAGCGCGGCCGGCCTCCCGCTGCGACAGCTCAGTCGGCCTGCTTGCGCAGGAAGGCCGGGATGTCGTACTTGTCCACGCCGCTTTGCTGCAGCGCCTCAATGGTCGAGGCGCGGTTCTTGCGGATCACCGCCGGCATCGCGTCCAGCGCCGAGTAATCGACGCTCGTGACCGCCATGTTGTCGGTGCCATTCTTCACCACCAGCTGCGGCCTGGTCTGGCGTATCGACGCGGGCTGCCCCAGCCCGGTCGCAACCACGGTCACCCGCAACTCGTCGCCCATGGCCTCGTCGTAGACGGCGCCCAGAATCACCGTGGCGTCTTCGGCGGCGAAGCTGCGTATCGTCTCCATCACCTCCTTGGTCTCGCGCAGCTTGAGGCCGGATCGGGCAGCGGTGATATTGACCAGCACGCCGCGCGCGCCGGAGAGATTGACGCCCTCCAGCAGCGGGCAGGCCACGGCCTGCTCGGCGGCGATGCGCGCCCGGTCCATGCCTGACGCCGAAGCCGAGCCCATCATCGCCATGCCCTGCTCATGCATGACGGTCTTGACGTCCTGGAAGTCGACGTTGATCAGGCCGCGGATATTGATGATCTCGGAGATGCCGGCGACCGCGTTTTTGAGCACGTTGTCGGCCGCGCCGAACGCCTCTTCCATCGACACGTCCAGGCCCAGCACTTCTTCCAGCTTCTCGTTCAAGATCACGATCACCGAGTCGACGTTCTGCGCGAGTTCGTCGATCCCGCCCTCGGCCGCCTGCATGCGTTTGATGCCCTCGAAGGAGAACGGTTTGGTGACCACCGCCACCGTCAGGATGCCCAGCTGCTTCGCCACCTCGGCCACGAGGGGCGCAGCGCCGGTGCCGGTGCCGCCTCCCATGCCGGCGGTGATGAACACCATGTGCGCCCCCTGCAGCGCCTCCTCGATATGCTCGCGCGCCTCGATCGCGGCCGCGCGCCCGGCTTCGGGCTTGGCCCCGGCGCCGAGCCCGGACGAACCGAGCTGAATCTGGCTCTTCGCCTGTCCGTGCGAGAGCGCCTGCGCGTCGGTGTTCATGGCGATGAACTCCACCCCCTGCACGCTGTTGCGGATCATGTGATCGACCGCGTTGCCGCCGGCGCCGCCTACGCCAACCACCTTGATCACGGTACCGTTGTTCTGTACATCCACGATTTCAAACATAGTGTCTCCTTCCGGGTCTTAGTTAAAAAACGAATTGCAAATTCACCGCCAATTACGGCCTGGGACTGCGCCCCGGGGACTGCGCAAGACGCCGACCGCGGCGCCCGCCCCCGGCTTGCCAACCCAGGCCCTCAAAAATTGCGCTGGAACCATGCCCTCATCCTTGACAGCACCTGCCTGAACGACGCCCCCTGCAATGCCTGGATGCCGCGCTGAGTCTGCGACTGGCCTTCGAGCAACAGCCCGACCGCGGTGGCGTAGCGCGGGTGCTTCACCACGTCCGCCAGGCCGCCTGCGTAACGCGGCGTGCCCAGCCGCACCGGCATGTGGAAGATCTCCTCGCCGAGTTCGACCATGCCGCGCATCACGCTCGAGCCGCCGGTGACCACCAGGCCGGAGGACAACAGCTCCTCGTAGCCCGACTCGCGCAGCACTTTCTGGATCAGCGAATACAACTCTTCCACGCGCGGTTCGATCACTTCCGCCAGGGTCTGTCGCGACAGCTGCCGCGACCCGCGATCACCGATGCCGGGCACTTCCACCAGCTCGTCGGGGTCGGCGAGCTGGCGCAGCGCGCAGCCGCTGCGGATCTTGATATCCTCGGCCTCGGCGGTGGGCGTGCGCAGCGCCATCGCGATATCGTTGGTGATCTGATCGCCGGCGATGGGAATCACCGCGGTATGCCGGATCGCGCCCTCGCGGAAGATCGCGATGTCGGTGGTGCCGCCGCCGATATCCACCAGGCACACGCCCAATTCCTTTTCGTCGTCGGTGAGCACGGCGATCGACGAGGCCAGCGGCTGCAGGATCAGATCGTTTACTTCGAGCCCGCAGCGGCGCACGCACTTGACGATGTTCTGCGCGGCCGACACCGCGCCCGTGACGATGTGCACTTCGACCTCGAGGCGCACGCCGCTCATGCCCAGCGGCTCGCGCACGCCGTCCTGGCCGTCGACGACGAACTGCTGCGTGAGGATGTGCAGGATCTGCTGGTCGGTGGGGATGGGCAGGGCGCGTGCGGTCTCGATCACGCGCTCGACGTCGAGCGCGGAAACCTCCTTGTCCTTGATCGCCACCATGCCGCGCGAATTGAAGCTCTTGATGTGGCTGCCGGCGATGCCGGTAAAGACGCGCGTAATCTTGCAATCGGCCATCAGTTCGGCTTCCTCCAGCGCGCGCTGGATGGCGTTCACGGTGGCTTCGATGTTGACCACGACGCCCTTCTTCAGGCCCTTGGATTCATGCCCGCCCATGCCGATGATGTTCAGCCGGTTGTCGGGCAGGAGCTCCGCGACGATCGCCACCACCTTGGAGGTGCCGATGTCCAGACCGACGACGAGGTTCTTGTTTTCTTTGCTCATGCCTTTTCCTTGCCACGATGCTTCGTTCCCGTGCTCTTTGGTTGCGGGACCGAATGCATGAGCTCGGGCACGCGCAGCGCAAATCCGTTGGGATAGCGCAGGTCGACGTAATCGAGCCGGCGATCGAGGCGGCCGAGCGTCTGCGCGTAGAACGCGACAAAGCGCGCCAGCCGCTCGAGCACCGGTTCCTTCAACTGGTCCCGCCCGAGTTCCAGCGTAAGTCCGTTCGACAGCCGCAGCTGCCACGCATAACGCGGCGAGAGCAGCACCTGGCGCGGCTCGAGTTCGAGCGGCGCAAGCGCCTGGCGAAACGCGCCGTAACGGCGCGACACGTCCTCGGCGCTGCCGGCCGGCCCGGAGAACTGCGGCAGCCCGATCGCCTCGGGCGGCTCGCCTTCGAACACTTCGCCATAGGTGTTGACCAGGCGCTTGACCTGGCTGCCGCCCCCCCAGCGCGCCAATGCCCTGTGCTCTTCTATCGCGACCTCGATGCGGTCGGGCCATAGCCGCCGCACCTCGACCTTGCGCACCCACGGGAGGGTCTCGAAAGCGCGGCGCACCGCGTCCAGGTCGACGCTGAAAAACGTGCCGACCGCGCCCGCGTGCGCCGCTGCCTCCGCCTGTTCGCGCGTGACATGCGCGAGCTCCCCATGCAGCGCGACCTGGCGCAGCGGCAGCAACGGCGAATGGATCGCCACCTGCACACCGGCATAGATCACGGCGGCGGCAGCGAGCGCGTAGAGCGCATTGGCGCAGCCATTCAGGAAATCGGCGTTATCCCACATGCGCAAGCTCCAGGATGCGCAGCACCAGATCCTCGAACGACAGGCCGGCATGGCGCGCCGCCATGGGTACGAGAGAGTGATCGGTCATGCCGGGCGACGTATTCGCTTCGATGAACCAGGGCTTGCCTGCGGAATCGAGCATCAGGTCGACACGCCCCCAGCCGCTGCAGCCGAGCGCCCCGAACGCGGCCAGCACCTGCCGCTGCAGCGCCGCTTCTTCGTTCGCCGCCAGGCCGCAGGGAATGATGTAGCGCGTGTCGTTCGCCACATACTTGGCTTCGTAGTCGTAGAACTCGCGCGGCGTCTCCAGTTTGATCAGCGGCAGCGCCGCGTCGCCCAACACCGCGGCGGTGAGTTCGATGCCGTCGACGAACTGCTCGGCGAGCACCACGCTGTCGTAGTTGGCCGCGAGCGTATGCGCCTCGTCCAGATCGGCGGCGGCGCGCACCTTGCTCATGCCTATGCTGGAACCCTCGTTGGCAGGCTTGACCATGATGGGCAGCGACAGGCGCGCCGCCACCGCCTTGAAATCGCTCGTCCGGGTGAGCAGTTCGTAGCGCGGCGTGGGAATGCCGGCTGCCTGCCACACCAGCTTGCTGCGCCATTTGTCCATGGCGAGGGCGCTCGCCAGCACCCCTGAGCCGGTGTAGGGAATGCCGAGCAGCTCCAGCGCACCCTGTATGGTGCCGTCCTCGCCGTAGCGCCCGTGCAGCGCGATGAATACGCGATCGAATCGCTCCGCGATCAGCGCTGCGAGATCCCTTTGCTGCGGATCGAAGGCGTGCGCATCCACGCCTTTCGCGCGCAAAGCGCCCAACACCATGGCGCCGCTTTTGAGCGAGACGTCGCGCTCTGCGGAGCGCCCGCCGAGAAGTACGGCCACTTTTCCGTAGTCCCTCAAGCCGCCGCCTCCACACCAGTGTTGCGATACTTGCGTTGCCACTGTCGGCGTCCGGCGGCAATCGCGGGCGGTCGCATCCCCGCTGCGCGGGGCCCCTGCTTCCTGCTCATGCCGCCCCCTCCCCGATGATGCGCACTTCAGCGATGAGCTCGACGCCGTGGCGTTGCAGCACGGTGCGCTTGACATGCTCGATCAGGCTTTCGATGTCCGCGGCGCTTCCCCGGCCGTGCGCATTGACGATGAAGTTGGCATGTTTCTCGGACACGCGCGCACCGCCGATCGCGTAGCCCTTGAGGCCGCAGGCCTCGATCAGGCGCGCCGCGTGATCGCCCGGCGGATTGCGGAACACCGAACCGGCATTGGGCAGAGCCAGCGGCTGCGTCCGGATGCGTTGCTGCAGCAGTTCCTTGATGCGGCGGCGCGCGGCCTCGCGGTCGCCGCGCTTGAATCCGAACCAGGCTGCCGCAAACCATTCGTCCACGCCGAGTTCGCCGTCTTTCAGGGCGACATGGCGGTAAGCGACCTCGAAATCCTCGCGCTTGCGTTCTCGCAATTCGCCGCTGCGCCGGAGCATCAGCACGCGTTCCACCGCGTCCCAGGTCTCGCTGCCGTAGCAGCCTGCGTTCATCGCCAGCGCGCCGCCCACGGTTCCGGGGATGCCGGCGAGGAACTCGGCGCCGGCATAGCCATGAACCGCGGCATAGCGTGCCACCTTGGGACTGGCCGCGCGCGCTTCCGCATAGATGAACGCACCGTCCATGTGCATCGGCGCATGGCTGGAATGCGTCAGGATGACCGTGCCGCGGATGCCGCCATCGCGCACCAGCAGATTGCTGCCCAGGCCGACGAAATAAACAGGCTCGGCCGCCGGCAGACCGCGCAGGAACTGCGCCGCATCCGCGAGGTCGGCCGGGATGTAGGCGCGATCCGCGCTGCCGCCGGTGCGCCAGCTAACGTGCTTTCTCATCGGCTCGCGCTGCAGCAGCCTGCCGCGCAGCGCCGGGTTGGAGAGATGTTTTTGCTCAGCCATGTGCATCTCTCACTCCGCAGCCTTGGCGAGCAAAGCCGGGGCGAGCGCAGCCGCCACGCCGCCGATCGAACCCGCGCCCATGGTGACCACCACATCGCCGTCCTGCGCCGCGGCGCGGATCGCCGCCGGCATGTCGGCGATGTTCTCGACGAACACCGGCTCGACGCGGCCGGCGACGCGCACCGCGCGCGCGAGCGTCCTGCCATCGGCCGCGACGATCGGCGCTTCGCCCGCGGGGTAGACTTCGGCTAGCAGCAGCGCGTCCGCGCCCGAGAGCACTTTGACGAAATCTTCGAACAGGTCGCGCGTGCGCGTATAGCGGTGCGGCTGGAACGCGAGCACGATGCGCCGTCCGGGAAAGGCGCCGCGCGCCGCATCCAGCGTTGCCTGCATCTCGGCTGGATGGTGACCGTAGTCGTCGATCAGGGTGAACATGCCGCCGTCCCTGGCGGCGATGGCGTCATGGCTCTGGAAGCGCCGGGCGACGCCGCGAAACTCGGCCAGCGCCTTGACGATGGCCGCATCCTCCAGACCGAGTTCGGTGGCGACCGCGATCGCAGCGAGGGCGTTCTGTACGTTGTGCCTGCCGGGCAGGTTGAGCGTCACGTCGAGCACCCTGGCCCTGCCTTCGCGCACCGCATGAAAGCGCATCTTGCCGCCGCTATGGCTGACGTTCTCCGCGCGCACCATGGCATCGGCGCCGAAACCGTAGCTGAGGAAAGGCTTGGACACGAACGGCTGGATCTCGCGCACGTGCTTGTCGTCGGTGCACAGCACCGCGGCGCCGTAGAAGGGCAGGTTCTGCAGGAACGCGACAAACGCCTGTTTCAGCCGCGCGAAATCGTGCTGGTAGGTCTCCATGTGGTCGGCGTCGATATTGGTCACGACCGCGATGACCGGCTGCAGGTGCAGGAAGGACGCGTCGGACTCGTCCGCCTCGACCACGATGAATTCGCCCGCGCCGAGCCGCGCGTTCGAAGCGGCGCTGGTGAGCCGCCCGCCGATGACGAAAGTGGGATCGAGCCCGGCCTCGGCGAGCACGCTCGCCACCAGGCTGGTGGTGGTGGTCTTGCCATGGGTCCCGGCAATCGCGATGCCCTGCTTCAAGCGCATCAGCTCGGCCAGCATCAGCGCCCGCGGCACCACCGGGACGCGCTTCGCGCGCGCCGCCATCACTTCCGGATTGTTGTTGCCCACCGCGGTGGATACCACCACGACATCGGCCTCGGCCATGTGCTGGGCCGCGTGTCCGATACGCACCGTCGCGCCCAGGCCGGCGAGGCGCCGGGTCGCGGCGTTCTCGCCCAGATCGGAGCCGGTGACCTGGTAACCGAGATTGAGCAGCACCTCGGCAATGCCGCTCATGCCACTACCGCCGATGCCGACGAAATGAATGCGTTTAACTTTATGTTTCATACTCGGTCCAGTCGGCAGCGGCGGTTCGAAAAAACCGGTTCGCCGATGCCGACGAAGTGAATGCGTTTGACTTTATGATTCATGCTCGAGCCAACTCCATGCAGGCGCGGGCCACGGCCTCGGTTGCCTCCGGCTTGCCCAGCGCCCTCGCCTTCTCGGCCATTTCGAGCAGGCGCTCGCGCGTGAGCCCGCGCAGCAACTCGGCCAGCCGCCGCGGCGACAGTTCGGCCTGCGGCAACAGGATGGCGGCGCCTTGCGCCGACAGGAATTTCGCGTTCGCGCTCTGGTGATCGTCGACCGCATGCGGAAACGGCACGAGAATGCTGGCGACGCCGGCGCAGGCGAGTTCGGACACCGTAAGCGCTCCGGCACGGCAAATGACGACGTCGGCTTCGCCATAGCGCCACGCCATGTCATCGATGAAGGCGAGCGCTTCGACGCGCACGCCGGCCGCGGCGTAGCCGGCACGCAGCGCCTCGATATGTTTTGCGCCCGCCTGGTGCGTGACCTCGGGCCGCGTCTCCTCGGGCAGGAGCGAAAGCGCCTGCGGCACGCTTTCGTTGAGCGCTTGCGCGCCCAGGCTGCCGCCCAAGACCAGCAACTTGAGGCGGCCCGCGCGCGTGCCAAAGCGCGCGTGCGGCGCAGCCAGCGCGGTGATCTCCGCGCGCACCGGGTTGCCGCAGATTTGCGCGCCGCGCAGCGCGCCGGGGAACGCTTGCAGCACCCGGTCGGCCAGGCGCGCGAGCACTTTGTTGGCGAGGCCGGGGATCGAGTTCTGCTCGTGGATCGCCAGCGGTCGCTTCAACAAGGAGGCCATCATGCCGCCGGGGAAACTGATGTAACCGCCCATGCCCAGCACCACATCCGGGCGCTCGGCGAGAATCGCGCGCGCGCTTTGCCAGAAGGCGACGAGCAAGGTCAGCGGCAAGGCGAGCGAGCGCGCGAATCCCTTGCCGCGCAGTCCGGAGAAGCGCACCCAGGCGATGTCGTAGCCGTGCTTGGGCACCAGGGTCGCTTCCATTCCCGTTTTCGCTCCCAGCCAGACCACGCGCCAGCCCTGCGCGCGCAAATGATCGGCCACCGCCAGAGCCGGAAACACATGTCCGCCGGTGCCGCCTGCCATGATCATGATTGTGCGTGCCATGCTTCTGTCATTGCGTTCATGCCGGTTGCCCCCGCATGAGCGCTCGATTCTCGTAATCAATTCGCAACAGGATCACCAGCGTCAGGCAATTGGCGAGGATGCCGCTGCCGCCGAAGCTCATCAGCGGCAGGGTCAGACCCTTGGTCGGCAGCACGCCCATGTTTACGCCCATATTGATCAGCGTCTGCACGCCGAGCCAGACGGCGATACCCTGCGCCACCAGCGCCGCGAAGAAACGTTCCGACGCAGCCGCCTGGCGGCCGATCACAAATGCGCGCAGCACAATCCAGGTGAATAGCGCGACCACCGTCACCACGCCGGCGAGGCCGAGTTCCTCGGCGATCACGGCGAGCAGGAAATCGGTGTGCGCCTCGGGCAGGTAGAACAATTTCTCCACGCTCGCGCCCAGACCGACGCCCAGCCATTCGCCGCGGCCGAAGGCGATCAGCGCATGCGACAGCTGGTAGCCCCTGCCGTAAGGATCGGCCCACGGATCCATGAAGCCGAAGATGCGCTGCATGCGGTAAGGCGAGCTGAGGATCAGAATGAGGAATCCCGCGAGCGAAAGCACGAACAGCCCGGCAAACCACTTGCCATTCATGCCGCCGAGGAACAGCACCGCCATGGCGATCGATGCGATCACCACGAAAGCGCCGAAATCCGGCTGGCGCAGCAGCAGCCAGCCGACTACCAGCATCACTGCCAGCATCGGCAGCAGGCCATTCTTGAAGCTGTGCATCAGCGCCGACTTGCGCGCGGTGTAATCGGCGGCGTAGAGCACCACGGCGAGCTTCATGAATTCCGAAGGCTGCAGATTCGCGAGGCCAAGGGAGAGCCAGCGCTTCGCGCCGTTCACCTCGCGGCCCACCCCCGGTATCAGCACCGCCACCAGCAACACGATGCCGAACAGGAACAGCCAGGGCGCGAGGCGTTGCCAGATGCGCACCGGGACCTGGAACGCGGTCAGCGCGGCGACGAGGCTCAGCGCGAGAAAAATCGCGTGCCGCACCAGGAAATAGGCCGGCTGATTGCCGGCAAAGCGGCTTGCCTCGGCGGTGGCGATCGACGCCGAATACACCATCACCATTCCGAGCACCAGCAGGACGAGCGCGGTCCACACCAGGGCCTGGTCGTACTCGGCCATCGACCTGCGCTCCGCCTTAATGTAACTGAGCATGGGCCATCGTCCTGACGCAAGCGGCGAACACTTCCCCGCGGTGCGGATAGTTGCGAAACATGTCGAAGCTGGCGCAGGCCGGCGACAGCAGCACCACATCGCCGCGCTGCGCCTGGGCACGCGCCTGTGCCACCGCCTCCTCCATGCTGTTGGCGCGCTGCAGGGCAACGCCGCTTGCGCCGAGGGCGCGCGCGATCTGCTCGGCGTCGCGCCCGATCAATACGACCGCGCGGGCGTAGCGGGAAACCGGCCCGGCAAGCGGCGCGAAATCCTGTCCCTTGCCCTCGCCGCCGGCGATCAGGATCACGCGTGCGCCGCGCGCGGCGAGCTCGCCGAAACCGTTCAGCGCCGCGACCGTCGCGCCGACGTTGGTGCCCTTGGAGTCGTCGTAGAAGGCAACGCCGTCGAATTCGGACACTTTCTCCAAGCGGTGCGGCAGGCCCTTGAAATCGCGCAGCGCGGCGAGCAGCGGCGCGTAGGACAGATCCAGCGCCCGCGCCAGCGCCAGCGCGGCGAGCGCATTGGCGGCGTTGTGCAGTCCCGCGAGCGACAACTCTTTCAGCGCCAGCAGCGGCGTCACGCCCTGCGCCAGCCACAATTCGCCGGCGACGCGCAGCAGGCCGAAATCCTCGGCGCGGCCCGGCGCATCCAGACCGAAACTGACTTGCTTGCGGCCGGCGAGGCCCATGTTCATGCTGCGCGCGTCGTCGCGATTGAGCACCTGGACGCCCTCGCCCCGGAATATGCGCGCCTTGGCGCGCGCATACGCATCCATGCCGTCGTAGCGGTCGAGATGGTCCTCGCTGAGATTCAACACCGCCGCCGCAACCGGATTGAGCGTGCGCGTGGTCTCGAGCTGGAAGCTGGAGAGCTCCAGCACCCAGGCTTCCGGCTTGTGCCGCGCCTCCTCGCACTGCATCAGCGCATCGAGCGCCGCCGGACTGATATTGCCCGCCACTTCGGTTGCCAGCCCGCCGCGCTTGCACATCGCGCCCGCGAGCGCGGTCACCGTGGTCTTGCCGTTGGTCCCGGTGACGGCCAGCACCTGCGCATCGCTGTGGCCTTCACGCAGCGCCTGCGCGAACAGTTCGATATCGCCGACTACCGGCACGCCGCGCACGGCCGCCGCGCGCACCTGCGGCGCCGCCAACGGCACGCCCGGACTGATCGCGATCAGATCGATGCCGAAGAAGGATTCGTCGCGATAGGCGCCCAGGGCCAGTTCCGCCTGCGGCAATTGCCGGCCCAGCGCGGCCAGTCCGGGCGGATCGTCGCGCGTGTCCGCGACGCGCACGCGCGCGCCGCGGCGCGCGAGAAAACGCGCCATCGACAGACCCGTTTCGCCCAGCCCCAGAACCAGCGCGTTTTTCGCGGCGAGATTCATCTGAGCTTCAAGGTTGACAAGCCGAACAGCACCAGCATCATGGTAATGATCCAAAAGCGCACGACGACTTGTGACTCTTTCCATCCCGACAGTTCGTAGTGGTGATGCAGCGGCGCCATGCGGAAAATGCGCTTGCCGCCGCTCCACTTGAAGTACAGCACCTGCAGCATCACCGACAGCGTTTCGGCGACGAACACGCCGCCCATGATCAACAGCACGATTTCCTGTCGCACGATCACGGCCACGGTGCCCAGCGCCGCGCCGATCGCGAGCGCACCCACGTCGCCCATGAACACTTCCGCCGGGTAGGCGTTGAACCAAAGAAAACCCAAGCCCGCGCCGATGAGCGCGGCGCAGAAAACCGTCAATTCGGCAGCGCCGGGGATGTAGGGCAGGAGCAGGTACTTCGAGAAGTCCACGCGCCCAATGACGAACGCGAACACCGCCAGGCCGCCCGCGACCAGCACCGCGGGCATGATCGCCAGCCCGTCCAGCCCGTCGGTGAGATTGACCGCGTTGGAGGTGCCGACGATGACAAGATAGGTGAGCGTGATGAAGCCGAACACGCCCAGCGGGTAGGCGATGTTCTTGAAGAAAGGCAGGATCAGATCCGCCTTGGGCGGGAGATTCATCGACAGACCGCTCTGCACCCAGGCCGAGAACAGGTCGAAGATCTTGGCGTTGCTCGGCGCTGACACGGCGAACGCCAGGTAGACAGCGGCGGCGAGGCCGATCACGGACTGCCAGAAGAATTTCTTCCCGGCCGACAGGCCCTTCGGGTTGCCCTCGACCACCTTGCGGTAATCGTCGACCCAGCCGATCGCGCCAAAACCCAGCGTCACCACCAGCACCGCCCAGAGAAAACGGTTGGACAGGTCGCCCCAAAGCAGCGTAGTGACGCCGATCGAAACCAGGATCAGGGCTCCGCCCATGGTGGGCGTGCCGGCCTTGGTCAGATGCGACTTCGGACCGTCGTCGCGCACCGATTGGCCGATCTTGTAGGCGGTGAGCTTCCTGATGACCAGCGGGCCGGCAATCAGCGAAATGGCGAGCGCGGTCAGGCAGGCCAGCACCGCGCGCAGCGTGATGTAGCCGAACACGTTGAACGCGCGGACGTCCTTGGCGAGATACTGCGCCAGATCGAGCAGCATTCAGTGCCTCCCTGCCGCGGCGCCGGTGAGCGCCTGCACGACGCGCTCCATGCGCATGAAACGGGAACCCTTGATGAGCACGGTCACGTCCGCTCCGAGAGCGGGCGCCAGCGCGGCCAGCAACGCATCGACATCGGCGCAGTGCTGCGCCCCTTCGCCGAACGCCGCGGCTGCATGCGTGCACAGTTCGCCGAGGACGAACAAGCGATCGACCCCGGCGACGCGCGCGCGGCGGCCGATCTCGGCATGGAAAGCCGCGCCGTGCGCGCCGACTTCACCCATGTCGCCCAGCACCAGGAATTTTTTGCCCGCGGCGCGCGCGAGCACCTCGATTGCGGCGATGACCGAATCCGGATTGGCGTTATAGCTGTCGTCGAGGATGGTGCTGCCGCGCTTGCCGGTCTGCTTCTGCAGCCGCCCCTGTACCGGTTCAAATGCGGCGAGACCGCGCGCAATCGCCTCGAGGCCGACGCCCGCGGCCGCTGCGGCCGCGGCCGCGGCCAGGGCATTGCGCACATTGTGCACACCGGCCGCGCGCAGGCTGATTGGCACCTCTCCGTCAGGAGCACGCAATACGATATCGCTGCCGAAATCGCGCAATTGGAAACGGCCGCCCACGGCTGCGGGCCGGTCCAGGCCGAAGTCCAGCACCCGCCTAGGCGCGCACACGCCACGCCAGTATTCGGCATAGTCATCGTCGGCGTTGACCACCGCCACACCGTCCGCGGGCAGCGCGGCGAACACCGCGCCGTGCTCATGCGCCACCTCGGCCACGCTTTGCATGAATTCCTGGTGCTCGCGCTGGGCGTTGTTCACCAGCGCCACGCTCGCTTGCGCGATGCCCGCGAGATAGGCGGTTTCGCCCGCATGATTCATCCCCAACTCCACCACCGCGCAGCGGTGCTCGGCGCGCAGGCCGAGCAGCGTCAGCGGCAAACCGATGTCGTTGTTGAGATTGCCCGGCGTGGCGTAGGAGCGTCCCGCCCCTGCGTGTTCGGCGAGGATGCAGGCGATCATCTCCTTCACCGTGGTCTTGCCGTTCGAACCGGTCACGGCGATCAGCGGCAGTTTGAATTTCCGGCGCCAATACGCGGCGAGCCTTCCCAGGCCGAGGCGCGTGTCGTCCACGACGAGGAGCGGCAGCGGCGCAGCGCCGCTTGCAGCCGCTGCGCGCCGGTCGACCATGGCGGCCACCGCGCCGCGCGCACGCGCGGCGGCAACGTACTCGTGGCCGTCGAAGCGCTCGCCGCGCAGCGCCACGAACAGCGCGCCATCCGCGATCGTGCGCGTGTCGCTCGATACCGCGGCAAAGCGCGCGTTGGCCCCCCTCGCCTCGCCGCCCACGCCTTGCGCCGCTTCGCGCAGATCCATCATCGTGTCCATGCGGACAGCGCCTCCGCCACCACTGCCGCGTCGAGGAACGGGGTGCGCCGGCCGCCGCTCTCCTGGTAATCCTCGTGACCTTTGCCCGCAATCAACACCACGTCGCCCGCGCCGGCGCCGGCGATCGCCGCGGCGATCGCCTCGCGGCGGTCGGTGATGACCAGCGGCGCCTCGCCCGATCGCGCCTCGCCGAGCACGCCTTCCAGTATTTCGGTAATGATTGCCAGCGGGTCTTCGCTGCGCGGATTGTCGCTGGTCAGCACCACCTGGTCGGCGTTGCGCGCGGCGATCGCCCCCATCATCGCGCGCTTGCCGCGATCGCGGTCGCCGCCGCAGCCGAAGACGCAGATCAGCCGGCCCGCATCCGGCTGCGCGAGCGGGCGCAGGCCGATCAACGCCTCTTCGAGCGCGTCCGGGCTGTGCGCATAGTCCACCACCGCGAGCGGCCTGCCTGCGCCGCCCAGCCGCTGCATGCGCCCAGGCGGGGAAACGAGCGCCGCCAGCGCCGCAACGGCCGGCGCCAGCGCCACCCCGGCGCCGAGAAGCACACCCAGCACGCCGAGCAGGTTGGCTACGTTGAAGCGCCCGAGCAATCTGCTCGTAACTTCGGCGCGTCCCCAGGAACTCACTAGGCCGAAATCGAGACCCTCCCGGGTGGCGCGGATGTTCTCGGCCTCGAGGAAGAATTCCAGTCCGGCGGCACTGGCGACGCCGGCATGGGCGCTGTAGCCCGCGCACGCGACTTTGCCCCCGGCGAGCTTCTGCGCGATGCGCACGCCCAGCACGTCGTCCATGTTGAGCACCGCGCCGGAGAGTCCCGGTGTATCGAACAATTGCGCCTTGGCTGCGGCGTAGCGCTCCATGTCGCCGTGGTAATCGAGATGGTCGCGCGACAGATTGGTGAGCAACGCCACGTCGAACTGCGCGCCGTTGACCCGCCCTTGGTCCAGGCCGATGGAGGAGACTTCCATGGCCACGCCCTGCGCACCCGCTTGGGCGAACTCGGCCAGGCGGCGATGCAGTTCGATCGCGTCCGGCGTGGTATTCAGCGACGCGACCAGTCCTGCCGCCGGCTGTTGCGCAGACACAGCCGGGAAACCGCTGCCGAGGGTGCCGATCACGGCGGTCTTGCGGCCGAGGGAACTGAGCGCCTGCGCGATCCACTGGCTGCAGGAAGTCTTGCCGTTGGTGCCGGTGACGCCCGCCAGCCAAAGCTTTTCGGAAGGCCGGCCATAGACTTCGTGCGCGATTTCTCCGGACAGGGTGCGCAAACCGTCCACCGCGACGTTGGGAACGCGCCAGGCCTCGTCCCAGGAAAAACCTTCGCGCTCCCACAGTACCGCGGTCGCGCCGCGCGCGATCGCATCGGGAATGTAGCGCCGGCCATCGGCGCTTGCGCCCGCATAGGCGACGAACGCGTCGCCGGCGCGCAACGCTCGGCTGTCGGCGCAAAGCCCGCCGACGTTCGCCCCGCGCTGCCGCAATTGGTCCAGTATGTCGTTCGCGGTCTTAGTCACGGCGTTGCACCGGCGATCGTAAGACGCGGCGACGCGGCCGAGGGAGTATTGCCTCGCGCTGCCCGCCCCATTTCAAACGCTTTCCTTGATTTCGGAACCCTCGGGCGGCAGCTCCAGCGGCTCGAGCGGCGCATCCGGCGGCACACCGAGCATGCGCAGCGC
>Ga0315281_10007323_pt1 | contig 15558 bp, 20 predicted proteins | sample YL17G07_0_MG_FD_204540 | JGI IMG/M metagenome (GOLD analysis project Ga0315281, IMG submission 204540) | Sediment microbial communities from Yellowstone Lake, YNP, Wyoming, USA - YL17G07_0 | ecosystem: Environmental > Aquatic > Freshwater > Lake > Sediment | place: USA: Wyoming | collected...
AACAAAACAGTTATTCATTGATATTGATTTTGTTTCAAGTGGTAAAAAGCTTTTTTATCACGCTGTTATATCATTATTCGGGAGAAAGCAATGAAAATTTATCTTGGCCCTGCTGGAGTTTCTACAGTTTCTAAAGAAAGAAGCACGCTTGGTGGAATAAGGACTGTTTCAAATTCAACTTGATTGATTAAATTTCACTGTGTTCAGTTCTATAAAGTTTATAGCGAAGTAAATTAGAATAAACAATAGTGTACAGTTTGAGTTTATTTCATATATGGCAGCTGCCAAAAGGAACCAAAATATTGTTAAAAAATAGCTCTGAATATATTGATGTCTCTAAAATTTCTCAAAGCATAAATGAAAATTTAATCGAAAAAATAAAATCAAGACAAGGTCGTCCCATTGTCGTTAAATTTCCGATTAATTTTGAAACAGAAAATTGGGCGTCTTTTATCGGAGCTATTTTAAGTGAAGGCTCAATTAGCAAAAGAAATGGTATTGGATTTTGGAACAAAAATTCAAAATTTTTTAAGAGCTATGATTTTCAGCCAAAATTGTTAATGAATACTCTAGAATTACTTAATAAAATGGGAATTAGAACTTCCCAACCATTTCAAGAAATAAAAAGAACTAAAAATGGAGAAATTTCATATAATTGGAAGTTATTTATCAAAGGCAAAAAAAACTTTCAAATTTTTAAGGAAAAAATTAATTTTCAGATAAAGAATCAACAACTTCTTCTTGAAGAAGCAATTAATAGTTTTGTAAGACCAAAATTATCAGATAACGAAAGTTTGTTTTTGGTAATTCAAGCAATTCAAAATGCTAGCAGTGAAAAAAGCTTTGCGACAAAACATGATATTGCTAAATTAACAAATCTTAAATTAAATTGGATTGAAAGGTTGCTAAAAAGAGCAGTTAATGAGAACAAAGCAAAAGTCATCGGTGGCGGAAATAGAAAAGAAAGAGGGTACGGAAAATATCCTTATCACTACATGGCGATTTAAATGAAGATATTTTTAGGTACTGCCGGTGTCGGTATTGGTTCGAAAGATCGATCTACAATAGGAGGTATCAAATACGTTCATGAAATCGGACTTAATGCTTTCGAATGCGAGTTTGTTCGCGGAGTCAAGATGCAGCCGAAATCGGCGGAAGAAGTCGGCCAGCTAGCAAAAGAACTGAACATTAAGCTGACAGTTCATGCGCCTTATTATATCAATTTATGTTCGCAAAAAAAGTCCACGATTGAAGCGAGCAAAAGAATGATTTTTGACTCTGCAGACAGGGCGGAAAAGATGGGAGCTGAAGCGGTTGCGATTCATTCTGCTTATTATTCTGGCCTTAATCCTGAGCAGGCATTTGCAAAAGTGAAAGAAGGTTTTGAACAAATTCACGACAGGATGACAAGTTCGGGAATAAAAAATGTCAAGCTAGGAATCGAAACAATGGGCAAATGGAGCCAATTTGGGAGCCTTGAAGAGGCAATCAATCTAAGCAAGAAACTAAAGTTTGTAGTTCCTTTTATTGACTGGTCGCATTTGTTTGTGCGCGGGAAAGGCACGATTGATTTTGAAAATATTTTTGACAGATTGAAAGTTCTGAAAATGGAGCATATCTATTCGCATTTTCAAAATGTCGAAAAAAACAAGCGGGGTGAATGGGTTGATGTTCATGCTGTTTTGGACCATTCTCCTTCGTTCGAGGATTTTGCTAAAGTATTGTTGAAGAGGAAAGTCAACATAACGATCATCTGCGAATCTCCAATAATAGAGCAGGACAGCCTGAAAATGAAAATGATTTTAGAAGAACTTGGACACAAATTCTGACAAACCTTTTAAAATTAGAAAAACTAAATTTAAATTAAGTTTAAGAAGTTAACGCTGCATTTATTTGCAGGTGCAAAAAATGGACTCAGATTACCTGTCACAGGAAATGATTACAGTAACGGGTGATATCCTTCCTCCTGGCTTAGAGCAATCTTTAGAAACAATTGGTGAATCCACAAGTGTAGTAAAAGAGGTTGTTTTCACTCCAAATTCAGTAATTTTGAAAACCGTAAGTGGCGACAAAGAAATAAAAGATAGCGGCAGAATGGCGCTTGTGACGGAAGGAATTGTGAGAGATCTTTTTGAGTTCGGGGACTATGGGTTTGACAGTGATGAAGCGAAAGTAATTGCAAAGGATGAATCTGATTTACGGAACGCTGTTAAGGTCATTAGACAGTATGATCTGTTTGAAACCAGAAGTGGAATCATCGCAGCTGTTCGAGATTTAGAGAAGATGTCACTTAGAGACACCATATTCAAATTCAGAGACTATCTTAGGAGCGAAGAAGGTAAGAAGAAAGAACTTCTAGCCTATGTTCTCAGTTTTGCACTTGGTAAAAATATGACGCTCGAAGAGACAAAAGAAGCTTATGGTGCAAAAACAGTAAACCAGCTTTTGCGAAATCACTCGTACGGGGAATTGCAGGGTATGTCAAAGTATCTTGAGAGCTTGCCTGGCGCCAGGAGATACACAGTAGGAGTACAGGATGGTAAGATAATGGGATTTGTTCCTTCGCGCAACCCACAAATAAAAATAGAAAAAAATAAATCGTTTTCAAGTGTTTTCTGAATTATTTCAAGGCTTCCAGAATTTCTTTCCAATGATTTTTCACCTTGACTCTAGAGAATATTTTTGAAACTTTCCCCTTTTCGTCAATGACATACGTAGTTCTTTCAATTCCAAAGAATTTCCTGCCATAAAGATTCTTCTCCTGCCATAGTCCAATTTTCTTCGCGATTTTCGCATCTTCGTCAAGCCACAAGCCAAAAGGCAGCCCGCATTCGTTAGCAAACTTTTTGTGAGATGCCAAAGTCCCTAAACACATCCCCACAATTTCAGCATTCTTTCTTCTGAATTTCTGATAATTTTTCGCAAAATCGAGAGATTCCAAAGTGCATCCGGGAGTCGAGTCTTTGCAGTAAAAATACAAAACAACTTTTTTTCCTCTCAGTTTTTCTAAAGAAACTTTTTCTCCATTCTGATTAGTTGTCTCGAAATTTGGAAAAAGATCTCCTTCTTTCAGCATTTAATCACTTCTTAGTCAATTAAACTTAGTTTAGTACTAAAAATATTTATGTAATGAAAATAGCTTTTCTCAAGAGAAAGATGAGATTATCGAAATCAATGCTCAACAAAATCAAAATAAAAAGCTTGGTAAAAGGAAAAATTAATTTTGGTTCAAAAGTTCCTCTGCGAATGTGGAGTTCATATTGGCCAATTCCTAAAACGTTGAAAATTGAAAAATATACAACCAAAATACGGGCGCATGGCAGATTAATTGAAATTAAAAGATATAGACTTCTTGGAAAGATGCAGAAGGTTCAGACTAAAATTAAGAAAAGATGGTATAGAGGAAACGCAACTTATGGTCTTGATTATGTTATCAAAAATCGATATGTCTGGGTTGTAATCAAGTCTAATTTGCCACAAAAAATTAGCACTAACAGGGAAAATCTTATTTCAGATGGGAAGTGGCTATTTTATAAAATTCCTGAAGGCCAAATAAGCATTTGGTATTCATATGGAATGGGTAGAATAAGTTTTGCAATAGTTCCTAAAGCAATTAATCTTAATGAAAGTTTCTGGGAAACTATGGGAATTCTTGTAGGTGAAATGCAAAAAAGAGGTGCTATTAAAATCTCAAACGTTGAACCACTCATTATTAGAACCATTATTAAATGGTTTGATAGTAGTAATATTTTCAAAAAAGAATTTTGGACTTTCACAATCTCCATAAATAGCAAAACTATTGGTAAAAGTGAGAAAGTGGCAGCTGAAAATAATGCAAGAGATTTTTGGTCGAAAGAAATTGGAATTAATAAAAACAAAATAGGAAGTGTTTATTGGTACGATCAATTTAACTCTGAAATAGTACCGAATTATGGAGAGCTTAATATTTCTTTTTCGTGTGGTGTTATAAGGAAGCTGATTGATTTATTGATTAAATTCTCTAAAACAAATTCTGTTAAGCAGATAGATTTTGCAATTCCATTCATTAGAGGCATATTTGCCGCCGAGGGAGAAATCAACTTAAATGGAAACCGAGTGGCTCAAATTGGAATTGCATCAAAGTTTTTCGAAGAAAGAAAACTTTACGAAAAAGTAATCAGAAGAATTGGTATAAAAGCAAAAGCTTCAACTAAGACTCATCATACTGTAATAACAGGTCTACCAAATTTTCTTAAATGCTGTGAAATAGATATTTCAAAATTACATACTGAAAGAAAAAGAAAGCTTGTTAAATATTTAACAAATATGAATACCATAAAAGCTCTAAAATTAATGAGACATGATAAAATAAGTGTACCAGAAATAGTAAAAATCATGAATTTGAAAGATTACAGAAACATGAATAAGAATCTTAGTTCGTTGTACAAAAATGGATTTCTTGAGAGAAGTAAAAAGACGAAGTATTACTCATATAAACTATCTAAATTAACAAATGACATCATTCGAACTTTAGATTAGCCCTTCAAATTTCCAATTGGCCGCAATAATACGACCTTTTTGCTAATTCCTGCAATATTCATAGTTTCCACAACCTCATTAATCGACTTATAGGCAAATCCAGCCTCCTCAGCAAGCCCAGAATAAGAAACCGTTTTAACGTAAATTCCTCTTTTTTCCATATCTTTTTGCAAATCTTCACCACGAACCATTCTTTTTGCTTTAGCTCTGCTCATGGTTCTTCCGCTGCCGTGCATGGTGGTTCCGAAAGTTTCCTCCATTGCCTTGTTCGTTCCAACACACAGAAAGCTTCCAGTCTCCATACTTCCTCCGACAATAACAGGCTGTCCAGTTTTTTGAAATATTTTGGCTAATTCAGGATGTCCAGGACCGAAACATCTAGTGCTACCTTTTCTATGAATAAGTAAATTCTTTTTCTCGCCATCTACTTTATGTTCCTCAATTTTTGCCTGGTTATGTGCCACATCATAAACAATCTGCATTTCCAAGCTTTCTGCAGATTGCTTGAAAACTTTTTCGAAGGCCTTTCTTATCTGGAAAACAATTACCTGACGATTCGCGAAGGCCATGTTCGCGGCACAGGCCATAGCCTTGTAGTAATCTTGACCTTCTTTGCTTGAAAACGGTGCACACGCAAGCTGCAAATCAGGAACACTGATTCCATATTTTTTCATTGCAGGGACAAATGTTCGCAAGTAATCAGTCGCAACTTGATGCCCAAACCCTCGCGAGCCGCAATGAACCATAATCACGATTTGTTCAGGAAGGTTTATTCCAAGTTTTTTCGCGATTTCTTCGTCATAAATGTTTTTTTCTTCCACGACCTGAATTTCAAGGTAATGATTTCCGCTTCCAAGTGTTCCGACCTGTTCCATGCCCCTTTTCATCGCTTTGTCTGAAACTTTTGACGCGTCCGCTCCCTTAATTTTTCCGTGTTCTTCTATCCTTTCCAAATCTTCTTTCCAACCGAATCCATTTTCAACCGTCCATTCGACTCCGTTTGTGATGATTTCCTCAAACTGTTTTCTTTTGACATCGATGAAGCCTTTTGCTTCAAGGTAGGTCTGCGCGCCAACTCCCGCCGGAACCATTTTAAAAAGAGTGTCAACCAATTCTTTCAGTTTCGGCTTCACATCTTTTGCTGTAAGATTAGTTCTAATCAAGCGCATCCCGCAATTTATGTCAAATCCAATCCCGCCAGGAGAAATCACACCATTCTCAGGATCCATTGCAGCCATTCCGCCGACAGGGAAACCGTAACCCCAGTGTCCGTCTGGCATCACGTAAGAAAATTTCTGGATTCCGGGAAGGGTTGAGACATTTATCGCCTGCTCGAAGACTCCTTGATCCATATCCTTGAAAAGTTTTTCAGATGCGAAAATTTTCACTGGAACTCTCATCCCCGATTTTGCAGTCTGCGGAATTTCCCAAGTAACTTCCGAAGTCTTTTTAGCCTGAGATATTTCCATTTTTAGAACACCGACATTTAGATATATTTTGCTGAGGAATTAATAAATATGAAAATCAGAGGAATTGATATCGAGCTTCTGAATCATGATGCCGTCAAAATCAAAGACAAGATGATAATTTACATCGATCCTTTTCAGATTCCTAAGGGTGATAAAGCGGATTTAATTTTGATTTCTCACGAGCATCAGGATCATTGTTCACCGGAAGATTTGAGGAAAATAGTCAAACCTGAAACGATAATCCTAGCTTCACAGCAGTGCAGAGAGAAACTGGAAACGATGAAAAATTTTATCAAAGAAATAAGATATCTAAAACCGAATGAAAGTATAAAAATCGGAGATGTTATTGTCGACACTGTTGCCGCATACAATGTAAATAAATTTAGAGAGCCTGGAAAAGTTTTTCACCCAAAGGAAGATCAGAAATTAGGATTTATCATTAATTTGAAGCTGGGAAGAATCTATCATCCAGGAGACACTGATGTCATTCCTGAAATGAAAAATCTAAGAAATATTGATATTGCATTTCTTCCTGTTTCTGGGATTTATGTAATGACTGCTGAAGAGGCTGCTGAAGCTGTTGAAATAATTAGACCAAAAATAGTTATTCCTTTCCATTATGGAGCAATAATTGGAAGCAGAGAAGACGCAGAAAAATTAAAATCATTGACCAAATTTGATGTGAGAATTCTCAAGTAGACTATGAAATAGAAAAAATTCAAACTATTAATTTTTAGCAACTGATATTTATGACGTGTCTGTCAGCCAACTTATTGCGCAAAAATTTCGTCTATTCGCGACAGAAAAATTGCAGAACAATTTGTATGTGAGCGAGGAAGATCTACAAAGAGAATTTCTCGAAACATCATTCACAAAAGTGGATTATGACAGAGTAAGTGGACTGCAGAAAGAACTCAGAGTAGAAATGGACATGAGTCAGCAGAGTGACTTTAAATTTATAGAAGGACGCAGCAACATTGATGACAGACCGTTCAGAGTTTACGCGCTTCAGAAAAATGAGTCTAGAGCTAAGATACATCTGTACAGAGAAGGCAAAATTCCTTACAATTATTCACGAGATATTGAGCAAGATGGAATTCGAATTGTGAAGGATGGGAAAGATTTTGGTTACTCTGAAGATATCGGACAACAATTGTTATTGCAAGTGCTAGACCATCTGAGAGGTAGTGGTTATGCTTGGATTGACAGTTTTGACGCTGACGAACATCTAGGTGAAGGTGCTCAAAGAACGCAAAATGTTTCTTACTATTTTGATGCTAAGGATTCTATCACATACAAGCTGCAAAGTGCGATTGTTACTGAACCTGATGGGATCGGAGATGCTCATGGTCCCGACAAAGGCGGAACTTCTTTCCACGGAATTTCAGTTACAATAAAAGGAAAGAATATAGAAAAGGTCCATTCGTCAGTAGAAGAACTGGAAAAACTTCTCGAAATAAAAAGTCAGTTATAAAACTTTTTATTGACACGAAACCGGCGCTGCAAGGCATGGAGGTCTGCTGAAGTAACAGCCGGGCGTGCACACATTTCCATATTGCGAATATCCGCTCGGACAAGAACATGTAGAAGAAGTTGTCGTTGAAGTGGTGCAATGCTGGCAAGGGAATACTTGATAGGCAGGACACACCCTTCCTTCCCCTGGAACGCAGTCATTACAGCAAGGTAAAATTGAGCTTGTTGTAGTTGAGGATTGACAATTCAAAACGAAGCTTGGAATCATGCAGCGCGGATTATTAAGATAACAGTTAGGCGTGCAAACATTCCCTTGCTGAGTATATCCAGATGGACAGCTACAAGTGTTGATTGATGGATTCACAGTAGTGCATACACTAGCGGAGCTGTCGTCACAGAAAATTTTCAGATAAGTCGTTCCGCTCACAGATACTGGGAGACTTCCGTTGAAAAAGACTTTTTCTTTTGTTGGAAGTGTCTTGCAAGTTGATTCGCTGAAGTAGTCGAGAGTTCCCGAAGTGCATGAAAATGAACAGCTACAAGTGCCGCTATTACAATTAGAACAAGTTATGCTTGGGGTTTGCTGGGAAATGCACGGTCTTGCGTTCATTTCACACAATTGACCTTGTGGACAATCAGCCACGCATGCGTTTCCGGCTTGTCTCATTCCAGGAGGACAAACGCAGGTTTGACTAGTCGTGCTCGTGCTTTGAAATGGAGGAGGACATGGAGGAACATTCGCAGGGCAGACAACATTACTCCCACCTTCAGTAGAATGAATTCCAAGTGGTCTCGCTCCGAATTGCGGGCAGCAAGTCAAACTCTGAGATGAAGTCACGGAAGTTGGTTTTATCCAAGGCCAGCAACTACCACCATCAGCTCTTAGTATGCAAGGTAAAAATGATCCGAGAGTGCTATTTCCATTCTGGCCTGGTGGCTGATAGCTTGCAATAGCGAGGATGGCAACAAGGACCGCTGCAACAATTATTATGGTGACCGCAACACCTTTGGCCATAATAAAGATTGATTTTCACGTTAAAAAAGGCTTTTAAATATCAAGAAGGATTTGGGTTCTAAAGCCTGACTTTAGCTTTTCGATTTTATAATCATGCATTGTGACTGCCTTCACGTCGTCTTCGAGCTTGTGCTTTTTTGGATTGATTTTCTCACCCCAGATTTCAGCGGTAAGAGCATAGTTCTTTCGCTGACTAATTTTGACGGAAAACTTCCCGAAAAGCATCTGCTCTGTGTCTTTCAAAAAAATAAGTTCGCTAAGAAAGTCATACAAAAGCAAATCCGCACTTTCATTTTTCAGCTTGATTTCCTTTTTTGTTTTTGCAGAAATAGATTTCAAATCAGACATTGAATTTTCCAGGGCCTCAGCACAAGAAATAAATAATTCTTCCAAAGTTTTTCCATTAGCTTCGAATGCGATGTCAGCGACAGCAACTTCTTCTAAATATTTGTAGCTCATATCAACTGTTCACCTGTTTTCAAATTAAAAATATGAATGACATTGGACGGACAGACACGTGCAGCTTCCATATTAGCCTCTAAATCTTCTTCCCCTATTTCGAGCTCGATAAATCCAGTCTTCGCGTCCTCCTTTCCGCCTTCCAATATAGCTTTTCCAGTGTTATCCCCTTCGCCAAACTTCCAGTGCTTCCCGTTTGCCGCAATGCACGAGAAAACTCCTATGCATCCTTCCATATCGTAGACAATTTTGTATCTTACCATAACTTAATTATTTCTTTGTTAAAACTAAAAAAGATATTTTTATACGTTAGAACGAAAATTAATTATTCTGAGTGGTAAAATGGCTGAGAAAGAAACGACGAATTTGCTTGAATTCTACGGAACTGAATGCGTTCACTGCAGGGTGATGACTCCTTTGATAGAAAAGCTTGAAAAAGAGGAAGGCGTGAAGCTGAAAAAAATAGAAGTCTGGCACAACGACGCAAACGCTAGATTGCTTCAGCAAATCGACAGGGGATTCTGCGGAGGCGTTCCATTCTATTTCAACATAAAGACCGGGAAATGGATTTGCGGATCTACTTCTTACGATAAACTGAAAGAATGGGCTCTCGGAAAGTAATATTTGCTTAAGAAAACAAATTTAGAATATGAAAGACTTTTCTTCAGAATTTCCTTTGTTCCAAATTCTTGATGAAAATGGAACACCAAACGAAAAACTGATGCCGAAGCTCTCAAAAGAGGAAATGCTGAAGATGTACGAACTGATGGTTCTTGCGAGAGTTTTTGATGAGACCGCGTACCAGCTGCAGAGAGAGGGAAGAATTCTTACGTTTGCTCCGCTGAAGGGTCAGGAAGCTGCGCAAATCGGAACTGCGCTTGCTCTAAAAAAAGATGACTGGATGTTTCCTTCGTTTCGCGAGAATGGAGCATATCTCGTCAGAGGAATGCCTGCTGAAATGCTTTATCAATATTGGAGCGGTGATGAGAGGGGAAACAAGATTCCGAATGACTTGAAGTGCTTCACAGTCTCTGTTCCAGTCGGAACGCAGATATTGCATGCCGTTGGGGCTGCATGGGCCGAAAAATTGAAAAAGACCGGAAATGTTTCTCTTGTTTATTTCGGGGACGGGGCGACGAGCACCGGTGATTTTCATGAAGGACTTAATTTTGCGGGTGTGCTAAAGATTCCAGTTGTTTTTGTCTGCCAGAATAACCAGTGGGCAATTTCAGTTCCTTTTTCCAAGCAGTCGGGCAGCAAGACTGTCGCACAGAAAGCTGTCGCATATGGAATCAACGGAATAAGAGTCGATGGAAATGACGTCTTAGGAGTCTATTCTGCCGCCATAGAAGCGATTGCAAATGCGAGAAAAAATATCCCCACTCTTCTTGAGTGTGTAACATATAGACTGTCGGATCATACTACTTCTGATGATGCATCTCGTTATAGGACTCCAGAGGAAGTCGCGATGTGGACGAAAAAAGACCCTATTGTAAGAATGGAAAAGTTTCTTTTTTCAAAATTTATTCTTAACGAGCAATTGAAAAAAAGTATTTGGGACTCTGCTAAGTTGAAAATCGACACTGCGGTAAAAGTTGCCGAAAAAGAGACCTTGGAAAATCCTGAAGATATATTCGATTTTACATTTGCACGTCTTTCAAAGATTTTGCAGGATGAGAAGAAGACATTCGAAAGCACTTTCGCACAAAAGAAGGAAGTGGAAGCGTGAAGTGGAAAGAACTCCTGAAACCAAATGCGCTGAAGGTTTTGCTAATGCTTGTATTTCCTTATTTGTTTTTTATATTTGTCTTTCAGATTTTGATGAAGCCGAGCACAGTCGTTGTTCGTTTTGTCGGTGAAACTATTTTTAGCAATAATGAGAGAATTAATGTGTTATTCAAAAGCATCGTTTTTGCATCAGTGTATTCTGCTCCTAACTGGATTTGGTCTTACCCGCTTGCGTCATATGTAGTCTGGAAAAGAGGAAGGGGAAAAAAATGAGCAAGAAAAGTTTTTACAGGATAAGCTGGAAGGAAATCGGATATCTTCTTGCCGTGGATTTTGCGCTGCTTGCCGCTTTTGCATATTGGAACATTACACAATGTTATTCAGCACAAAACATGATTGTAATTAACCCACAGATAATATGTCCTGCGATATTTTTCTTAAATGAGGTAAATCTTGGCGTGTTTTTTGCAGTTGTGCTGGTTGTTAATTTCGTTCTTTCGGGATACTGGCATTTCGTGGTGAAAAAATGATAATGAACATGGTTCAAGCAATCAATTCCGCATTGAAAACGGAGATGGAGAGAGATAGCACTGTACTGACTTTAGGGGAGGATGTCGGAAAAAATGGCGGAGTCTTCAGAGTCACGGAAGGGCTATGGCAACAATTTGGAGATGAAAGGGTTGTAGACACGCCTCTTGCAGAAAGCGCAATTGTCGGCACTTCGATTGGACTTGCCATCAACGGATTCAGGCCAGTGGCTGAAATTCAGTTCGACGGATTTTCAATTCCTGCTTTGGATCAGTTAGTGAGTCATGCCGCAAAAATCAGAACAAGAAGTCGCGGAAGGTTCAACTGTCCCATTGTTGTAAGGATTCCTTATGGAGGGGGGATCAGAGCACTCGAACACCACTCCGAAAGCCCTGAAGTCCATTTCGCGCATCAGCCCGGTTTGAAAGTGGTAGTTCCCTCTTCTCCATACGAAGCAAAGGGGCTTCTCATTTCCGCAATCCGCGATCCAGACCCAGTCGTTTATTTGGAGCCGAAGAGGGTTTACCGAGCCATAAAAGAAGAAGTTCCTGAAGAGAGCTACACTCTTCCATTTGAAGCAAAAACAGTTCAGGAGGGAAGCGACTTGACGATTATTTCATATGGCGCCATGTTGAAAATTGTACGGGAAGCTGTCGAGAAGCTCAATGGAAAATATTCTGTTGAAATTCTCGACTTGCGTTCGTTGAATCCGCTTGATGTGGATGCAATTGTAAGTTCTGTAAGAAAAACGGGGAGGGCTGTTGTGGTTCATGAAGCTCCGAAGACTTACGGAGTCGGGGCTGAAGTCATTGCGCGGATAAATGAAAACTGTTTGTTGAGTCTTGAAGCCCCTGTTGAGAGAGTTGCGGGATGGGATGTCAATATTCCCTTACCGAAATTAGAGAAGTATTATTTTGCAGATTCTGAAAGAGTTCTAGTTGCAATAGAAAAAGTTATGACTTTTTAGACTTTCTTTTCCTTCTTCCTTCTAAAATTTCTATTTCTTCTTCGACCGGCTTCAGCAAATCAACTCTTCCAACAAAATATCCAATCAGCGCGGCAAGCCCTGCTATAATCACGGCAATAAGACCTGAAATGTTGGGGGTTCGCGCAAAAATCGGAAAGTCCGCCTGCCCCTTGCTTGGAATCTCTATAATTATGAAATAATTTCCTTCCTTTTGGAAGAGGTAGTTGAACGAGGATATTCTCGTGGCCGATGTTGTAAGATTATCGATTTCAAAAATCTGATCAGTTTCGTTATAAATTTTCACATTATAAGGCAGGTAAAGTCCCTGTTGCGAATTGAGGTCGGTGAACTCGACCGACGCTGTGAAATTCTGGCGAACAATTGGAGCGAGGTAGTTTGGAGTGATTTCGACCTTAATGTTTCCGATGAGGTTTGTGAAAGCTTCGTGTGCTGAAACCACAGGAAATAAAAATAGGAAAATAAAAATAGGAATTATTTTCCGAATCTGCATATTTTTAAATGAAATCCCCAAGTTTTTAAACTTTTACATCAGTTGTAAAGCTTAAATAAACTTGTCTGCAAGAAAATTGTATAGAAAAGTGAATTCATGAAGAATCTAGTATTTTTAATCGGGGTAATAGTGATACTTGCAATTGGAGCGGCAGCTATTTACTTTACTTACGGTACGCAGAAGCCAGGCACGCCTGCAGAGTTTCACGAGCATGTTAATTTTGCCGTGTATCTGAACGGTGCAATATATAGTTTTAACCAGTCGAAATATATGACAAACGAAAGCACTGAAGTCGGGAAAAAACAGTTCGTCCATATGCACGATATGGATGGAGGCTTGATACATCTACACGAGCCAGGAATAACCATCGGACGGTTTTTCGACAGCTTAGATATGAAGCTGAATTCAACCTGTTTTGTTCTGGACAACGGAACTTCATATTGCAACTCTAACGGCAATACTTTGAAAATGTTTGTGAATGGCGTCCAGTCTTCAGATTTTGACAGCCTTCAGCTTCATGACCTTGACAAAGTTCTGATTAGTTATGGGAACGATTCCTCTCAAGCACTGCAGATCCAAATGAATTCAATACAAAACGACGCGTGCATCTATTCAAACAAATGTCCGGCGCCCGCTGGTTTTGTGAACAATGAGAGCCTCACGTGTCAGGTAGGCAAAGCCTCAATCTGTTCGGCAAAGTAATTTAAGAACAAAAAGTTATGGTAAATAGATATGGACGAGAAAAAATTCAAGTGTCCTGAGTGCGGAAAGGAGTTCGACTCAAAAGATATAATGCTACAGCATAAGAAGGATGCGCATCCTGTAAAGGAAGAGAAACAGAAGAAACACGTTACAAAAGGAAGGATGCTAACTTACGTCATAATAGCTGTAATTGTTTTGGCTATTGCTGGCATTGCCTATTGGGTCATTACGAACAGCGCAAGCAATCCGGGTTCGATAAACTCGTACAATTATTCTTACGTTCCGTTTGAAGGAAATAACTCGGCAAAAATAAACATAATAGAATTTAGTGATTATCAGTGCCCGATTTGCGGTGCATTCTTTACGCAGACTGAACCTCAGCTCACAACCGATTACGTTAATTCGGGCAAATCCAGATTTTACTTCCTAGATTTCGCATTTCTTGGCCCAGATTCGCAGACTCTTGCCCAAGGTGCATGGTGCGCTAATGAGCAGAACTTATACTATCCTTACCATGACTTGATTTATTCCCACCAAGGAACTGAAAACACAGGATGGGCCACGCCTGGCAAGGTGGAAAAGCTTGTGACAGGAATCAGCGGGCTTAATTCGCAACAATTTAACACCTGCTTGGAAAGCCAGAAGTACGATTCAAGAGTGCGACAAGAAGCGGAAGTCGCGGCCAACAGCGGTGTGCAGGGGACTCCGACATTTTTCATCGGTAATCCAAGCATAGGTTTCGTCACCTTAGTCGGCAATCAGGCATATTCCGTATTTCAGCAGACTATCAACTCACAATTGACAAAAGTTTCATAGATCGGATTCAGAAATAAATCTTTTGTGAACGTCTAATCATTAGATAAAATGGCAAAGTTTCCGGCAGAACTAAAAATTTACTTCATGGCTCTGACGCTTATTACACTCTCATTCATAGCTATCTATTACGAAATGGTGAGAGCCCATGAGATCGCACATCAGAAAGCCTTCGAGTACTTTGGCGTGAATTCAACAGTCGTCTATTATTTTCCCTTTGAAGCGAGCACAATTCCGCAGGCAAATTACAACCTAAGCGCTCAGGACAGCAGATTTCTCTATTTCATTCAATCGCTGAACGAGGTTTTCGAATATCAGTTCTTGGTTGCGATGGCTTTCATGTTTCTCTCTGTAATCATCATTATCACTGCAATTTTCATTCTAATTGCTTCTCAGAGAAAAAGACATGAAGAAGTCTGAATAAGTAATACTTTTACGCAAACAAAACGAAATCTAAAATAAATGCAAGCGGAATTCAAATTCCCAGACATAGGAGAAGGGATAACTGAAGGGGAAATTGTCGAATGGCTGGTTAAAGAGGGAGACTTCGTAGAAGAACACCAAGCAGTGGCCAAAGTAGAAACTGATAAAGCGGTCGCAGAAGTCCCGTCTCCGCAAAGAGGGTACATATTGAAAATCCTTTACAAAGCAGGAGAATCAGTCAAAGTTGGAGAGACTCTTTTCGTTATTGGAGATAAAAAGGATGAACAAATTACGTCGGTTACGAAGCCAACAAGAGAACCTCCGCAAACAGGAATACAACCAAAACCGGTAGCGCAACCAGTTGTAAAACCAGCAGGAGTAGTTGGATATCTCGAAGAGGCGCCTGAAACTGTAGTCGAAGATGAAAGAACAGCGCTCAAAAAAATACAAGAAGCCCTTCCAACGAAGGCAGAACATGAAATACAAGCTACGCCGGCGACGAGAAAACTAGCCAAAGATATGGGAATAGATTTGACACAAATCAAAGGGAGCGGAAAAGAAGGAAGAATAACCGATGAAGATGTGAAAAACGCGAAAGGAATTACTGAAGAAGAAACAGAAGTAAAAGTTGAGAAAAAATACGATTTCTACGGATATGTTGAAAGAATTCCGCTGAAAGGAGTGAGAAAATCGATTGCAAAGAAAATGGCCGACATAGCCCAGCATGTCGTTCCGGTTTCAGCGCATGACGAGGCAGACATTACGGAACTGTGGCATGTAAGGGAAAGAGAAAAGAAAATTGCGGAACAAAAAGGAATCAAGTTGACATTTTTGCCTTTCATTGTAAAAGCACTCCTCCATGCATTGAAAGATTTTCCTTATTTGAATTCGGAATTTAACGAAGAAAACCAAGAAATAATTCTGAAAAAATATTATAATATAGGAATTGCTG
>Ga0315281_10007324_pt1 | contig 15557 bp, 14 predicted proteins | sample YL17G07_0_MG_FD_204540 | JGI IMG/M metagenome (GOLD analysis project Ga0315281, IMG submission 204540) | Sediment microbial communities from Yellowstone Lake, YNP, Wyoming, USA - YL17G07_0 | ecosystem: Environmental > Aquatic > Freshwater > Lake > Sediment | place: USA: Wyoming | collected...
AACTGCTCGACCGGCCGAAATGAACTCCGCCAGCGCCGTTCACAGATGATCGACATGGACGCCCGCGGCGCTCTGGCGGGTTACTTCGCGGGCGCCGCTGAGGGGTTTGCAGCGCGCGACGGCCGAGCGCGAGGCCTGGATCCTGGGGGTGATGTGATGGGGCCAAGCAAACGGCTGACAAGCTCTTGCAAATTCGCCACACAATGGCTAATATCTAGCCATGTACCGGCGATTAATCGAAAAAAAGCTCCTAGCTGCCCTGGCTGACACCCGGGTAGTGCTGCTGAATGGCGCCCGCCAAACTGGAAAAAGCACATTGGTTCAGTTAGTTGCGGTACAGCGCGGTGGTCGGTATCTGACGCTCGATGACCCAGCCACCGCCGGGCTGGCCCGCTCCGACCCTTCCGCGCTGGTCCGGGAAGCAGGCCATTTCATGGTCATCGACGAAGTACAGCACGCGCCAGAGTTGTTTTCGGCGATCAAACGGGTGGTGGACGCCGATGGCCGCCCGGGGCGGTTCTTGCTCACTGGCTCGGCCAATGTGTTCTTGCTGCCCCGCCTGGCGGAGTCGCTGGCAGGGCGAATCGAAATCCTGCCGCTACACCCTTTGTCGCAGGGCGAACTGGCGGACAACGAGGCGAACTTGGTCGACGCGCTGTTCGATGCCGCACCGTGGCAGACGGGCGCGCAGACGCTCGATCGCGTGGCCGTGTGCGAGCGCGTGATCGCAGGGGGATTTCCCGAGGCCGTGGCGCGTACGCCGGGCGAGCGGCGCGATACCTGGTTTCGCAGCTATATCGCAAGCCTGCTGCAACGCGACGTGCGCGACTTGGCCAACATCGACGGGCTGACCGACTTACCGCGGCTGCTGGGGTTGCTGGCAGCGCGGTCGAGCGCGTTGATGAACATGTCGGAAATCTCCCGTGCAGCGGGCATTGCGCATTCCACGCTGCGGCGATATCTCGCGCTTCTGGAGGCCACATTTATTTTGCAGCCGCTGCCGGCATGGTCCAACAATCTCGGCAAGCGTTTCGTGAAATCATCGAAGATCCACTTGCTGGATTCGGGCCTGGCCGCACATCTGCGCGGCGATGTGAACGCGGCTGCATTGGCACAGTCGCCCAATCTCGGACCGCTGCTGGAAACCTTCGCGGTGCAGGAAGTGCGCAAACTGCTGGGCTGGAGCCGCCATGCAGCCGCGCCTTACCACTTTCGCACGGCGATCGGGCAGGAAGTGGATCTGGTGCTCGAAGCGCCGGGCCAGCGCATCGCAGGCATCGAGGTCAAAGCCTCTTCAAACCTGAACCAGGGCGACTTCAGCGGCTTGCGCGCGCTCGCCGAAACTGTCGGAGATAAATTTGCTGGCGGCGTCGTGCTCTATCTCGGTGAGCAGCGCTTGCCCTTCGCCGACAAGCTGTGGGCTTTGCCGATTTCAGTATTGTGGGAAGCGGCCGAAGCGACGCCGGTCTTGCGCTCGCCTGCGCCGCCAGCCTACGGGGAGAAGTCCGTGGCCATCGCGTCAACGTCAAAGGGCTCAAAGCCGGTTGCAGAAAAGCTGCGCATCTCCCAGACCAAACTCGCCGCGCTATGCCGCAAATACGGCATCGCCAAACTGAGCCTGTTCGGCTCGGCGTCCAGAAACGAGTTGACGCCCGAGAGCGATGTGGACCTGATGGTCGAATTCTCGCCCGGCAGTCGCGCGTCCTTATTCGACATCACGGCGATGCAAGACGAATTTCCGGCGGCGTTCGGCGGTCGCAAAGTGGATGTTGTCACGCCGGAAATCCTCCTCAATCCTTTCCGGCGGGATTCCATCGTCCCCGACCTGAAGCTGATCTATGAAGCGTGAAAGCCCCGACAAGGCACACCTTTGGGATATGCTTCAGGCCAACGACAAGTCGCGGGACCTTTGGCGCAACTTGAGCTTCGCAAATATCGAGCACAAATGAACTCCGCCACCATCGTGCAGAAGCTCTGGAATTACTGCAACGTCCTGCGCGACGACGGCATGAGCTACGGCGATTACGTCGAGCAGCTCACCTACCTCTTGTTCCTCAAGATGGCCGACGAGCGTTCGCGTCCGCCGTACAAGCAGGCGAGCCTGATCCCCGAGCCCTACGCCTGGCCCGCGCTGTTGAGGCGCGACGGCGACGATCTGTTCGATCACTACCGCCACACGCTGGAGAAGCTCGGCGCCGGCAAGGGCACGCTCGCCCTCATTTTCAACAAGGCGCAGAACAAGTTCCAGGACCCGGCCAAGCTGCGCCGCCTGGTGGCGGACCTGATCGACGCCGAGAACTGGTCCGCGATGGGCGCGGACGTCAAAGGCGACGCCTACGAGGGCTTGCTGGAGAAGAACGCGCAGGATACGAAAAGCGGCGCGGGGCAGTACTTCACGCCGCGCGCGTTGATCGCGGCGATGGTGGACTGCATCGCGCCCAAGCCGGGCGAGGCGGTTTGCGACCCCGCTTGCGGCACCGGCGGCTTTCTGTTCTTCGCGCACAACTATGTGGCCGGGCACAACCCCAACCTTACGCGCGACCAGAAAAATCACCTGAAGGAGAACGCGCTGCGCGGCTGGGAGCTGGTGCAAAGCACCGCGCGGCTGGCGGCGATGAACCTGATGCTGCACGGCATCGGCTCGGACAAGTCGGTGCCCATCGTGGTGGCGGACGCGCTCGCCGCCGACCCGGGCGAGCGCTTCGAGGTCGTGCTTGCCAATCCGCCCTTCGGCAAGAAGTCGAGCACCATGATCACCGGCGCCGAGGGCAAGGTCTCGACCGAGAAAGACATCATCGAGCGCGACGACTTCTGGGCCACCACATCGAACAAACAGTTGAACTTCGTGCAGCACATCAAGACGCTGCTGAAGCAGCACGGCCGCGCGGCGGTGGTGGTGCCGGACAACGTGCTGTTCGAAGGCGGCGCCGGCGAAACCATCCGCAAGAAGCTCTTGCACGAGTGCGACGTGCACACGCTGCTGCGCCTGCCCACGGGACTGTTCTACGCGCAGGGGGTGAAGGCGAACGTGATTTTCTTCGAACGCAAGCCCGCGAGCGAAACGCCGTGGACGAAAAAACTCTGGATCTACGATCTGCGCACCAACAAGCATTTCACGCTCAAGACCAGTCCGATGAAGCGCGAGGACCTGGACGAATTCGTCGCCTGCTACAACCCGGCGAACCGGCATGACCGCAAACCTATTTGGTCAGCGGAGAATCCGGATGGTCGTTGGCGGGCCTACAACTACGACGAACTCATCGCCCGGGACAAAGCCAGCCTCGACATCTTCTGGCTCAGGGACGATGCGCTCGCCGATTCCGACAATCTGCCGGCGCCCGATGTGATCGCGCAGGAGATCGTCGACGACCTGGAGGCGGCGCTGGAGCAGTTTCGCTTGATTGCAGCGGACCTGGCGTCGCCGCAGGGCGAAGCAAGCTGAGCGCCGTGGTGCTGTTCGATCCGGGATATGGAGAGAGAAGCCGTTCAGGACGGATCCGGCACAAAGCCGCCGTTCGGAAACGGCTGCGGCATCTTCGCATAGCGCGGGATGATGCCTAGCGCGATCAGGTTCTGCCGGCTGTCGTAATAGATCGTGATGGCTTCGCTCGGCGTGCTGCTCGCGCGCCTGAACTCGGTGCTGTAGGTCGGTGCGTGAATGCGCTCGCCGTGGCCGGTGCCGAGCTTCTCGTCGGCCCTCTTGTTGCGTTGCGCGGACATCTCTGACGGCGCCGGAGCGGATGCGGCCGGCCCGCCTGCGCTATCGCCGGCGGACAGGCGGCCGCTCGCTTCGGACTTCGCCAGCGCGGGCGCCTCGAGCATTGCGCGCGGCGGCTCGAGGTACTCCTTGTACACGGCCACGCCGATCACACCGACGTTGTCGGGGCGACCGGTGCGCGCAGCGTACGAGTCCGGAAGCGCGGTGAAGTAGAAGGCGGCGACATCGCTCATATCCTTGCGCCAGCCGGCAATCTCGGCGCGGCCCCATGAGTTGAGGACGTAGCCGGATTGGCTGGTGGCTGCGGTCTGGCCGGTGACGGCATTGACGCCATCCACGGACAGCACGGTCAGGATGCGGCCGCCGGTGCGGTTGCGCAGCTCGACGGCGTAGCGCTCGCCCGCCTTGCCCTCGACGAACAGGCGCCCGTCGTGGCGATACAGCTGCAGGCGCTCGCCCGTGCTGCGGTTGATGACGGCGACGTCGGCGAGGGAGCCGGCGTCGGCCACGGAGGCGCAGCCGGTGAGCAGGGTTGCGGCGAGGACGGAAAGAAGTTTGCGCATGTCGATCTCCTGGTGGTTGAGGGGGTAGTGCCCTCATAAACGCCGGAGATCGAGAAACGGGGTTAAGCGACTATTTCAATAAACTCTCCGGCACCGCGTACGCCGGATAGGCCTTGCGGAATTCCGCCAACTGTTCCTCCGCTTCTTTGTCGCGGCCTTCGCGCTTTAGGCGGCTGATCTCTTCCAGCCACGCTTCCGGCGAATGCTGAATCGCCTGTTGCCGCAGCGGCGCAAGTTTCCCGGTGGCTGCGGGGGCGGCGGGCGCGGCAGCGCCCGCGCCGCCAAGCGCAGCGTCGCTGGCGACATTCGACTCTCGCGTCGTCTTGGACTCGCTCGCTTTGGCGCGGCTCTCGGCCGGGAAGGCTTGCGCAGCAGGCGGTGCCGGCTCGGCGGATCGCGGCGCGGGCGCTTGTGCCGGTGCGCCGAGCCGCGGAACTTGCGCTGACGCGGCCGGCGCTTGCGCAGGCGGAGCGATTGCTGGCACTTCCTTCTTTTCGGTCGCCGCGGGTGCCACGCGATCGGCGGCTTTCGGCTTCGCCGATTCTGTTGTGCTGGCTGGCGGCGGGCTCTGCGGCCGCGGCGGAATCTCGCGGATGGCTGTGCCATCTAGTGTCTCGGGGCGCTCGCGCTCGATCAGGAACGCAAGCGACACGGCGACCACGAGGGTCGCCAGAGCGCTGGCCGGCGCCATCCAGCGCACCCACGATGAACGTTCGCGGCGCTGCGGCTTCGCGAGCTGCTTGCGCGCAGCGGCCAGGATGGCCGCATCGAGGGCGGCCGGCGGTCCTTCGGTCGAGGCCTCGCGGTAGAGGCGGGAAAGTTTCGGATCGATTTCGCTCACCGCCAGGACTCCAGTTTGTTGCGCAGCTTGGCCGTCGCGTAGCGCAAGCGGCTCTTGATGGTTTCGCGGCCGACGCCGGATAGGGACGCGATCTCTTCCAGCGTCAGCCCGCCTTCTTCGGCCAGCAGGAACGCTTCGCGCTGAACCTCGGGCAGTTCGTTCAATGCCGCCATCAGCGCCTCTCGCAGTTCGCTTCGCTCCGCTTCGCGGTCAGGGACGGAATCTTCCGGCCCCGGCGGATCGAATTCGCAATCATCGCCGTCCCCGCCGGAAGGGAGTGGATCGATGGGCTCGCGACCCATCTTGCGCCAATTGTCGACCAGGCGGTTGTGGGCAATGCGGAACACCCAGGTCGAGAATCTGGCGCTCGGTTCATAGCCGGCGGCAGCGCCAATCACGCGCATGAAGACATCCTGAAAAAGCTCGTCCGCCTGCCCTGCGTGGCCGCACTGGCGCAGGAAGTAGCGATACAGCGGCCCGCGCCAGCGCCCGTAGAGTTCCTCGAATGCCGTAGCTTCGCCGTTCCGGTAGGCGAGCATCAGGGCTTCGTCGGTGCGGAGGTCTGTCACCAGGTTAACGATCGGGGCGCGGAAACGGGGTTAGCGTCGGCTCGCCTGTTTCGGTGACGGTCATGGGAGGTTCAGGATCATGATATGCAGAGGGAAGCAGGGCAGTGAAACGACTACTCCGGTTTCACTCCCATTTTTTCGAGGAAGGCTTTGTAGAGATGGAAGTGCTCCACGGTTTCCTTTTCCAACTGGCTGCGGTCCTTGAAGTCGAAAGGAATCTCGAGATTCGCCAGGGTCTTCTGAAACTCCGGACCTTCGACAACCTTGCGGATGGCATCGGCGAGTATTTTGTAGACCGGATCGGGAAGCCCTTTCGGCCCGATGACCAGATATCCCAAGGCGGGCGCGTCCTGGCAGCCGATGTCCTTCATCGTGGGAACGTCGGGCTGTGTGGGATCGCGTTCGCTGGTGTTCAACAGCACTAGGTTGCGCAATCGTCCCTGTCTGACGTAGGTCATGTGCTGGCCCGAGCCCGCGGTGAAGTCCACGTGACCGCCCAGAAGCAAAGTATTGGCTTCCGCGCCGCCTTTGGCGGGTAGATGGGTGAACTCCAGGCCCTTGCATTGCCGGAACAACTCCACACCCATTTGCTGCTGGCTGTGCGTGCCCGACGAACTGTAGGAAAGGCCCGGCTTGGCCTTGGCGTAGGCAACGAAATCATCCACGGTCTTGATCGGGGAATCCCCGCGCACCGTCAGCGCTCCGATGTAATGGGAATACTGCGCGATCAGAGTAAAGTCCTTCAGCGGGTCATAGGGCGCCCTGAATATATGCGGCCTGACGGTGATCACGCCGGTGGACACCACGCCTAGGGTGTAGCCGTCGGGTTTCTGCCGCGCCACCGCGGCAGCGGCAACCCCGGCCGTCGCGCCGGGTTTGTTTTCGACCACGATGGGAACGCCGAGCACCTTTTCCAATCCCTCGCCCAGGGCGCGTGCGCTCAGGTCGGTGGTCGCTCCGGCGCCATAGCCCACGTAGATGTTGACGTGTTTGTTCGGGAAAATCTGGCCGAACGCGGGGACGGAAAAGGCTACAAGCAGACCCAGCACCAGCCCGCTGGTGCCCGTCGTCTTTCGATCCATGCTCATGCTCAACCTCGCCTGGTTTGGGTCGCTTGCGCCGGAATCCGGACCGATGCGAGCGGGTGATCGACGGCGCGCGCGACTTCGTTCCCGGAATGGACCGCAACAACGAGATCCACTAATATTCGCTATCCAAAAAATCATTTGGATGGCGAATGATGCTAGGGTCTGGGGTGTGTTTTGTCAACGCAGCGGCACGCAGCAGCGGCGCGGGCCGAAACGCGGGTAAACAGGTTTGCGCGAACAAGCCGCCGGACTGTGGAGGGCAGGCGCTTGCCGGCAGGCGGCGATAGGCGAACCAAGGGAACGAGAGCGTGCGGGAAACAGGACGGGGAAAGAATAGCGAGGCTGAAACAAGAAGCGCGAGGCAGCCGTGGCTACCCGAGAAATGGGATCGGGAGGCCGACGTGGTTGTCGTTGGTTTTGGCGGCGCGGGCGCCGCGACCGCGATTACGGCACACGATTTGGGCGCCACGGTATTGATGCTGGAAAAAGCGCCCGAGGGCGAAGAGGGGGGCAACACGCGCGTGGCCGCGCAGGGTTATCTCAACGTTTCCGACGTGGATCAGGCCATCACCTATCTTGACGCAATGTGCGGGCCCTATGCGGTTCCGCCGCAGATGGCGCGGGCCTGGGCGGAGGAGATGAGCAGGAACAACGACTGGCTCGCCAGCATCGGGGGTGATCCGCAGGAGCACCAGTTCCCGCCTGCGAGCATAGAATTTCCGGAGCTTCCGGGCTCGGACTGCGTGCACAAATTCCACCATGGAGACATCCTGGGATATTCCAATACCTGGAACTTGTTCGAGCAGGCAGTGAAACAAAGGCGGATCGATATCGTCTACGAGGCGCCGGGGCGGGAATTGGTCCAGGACGGCGTTACCAAGGCGATCATCGGCGTTCGCGCCGAGCAGCGCGGAAAAGGGATCTACGTCAAAGCGCGCAAAGCCGTCGTCCTCACCTGCGGCGGCTTCGAAAACAACCAGGAGATGATTCGGAACTATCTGCCCGGCCTCCCCTATTGCTACACTTCGGGTACGCCTTACAACGAAGGCGACGGTGTCAGGATGGGACTGTCCGCGGGGGCGGATCTGTGGCACATGAACAACTATGCCGGCCCCTCGATGGCGCTGAAAGTGCCCGAATACAAGACGACCTTTTCGATGGCGGCGCTGCACTTCAGCCACGAGCAGCCCGGCGGAATGATCGTCGTCGGCCCGGACGCGAATCGGTTCACCGACGAAAAGCTCAGGACCCTGCATGGAAAGATCAGGAAGAACGGCCGCTGGAGCCCTGCGCCCGCGCCCTGCCCGATGTTCATGCTGTTCGACCATGCCCTGTTTGCCAGCGGCCCGCTTTACGACAAGAAGCCGGTAATGGGCTGGGGCCGGATCATGGAGCGCTATGACTGGAGCGAGGACAACACCGCCGAACTAGAACGCGGCTGGATCAAGCAGGCCGCTACCGTTGCCGAACTCGCCCGCGCCACAGGGCTGGATGCGGCCGCTCTCGAACAATCCGTCGGGCGCTGGAACAGCGGCTGCGACAGCGGTAAAGACCAGGACTTCGGCCGCAGCAAAATGCTGCTTCCTTTGCGCCGGCCGCCGTTCTACGCGATCGAGCTATCGCCGACGATGCTCAATACGCAGGGCGGCCCGCGGCGGAACGAGAAGGGCCAGATCGTCCGGCCGGATGGTACGCCCATACCCAGGCTGTACAGTTCGGGCGAGCTAGGATCGATCTACAGCTACCTGTATCAAGGCACGGGCAATATTGGCGAATGCCTTGCGTTCGGTCGCATCAGCGCCCGCAACGCCGTCGCGGAATCGCGTTGGGACGAGTAGTCGCGGGGCAGGTTTGCACTCAAGGAGAAGAAATGGAACAACCCGGGGAGGGCCCGCTGGCCGGCGTCAAGGTCATCGAAGTCGGCGTTGCCATGGCCGGCCCGTTTTGCGGCATGATGCTCGCGGACTACGGCGCGGACGTGGTCAAGATCGAACGTGTAGGCGAGGGTGACGAGACCCGGCACTGGCCTCCCTATTTTCCGGGCCAGGTCGGCTATTACTTCGCCGCGGCGAACCGCAACAAGCGCAGCCTGTCGATCGATCTGAAGCAGCCAGAGGGCGCCGACATCCTGCGCCAGCTCGCGGCGAACGCGGATGTGCTGATAGACAATTTCCGGGTCGGCGCGCTTGACGCACTGGGCGTCGGCTATGAAGCCCTCAGGGCAATCAATCCACGCCTGATCTACTGCGGCATCAGCGGCTTCGGGCCCACAGGCCCGCGCCGGCACGACCGCGCCAACGATATTTTCATGCAGGCATTCTCCGGCAACATGAGCATTACCGGCGAGGAAGGCCGCGGCCCGGTCAAAGCCGGGATTTCCGTGGCGGACCTCGGTGCGGGCATGTTCGGCGTGATCGGCGTGTTGCTCGCGCTGCAGGCGCGCCATAGCAGCGGCCGCGGCCAGCGCGTGGACACCTCGTTGATGGAAGGCCAGCTGGCGATGCTCTCCTACCACCTTACATCCTATTTCGCGACGGGACGGCCGCCGGTTCGCCGCGGCGCCGCCTCGCAGTTGTCGGTACCCTACCAGGCGTTCCAGGCGAAAGACGACTGGGTGGTGGTGGCCGCATTCACCCAGCGCATGTGGCAGGGCGTGTGCCGCGCGATCGAAAAGCCGGCGTGGGAGACGGACGCGCGTTTTTGCAGCTCCAATCTGCGCGCCGCCAACCGCGCGATCCTGATTCCGATGCTGGCCGAAGTGTTCGCCACGGCCACGGTCGACGAGTGGGTCAGCCGGCTGTCCGTGCACGGCGTACCCTGTACCTCGGTCAATTCCATCGACAAGGTGGTGAAGGAGGAGCAGGTTGCCGCGCGCGATATGATTGTCGAGGTCGAACATCCGACGGCGGGCAAGATCCGCATGGCGGGTCTGCCGGTGAAGCTCTCGGCCAATCCCGGTAGCATCAGGCGCCACGCCCCGTTGCTGGGCGAGCATTCGGCCGAGGTACTGGGTGAGATCGGGTTGTCCGAGGAGCGCATACGCGCGCTGCTCGCAAGAGGGATTATCGGAACACCCGCTTGAGCTGGAACCACGCTGCGTCGTCGCGATGCGGCCTGAAGCGAAGGAGGGATTCATGGCATTGTTGACGGAAGCCTTGAAAAAATACATCGGACTGCAATCGGAAACCGAGACCGCGTGCGATCCGGTCGAGCGCGGCGCGGTGCGCCGCTACGCGCAGGCGATCCAGGACGAGGATCCGATCTTCTGGGAGATCTGCCAGAACAACGAGCGCTTCGGCGGGCCGGTGGCGCCGCCCTTGTTTCCGACGCACATGTTCCGCCGCGCGTTCGGGGCGCCGGACCCGCTGCAGCAGCGCGCGTGCGATCCGGACTTCGACGGCCTCGCCTCGGGCGCGTCCTCGGGGCTGCCCGAACTCGATCCGATCAAACATCTCGCGCTCCTGAACGGCGGCTCGGAGATCGAGTTCTTCCGCTACGCTCGCCACGGTGAGGCGGTGAAGCTGCGCTCGCGCTACGCCGACGTCGTGGAAAAGGAAACCAGCAAAGGTCCGATGCTGTTCGTGACCATCGAGACCGAATACCGCAACGGCGACGACGAGTTGTTGATGAAGACCCGCCGCACCCAGATCAGGAGATGAGCCATGGCCATGGGCGGTCCGCGTTATTTCGGGGATCTTGAGCCAGGCACTGCGCTCCCGTTGCTGGAGAAAGGCCCGCTGACCACGGCGCATCTGATGCGCTGGTCGGCGGCGATGGAGAACTGGCACAAGATTCATTACGACAAGCCGTTCGCCATCGAGCACGACAAGCTCCCCGGCCTGTTGATCAACGGCTCGCTGAAGCAGCAGTACATCCTGCAGCTGCTCAAGGACTGGGTCGGCCCCACCGGCTGGGTATGGAAAGTGAGTTTCCAGTTCCGTGCGATGAACGTCGTCGGCGAGACCCTGTCGGTGTGGGGAAGGGTGAGCGCCAAGCGCGACGGCCTCGCTTACGGCCTGGTCGAGGTCGACCTGGGCATGACCAACGAGGAGGGCAAGGAGTCGACGCCGGGCAAGGCGACACTGGCCCTGCCCTATCGCGGCGGCAAGCCGGTGCCCTATCCCTTCATTCCGCCGCAATCCTGAAACCGCAATTCCCTGCCGTCTCCCATCACCTCACGCAACGGAGCGCAACCATGTCAGATCTGCCCAAGTCGGTACGCATCAACGAAGAAGGGCCGCGCGAAGGCTTTCAGTTCGAGAAAGGCCCGATTCCAACGGCGCGCAAAATCGAACTGATCGACTCGCTCTCCAGGACGGGCCTGAAACAGATCCAGACCGTTTCATTCGTGCCGCCGAAGAACGTCCCCGGCATGGCCGACGCCGACGAGGTGGTGAACGGCTTTACCCGCGCCGCGGGTGTGCGCTACACCGCCTTATGGCTGAACGACAAGGGGCTGCAACGCGCGCTGGCGACCGGCAAGCTCGATGTCAAAGGCAGCCTGTCCCTGACTGCATCGGAAAAGTTTCTGCTGCGCAACCAGAAACGCACGCTGAAGGAAAACATCGAGGCGCAGCACGCGATTGTCAAAATGTACCAGGAATACAAGGTGCCGGTCGAGCGCGCCGGGCTGATGGCTGCGTTCGGCTGCAACTTCGAAGGCGATATTCCAATTCCGCATGTGCTCAACATGGTCCAGCAGATGCTCGACATCGGCGCACAGTACCAGCTCGGTCTCAAGGTCATTTCCCTGGCCGACACCATGGCCTGGGCGACGCCGATGTCGATCAAGCGGGTGGTAGGCGCGGTGCGCGAAAAGTTTCCGCAGCTCGAGATTTCGCTGCATTTGCACGACACGCGCGGTATGGGCATCGCCAATGCCTACGCCGGCATGGAAATGGGTGTAGCCATTTTTGACGCCGCCGTCGCGGGTCTGGGCGGGTGCCCGTTCGCCGCGCATCGCGGCGCGGCAGGTAACGTGTGCACCGAGGATCTGGTGTTCATGTGCGCGGAAATGGGCATCGATACCGGCATCGATCTGGACCGGCTGATCGAGTCGGCGTTGTTGGCCGAGGAAATCGTCGGCCATCCGCTGCCCGGCTGCGTGATGAAAGGCGGCACGCTCAAGCGCCTGCGGCAGAAAGTCCGCGAAGCGGCCTGAGTTTCACCTATCGCAAACTAAGCGGAGCCCACACATGCCCGTCGCATTGACCGTCGGTCTCGGCAAGTTCATCGCCGGGCTGCGCTACAGCGATATTCCGAAGGATGCGATCCCGGTCATCCAGACCGGGTTCACCGATTGCGCCGGCGTGATGATTGCGGGCGCCGGCGAACCGGCTCCGCAACTGGTGCGTGCCATGCTGGCGCCGGCGGGCGGCGAGGCCACGCTGCTGTTCGGCGCCGGACGCGCCTCGGCGCCGGAGGCCGCGTGGATCAACGGCACCGCCGCGCACGCGCTCGATTTCGACGATGTCGGGCTGCGCGGCCACCCGAGCACCGTGCTGGTGCCCGCAATTCTCGCCGAGGCCGAAGCGATCGGCGCCTCGGGTGTAGCCATGATGCTGGCCTACGCCGCGGGCTACGAAACCTGGGCCGAGCTGGTGCGGCGCGAGTCGGACCAGCACCACAACAAGGGCTGGCACCCGACCGGCATCTTCGGCGCGATCGGCGCCGCGGCGGCCTGCGCGTCGCTGCGCCGGCTCGACGCGACGCAGGCAGCGCACGCGATCGCGCTCGGCGCCTCGCAAAGCGCCGGCCTGATGTCGAACTTCGGCACCATGACCAAGCCGTTCCACGCAGGGAAGTCCGCGCACGCCGGCGTGGTGTCGGCGCGGCTCGCCGAACAGGGCTACACTGCCGCCCTCGACACACTCGAGCATCCGCAGGGATTTCTCGCCGCGATATCGCCGGCGGGAAAGGTCGATCGGGAGTCTGCGATCGAGGCGGGCAGGGCGTGGAAGCTTGCGCAAACCGGCTTGAGCGTCAAGAAATATCCCTTGTGCTTTTGCACCCATCGCGCGCTCGACGGCATGCTCGACCTGCTGCAGGCCGGCCCGGTCGATCCCGGCAAAGTGAGCCGCGTCATCGTTTCCACCAGCCCGCGCAATGCGACCATGCTGCGCAACCACACGCCACAGACCGGACTGGAAGCGAAATTCAGCATGGAGTTCGCCATGGCGTCGGCTCTGATTGCAGGGCGCGCAGGACTCGCCGAGCTGACCGACGGCTTCGTGCGCCGACCCGAGGTGCAGGCCCTGATGCGGCGTGTTGTGGTCAAACAGGACGCGCGCGAGGACCCCGCCGCTCCCGGGTATGCGATTTACGACGAGGTCACGCTCGAAACCGAGGGCAGCGCGCGGCCGCTCGGCGTGCAGGTGACGCAAGTACGCGGCAGCCCGGAACTGCCGCTCAGCCGCGAGGAACTATGGACCAAGTTCCAAGGTTGCGTGCAGGCCGGGACCGCAGGCGTCCCGGCGAAGGACCTGTTCGACGCACTGATGTCGCTGGAGCGCTTGCCGCAGGCGCGCAATCTTCCCGGGCTCGGGACCGCCTGAGCCGGACACCATAATATTCAGTCAGGAGCCACAAGTGGAATCGACCGCTATCAAGGAATCGGTGTACAAGCTGCCGCCCGAGATCCTCGAATACCAGGAGCTGGCGAAGCGCCTGGTGCGTGAGGAACTGTTGCCGCTGGAGCAGGAATACCTTGCGCATCCGGGCCATGCCTACGGCGTCAAGGAAACGATCAATCTGAAGGCCGTGTTCAAGCAGGACGTCGTCGATCGGCTGATCAGGATTTCGCGCGACACCGGTCTGTGGTACCTGATGGTGCCGGAGAAATTCGGCGGCTCGGGGCTGTCGATGCTGGCCCAGGTGGTGATACTCGAGCAATTCATGTATACGCCGGTGCCGTTTCCATTTGCCAACGTGCCGAACATTTTGTACGAGTGCAGGGGGGAGCAGATCGAGCGCTTCCTCAAACCCGTGATCGAAGGCGAAAAGACCACCTGCTTCGCGCAGACCGAGGCCAACGCCGGATCCGACCCGGGCGGCATGATGCAGACGCGGGCGGAGAAGGACGGCAGGCACTGGGTGCTGAACGGGACCAAGATGTGGATCTCCATGGCCGCGGAGTCCGACATCATGATGGTGCAGGCCGTCACCGATGCGAAGCTGCGCCAGCGCGGCGGCATCACCATGTTCCTGGTCGAGCGCCACAGTCCGGGCGTGCAGGTGGAGGAGCCCGGCCTCAGGACCTGGCTCGGCCCCAAGGCTTCGCAATACATCATCCGCTTCGAGAATTGCCGCGTGCCGGAGGAAAACATCATCGGCGAAGTCGGGAAAGGCTTCACCTTCGGGCAGAAGTGGCTCACCATCCACGACCGGCTGCTGCGCGGACCGTATTGCCTGGGGAAGATGCAGCGCGCGCTCGACATGTCGGTCGACTGGGCCAAGCAGCGCATCACTTTCGGCAAACCCATCTCCGAGCGCCAGGCGATCCAGTGGCGCCTGGTGGACATGTACATCGACATCATGGCGCTGCGTTCGATGACCTACGAAATGGCGGCGCGGGCCGATTCCGGCGAGGACGTGCGCGCCGAGGCCGCACTGGTCAAGCTCACGTCCACGGAGTGGGGCACACGCTGCCTGGACCACGCGATCCAGATTCACGGCGCCATGGGCGAGTCGCTGGAACTTCCGCTCACGCTCTTCTACCGCTACGTGCGCCATGCGCAGATCGGCGGCGGCACCAGCGAGATCCAGCGCATGCTGATCGCGCGCAAGCTGCTTGGCGGGAAGTGAGGCGACGATGAGCGCAGACGCAATTTGAGTCGCAATGCTGACGAGAGCCATGCGGGTATTCCGGGACAGCCAGGAATTGAAACGCGCCAGGCGCTGGCATCGGCGCGCGTTTTGAGGCAAAATCTTCCATAAGCACTTGATGTCCGCGGTTTTTCCGGCCTTTTTCCGCAGCGCATCAAGCCTGGTATCGTGCTCATTGGAGATTTAGGGCAAGCGCATGGCGGAGATTCCGCTCATTCTGACACTCGACTTCCACGGCGTCCCGCACCGCTGGGTAACCTGGCAGCAGTCCTGCTACTACTACGCCAAAAACCTGGTGGCCTGGACGCTGGGCGAAAGCGCGTTCACGGTGTACGGCGGCACCTCGCGCCGGACTGGTGAGCGTTCCAGCATCACCACCAACTCGATAATCGCGATCAAAGGCAGGGCGATGGCGGCGAGGGGTTTCTCCCAGGTGCCGCCGCTGAACAATCGCGAACTGTTCCGCCGCGACCGCCATATCTGCGCCTACTGCGGCGCCGAATTCGGATACCTGCGCCTGACCCGCGACCACATCACGCCGCTGTCGCGCGGCGGCGGCGATCACTGGATGAACGTGGTCTCGGCCTGCCGCCACTGCAACGGAATCAAGCGCAATCGCAAGCCGGAGGAAGCCGGCATGGAACTGCTGTACACGCCCTACGTGCCGAACAAGGCCGAGTACCTGATCCTCACCAACCGCAAGATCCTTTCCGATCAGATGGGTTTCCTGGTCCAGCACGTCTCCGCGCACAGCCGCGTCATGCCGCATGCGGTAGTGCGCGCCTAGCTTGCTTCCGTTGGCTCAGGATTTCTGGAGGCACTCCGGTTTTCACTTGCTCCTTCGCGACGCGGGCGGGCGGCTGGTCGTGAGCGACGATTTTCTGCGCGCCTACTACCTGCGGCCGGAGCTGCGTCCGGTTGCGGAATCCTGCGCCAGCGAGATCGCCCTGCACG
>Ga0315281_10007325_pt1 | contig 15557 bp, 11 predicted proteins | sample YL17G07_0_MG_FD_204540 | JGI IMG/M metagenome (GOLD analysis project Ga0315281, IMG submission 204540) | Sediment microbial communities from Yellowstone Lake, YNP, Wyoming, USA - YL17G07_0 | ecosystem: Environmental > Aquatic > Freshwater > Lake > Sediment | place: USA: Wyoming | collected...
ACCGAGAAGGGTCGCTCCTACGGGGAAGGTAAAGGTCCATGCAAGACCGGCAGCTTTACTGAGGAGAATCGAAATGCCGTACGAGAGGGTCGTGCCGAGAAATACTCCTACGACACCGCCGGTACCAGTGAGGAGGATCGCTTCAGCGAGGAACTGCGTGAGGATGTCTTTGTTGGTAGCGCCGAGTGCTTTGCGGAGGCCGATCTCTTTGGTGCGCTCGGTGACCGAGACGAGCATGATGTTCATGATGCCGATGCCTCCGACGAGGAGAGAGATCGCGGCAACCGCGGCGAGAAAAAGGGTGAGGACCGAGGTGATGGTGCCGAGCCGTTCCGCAAGGTCTGCCTGCGTTTGTATGGAGAAATCATCTTTGTTGGGGTCGGTGATATTGTGAGCGTCTCGGAGTGCTGCGGTCATTTCGGCAACAGCGCTGGGAATGAGGGCTTCAGAGGTTGCTTCAGCTATCAGGCGATGGAAATACTTGATGCCAAAAATGTAATCTTGTGCCGACGTGTAGGGAAGGAGAATCGCTTCGTCAAAGTTAAAAAAGGAAACTTGCCCTTTGGTGGGCAGTACGCCAATGACGAGGAAGCTTCGCCCTTTTATTTTAATGCGTTCCCCAATCGCTTCGTTATTGCCAAAAAGCTCCGTTTCTACTTTTGAGCCGATGACCACGACCGTCGCGCGTGCCCGCACGTCTTCTTCGGAGAAAAACGATCCGCGTTCGACGCCGAGGTCAAAGGTTGTTGCAATACGCTCAGAAGAACCAAAGATTGTGGGGCGATAGGTCTCGCTGCCGTACGAAACGCTTTCTACGCCAAAGATGAGAGGGAATACTGCAGTGATTGACGGGACAACTTCCTTACGGCGAAGCAAGGTGAGGTCGCGGTCTTTGAGTGAGTCGCCAAAGAGCTGTCCGGCATCGCTGGGTCCTGTTGGTTCACGACCTGGAAGAACAATGATCGTCTTGGTGCCCATCCCCTGTACTTGATTGAGAATAAGGTCTTGCGCGCCTTGACCAAGAGACATGACGAGCATGATGGACGTAACACCGATGACAATACCAAGCACGGTAAGGATCGAGCGGGAGCGATTTGCTTCAAGTCCGCGAAAGGCAGTTTTGATGGTATGTTTGAAGGTCATAAAGATTTATTTATGAAGCGTGCCTGATCCGGCGCGATGAGGTTGTGCCACCTTCGTGTCACTTTCCAGTGTTCCGTCCTTGATGCGGATAATGCGGTCGGCGTGCTCCGCGGTGTCGGTCTCGTGTGTGATGAGGATGATGGTGTGCCCGGACTCTTTGTTGAGCTTTTGTAAAATACCGATGACCGCATCACCGGATTTTGAGTCAAGGTTCCCTGTTGGCTCATCGGCAAAAATGACTTCAGGTTCGACCACGAGCGCACGAGCAATTGCGACACGCTGGCGCTCGCCACCCGAGAGTTTGGATGAGTCAAATGTGGCACGGTGCTCAAGCCCTACCGACCGGATGGCGGTCATGGCGCGATCGTTCCACTCGCGTTCGGGTATTTCCGAATAGAGGAGGGGAAGTTTTACATTCTCGAGCACGGTGGTGTTGGGGAGGAGGTTGAATGACTGAAAGATGAAGCCGAGTTTTTTGTTGCGAATGTGAGCCACCTCATCACCGGTATAATCGCGCGCCTCTTCTCCGTTGAAGCGATATACCCCGTCGGTGTAATCATCGAGAAATCCTAAAAGGTGGAGCAGAGTTGATTTACCGGAACCTGATGGTCCCATGATGGCAACGAATTCTCCGCGATCGATCGTAAAAGAAACACCGTGAAGAACGGGTGTTTTTATTGTGCCGTCGTCATAGACTTTGGTCAGCTTTTCGATCTCGATCAAAGGCATGAAGTTATTTTAGGTTAATGAGGATGCGGGTTCCTTCGGTGAGACCGCTCAGGACTTCGATGGATCCATCGGATCCCCTGAGACCTACGGTAACCGCGGTCTCGGTGGTGGTGCCGTCGGTATTTTGTACCGTTACAAACTTCTGGCTGTCTCGGGTGAGAAGGGCGCGGGCGGGGATATGGAGGACATTCGTGCGTGAAGCGGTCGCAATGTCGATGTTCGCGGTCATACCGGATTTTATGCGCGAGTCGTTCTTGGTGAACTGGAAGGTTGCCTTGTAGGTCGGTACATTGTCGATGATGGTCTCGGCGGGATCGATAGCGGTTGTGCGTGCCTCGAATACGACGTCAGGGCCGTAAGCATCGAGGGTCACGCGTGCTGCATCACCGATCTTTATTTTTGCGATGTCTGCTTCGGGGACATTTGCCGTCATTTCGAATGACGCGTCAGATATGATACTCAAGAGTGGGGCGGTGGTGTTGGCATACTCTCCGGTCTTTGCGTCGACCTTAGTTAGTGTCCCGCTTATGGGTGCATATACGCGATATTTGCGCAGCTCGCCTTCTGCAGAAAGGAGGCGGGCCTCCTGAGCGGCAACAATCTCCGTTGCAGTCCCTGCCTTAAGGAGGGCAAGTTCATTTTTTACCGTAGCTACCGTGAGGGCAAGCGAAGCGATGGCTTGTTTCTTGGTGTTGACGGCAGCAATGGCTGTCGTGATGTTGGTGCGCGCTGTATTTACATTACTGCGATAGGTATCGAGCCCTGTATTGGCGATCGTGCAGTCGAGGGTGAGAGTACGATTGACGGACTCAAGAAAAGCTTTTTGTTTTTCGAGATGTACCCCCGTAGAGTCAAGAAGCTTGCCAAGCTCGGTGTTTGAGGGGGCGCCGGGTAGTGCTGCGAGCTCGGTTCGCCAAAGGTCAAAGTCGAGTTCTGCGGTGTAGCGAAGCCACTCGCCATTTCCTGCGAGACCGCTGTCGCATATGGGGTAGGTGAATTTATAGGATGAGGTTTTAAAACCGGAAAAGATACCGGTCATTTTTATGTGGAGCGCTTCATCAGCTTTCGTAAATGCGTCATTAAGGGTGTCTTGCACACCGCCGTAGCTGTTGGCAAGGTCTTGTTCGTATTTAGCGAGCTCGGCTTCTTTGACAGCTATCTCCTCCGGGCGTGAACCGCGCTTGAGCTCTGCAAGCCGTGCCTGTGCTTCCAGGAGGCTCGCCTGCGCAGTTGAGGATTCTATTTCGGCAAGGAGCACCCCGCTATTTATATGCTCCCCCACACGCGCGTAGACGCCCTGGATGCGACCGCTTTTTTCGAAGCTTAAATTGATGGTGGTCACGGGTTCGACGCGTCCCGTGACGCTTACCTCCTGTATGACGTCACCACGCTGTACGGTAGCGGTGTTTTTTGGGGTCGTATCTTTAGAGCTTCCAAATATAAAGTATCCGGCGAGAATGACCACAATAGCAACGAAAAACCAAACGATCTGCTTTTTTGAAAATTTACTCATATTTCACATTGTAGCATAAAGGCTAAACACGGGGTACTGATACCGAGGGTGGGGTGATAAAGCGATAATAGAGGAGCTTGGCTATTTCTGTGGTGACAAAGTACGTGGCGACAATGCCGAGCACAAACCCAAGAGATTGTGCTGAGGGAGAGATAAAGTGGAACATTTTATGCCCGAACGAAGTAAAGGGGATAATGATAGTCGTTCCAATAGCAAGGAGAGAGAGCATGATAAGGGTGGCTGAGGGGGCACTGGTATTGAGAAAGAATTTATGAGTTCGAATCGAGTAAAGGAAGAGGATTTCCGTCAAGATGCTGATCATGAACCAATGTGTTTGGAGTGCGGCGGGGCTCACTTGGTAGAAGGATGCAAACGTAATGAAGTCAAAGACGGTTGATACGATACCGAGAACGGTTCCCAACAAAATGATCTTTCTTACGTTGTATTGCTTGGGTTCGCGGAGTTCCTCGGGGTCGACCGTGTCGGTCGCGATGGCGATGGCGGGGAAGTCGGAAAGGAGATTGACGAGGAGGATCTGGAGGGGAAGCATCGGCAAGAAGGGGATAAAGAGGGAAGATATCGCGACCGAATAAAAATTACCAAAGTTTGACGAGAGAGAGCTCCTGATGTATTTGATGGTGTTCGCAAAAATGGCACGCCCTTCCCGAATACCACCGATGACCACGTCAAGGCTCTTTTCAAGGAGGACGATGTCAGCAACCTCGCGCGCGATGTCTGACGCTGATTCGACGACCAGGGCAACGTGAGCGATCTTGAGTGCAGGGGCATCGTTGATCCCCTCACCAAGGAAACCGACTTGATATTTCTTTTGAAGAAGCTCAATGATGCGATATTTTTCCTCAGGAGAGACACGCGCGAATACGTTGATCTTTTCAATTGTTGCAATTTGTTCTTCGGGAGATAGAGCGAAGAGTTCATGTGCCGTCATGACTTCCTCGGGACTTTTAGCGAGACCAACATCAAAGGCGACGGTACCGGCAACTTCCTTACTGTCGCCGGTGAGGATCTTGATGCCTACGTTGAGAGCCATCGCTTGCTTGATAGCCCCATGCGCGCTTTCTTTAATGGGGTCAATGAACGAGATACAGCCGATGAAGGTGAGGTCGATTTCATCTTTGCTGTCATCATACTCTACGGAAGAGATCTTTTTTGAGGCGATGGCGAGCGTGCGACGCCCTGCTCGACCCTCGTCCGCGATCCATGCAAGGACACGTTCACGCTCACTTTTATTTACGGTCGAAGCTTCCAGAATCGTTTCGGAAGCTCCGCGAACAATGAGCGTGGTGGTGCCGGATTCTTCGATGAGCACACTATTTTTCTTGCGTACCGGATCAAACGGGATATCCGCGACGATACGATAGGATGCAAGACGAATTTGTTCTTGGGGAGAAAGAGCCTCCCAGAGAGCGGTGTCAAAAGGATCAGGATTGCCTCCTCGGTTCCTCAGGGTGAGATACGAGCCACCCATATTGGCAGCAAAAACGATATCATCCGTTGTTTTGTTGTTGTCGCATGCACAGGTTGCGTGAACAGTGAGCTTATTTTCGGTGATTGTACCTGTTTTGTCGGTGCAAAGCATCTGGATGCTTCCGAGGTCCTCGATCGCTGAAAGGCGCTTGACCACCACGTGATTCTTGGCGAGTTGGCGTGCCCCGCGAGAAAGGGAAAAGGTCATGACAACAGGGAGCGCTTCGGGTACCACCGATACGGCAAGGGCGATAGAGAAAATGGCGAGAGAGGCGATGTCCGCACTCCATCCTTTAAGAATGAGGTTGGCGACAAAAATAAAAAGAAGAGTCGTAATGACGAGATAGAGAATGAATTTGCTAAATTTGTTGAGCTCTTGTTCGAACTGGCTCTCGCGAGTTGTCGCGCCGGTGAGACGTGCAATATCACCAATGATAGTATGGGCGCCTATCGCAAAAACGATGCCAAGCCCGCGCCCGGACACGACCGTAGTCCCCGAGAAAGCGATATTCTTCGCTTCATAGAGTTCAGTCGCCACATGGGTAAGCGGTGCACTTTCTTTTTTTACGGGTACGGACTCACCCGTGAGTGGTTCCTCGTTTATGGTGAGATTCATGTCCTCGATGATGCGCATGTCGGCGGGGATACTGTCGCCCGCTTCGACGATGACGATATCTCCCGGAACAAGCTCTGAGGCGTTGATACTCGACACGGTACCGCCCCTGCGCACTTTTACTTTGGTCGCGATGTAGTGCTTGAGAAGCTCAACGGTTTGTTCTGATCGATACTCTTGATAAAACCCCAACGAAGTATTGATGAGGAGAAAGAGAACGATCATCCATCCCTCGATCATTTCACCAAGGAGGAAGGAGAGTCCTGCCGCGGCGAAAAGCAGATAGATGAAAGATGATTTGAGCTGGCGAAGAAAGATCTTCCAGGGACGGATCTTGCTTTCGGCGAGACGATTGAGCCCATGTTCTTTGCGCCGAGTTTCGACCTCGAGGGGAGAGAGTCCCTGCCTTGGATCGACTAAAAATGTTTTAACAATCGAAGGAATATCGGTGTCGGTGTATTCGGAAAAGTCCATAAGTGATTGGTATTTAATTGATGCGAGAAACGCACTGATATGCCTGCTTATTATATGCTTTTTTTAACGATAGCGATATAGACGTAATGCGTTCATTATGGGAATAAAATCGGTAATGAAATTGTATGCAGCAGCTTTCTCGGGGTCAAGAACTCCTTTAAAGACAAGGAATAGCCCCAGTATGTTGACCAGAGCCCAAATGGTGAAGTTTTCAGACACCACGGCACGTACTTTGCGGGAGATACTGCACAAATCAAGAAGCTTGGGGAAATCGTCGTTCATAAGGACGATGTCTGCGGAATCGATGGCGGCATCGGAACCAATGCCCCCCATGGCAATACCGATATCAGAACGGGTGAGAACTGCTGCATCGTTGACCCCGTCGCCCATCATAGCAACGGTGCGATCGTGCTTGCCAAGATAATCTTTGAGAACAAAAACTTTATGTTCAGGGAGGAGTCCTGCGTAGTACTTGTCGATACCTGCATGTTTTGCAATACTCTTTGCAACCGCTTCATTGTCGCCCGTAAGCATTATGATCTCTTTAATACCACCTTTTTTAAGCGCCGTAATAGTTTCGGCGACCCCTTTACGAACCTCGTCTGCAAGAGAAAATAGTCCGACAACGTTGCCGGCACATGCGACGAGGGTTGTGTTGTTTCCTTGTGATTTTGCTTCGTTGATCGCCGTATGGACTTTGTCGTCAATCGTTATGCCTCGTTCCTCGAGGAATTCAAGACGTCCAAGAACGATCTCTTGATTATCGTTCAGCCTGCCGACGATCCCGCGCCCTTCAAATTCATCGAACTTTTTAGGTGTTTCAAGTAGCGTACCTTTTTCTTTTGCGTAGCGAACAATAGCTTTTGATACAGGGTGGGTGGACCTTCCGCACATGCTGCCTGCAAGCTCGAAGACGCGGTTGAGCTCGGTTCCATTAAATGCTTGTGTGTTTTGAACCATGAGGCGACCGATGGTGAGGGTTCCTGTTTTGTCGACAATGAGGGTGGAGATCGTTGTGGCGCGCTCAAGGAAGTCGGCACTTTTTATCAGGATTCCACGCCGCGCCGCGGTGCCCATGGCGGCAATGTAGGCAAGGGGTATCGCTACGGCAATGTCGTCGGCGCACACGACGAGGATGACCGCGAGGACAAGGTTGGTATCTCTGGTCACGGCATAGAGGACAATCGATACGACGAGCATGATGCTTATGTACCAGCTCGCAAAGCGTTCAACCAGTGTTTTTACTCGTGTTTTTGCCGACTGGGACCGCTCAACGAGCTTGATCATTCTTTCGAATGTTGTTTCCGCACCGATCTTTTCGGCGCGAACGACAATATTACCGGAGACAACCATGGTCGCTGCAAGTATTCGATCACCCTCACCAAGGAGGACGGGAACCGACTCACCAGTAAGAGAGGACTGGTCGAGTGTCGCAGTTCCTTTGATGACGCGACCGTCAACTGGCACTTGTTCGCCAAGGTTCACAAAAATCAGATCCCCGATGCAGACTTTTGAAAGAGGGGTATCGATAGCTTCCTCTCCGTGAAGAACGCGCGCCTTGAGTGGTTTGAGTTTCAACAGACTCTGGAGAGAATTGTGCACACGGCGTTTTGTGTAGAGATCAAGGATGCGTGCCGAGGAGAGCATCATATTGATAAAGAGCACCGACCCCCACTCATGGGCGACAAGGGAAAAGAAAAGTGCGATAGACGCCAAAAGATCAACGCTGATCTTTTTTTCGAGAAGAGAGTTCCCTGCGCTTAAAGCGACAGGGATAAGGCCTATAAGCGCGATGGTTCCTAAGAGTTCCGTTCTGAACCCAAGAGGAATGAGCCCGGTAACATAGGCACTAAAGGCAAGGATAAACACGACGAGAAGCGAAATTTCAATTCTGAATGTTCTCTTGAAATTGTCACGCTCGATGCTCATAAGATTGGTCGCGCTATTTAACGAGCGAGTTCAGAAGTGCACGGGTTTTTGGTCCCACGCCTCCAAAGCCGGGTGTGCCGATATTTCCCAGACCATACTTGATTTGAAGTCGCTTGACGGCACGCTCGGTTGCGGGACCGAAGTATCCGGTTACTGATCCTTCAGGGTAGAGTGTCGCATCTTTGGCGAGAAATTCTTGCAGTGCGCGCACCTCGGCGTTTGAGGACCCGCGCCCAAGATATTTGGTAAAAAGTATTTTTGCGACAGAGGTGCTTGATTGCGGTACGGTGGGCGGAGGGAGAGTGGTGGTCGATGGCTGTGGCGCAACAACGGGAAGGGATGCTCCCTTGGGCAGAACGATAAAGGAAAGCTCTTTACCACGGGTCGCATCAAAACCTCCTGCTCTGCGCTCGGGGACGAGCATGATTGTGATCGGTTCGTTTGTGTAGCTCTTGTTTTCGAATGAGATGCTTGCAGAGCCACTTGCGGGGAGCGAGGTGTCAAAGGCGAGGGCGTTGCATTTGGGTGTCGAAGTCGCGTCGCCGGTAGTGATCGTGGTGATGATGTTCGCATTGCAGGAGGTGCGGAGGTTGGCACCGCTTGATTTCTCCGTTGCCCACAAGAGGGTCGTGGTGGCGTTTGTGAGGACGCGCCCTAAGGTCGATGATGCCGTGAACGAAGTCGTGATAGGGTTGGGGGAAATGTTGGTTTCGACGGAGACGGTCAGGGATTCTGTCTGAGCGCCATTGTAGACGCCGGGCGCCATGGCGGGAAGGAGCGTGAGGGTGATGTCTTTGGCGGTTGGGGCGCTGTTGTTGAATGAAAGCGTGAGCGATCCTGACGCTGCAAGGTCGCTTGCAAATATCGGGGTGTTGCAAGGGAGGAAGCCTTTGGTGTAGGAAGACGAGGTTGCGTTGATGGTCGATGCGCAGGAGATAGACAGGTTGGCGCCATCAATGATGCTCGATGACCACGAGAGCGTGTACGGCACAAGCGAGTCGATGGTGGTCGTCCCCGTCATGGTTTCTATTGGTTTGGACACGGGAGTTACTGAGATTGCGATGTCTTTTCGCGCAGAGGAAACGTCCGCCCCGGTCGCATCCTTGGGGGTGATGCGTGCGGTGAATGATTTCGTAAATCCTGAAAGGTTCCAGACGGTGAGGTCGATGGTGTCGGTGGCGGTTGATACTGAGGTAATCGGCGTATCACAATAAAGAATACTCCCGTCTGCTTTCTTGAACTTCATTCCTTGTGTACAGGGTATGACAAACGAGTATCCTCCGCCATCAGCAATGCTCCATGAAAATGAAGCGACTTGTCCCGATCCCAGGGAAGTTGAATTTGAGGTAAAAGATTGAACGGAGGGGTCGGCGGCAAAGGCGATGCTGGGCACGATGCATAAAATTCCCGCAAGAAATAATTTGTAATTCATATAGTTTGGATATAATCGATAATACTTTGTTCATTATACCAAACTACTGCTATCATGCACGTGCTTGTGCCGCCTGCGCGGCTGCTCCTCCTGCCACAAAGCCAGTTGTCCAACAGATTTGGAGGCTAAAGCCACCCGACGGGCGGTCAAAGTCGAGAATGTCGCCTGCAAGGTAGAGGTTATCGACTTTGTGTGAACGCATCGTCTTGAAATCAACTTCTTCGAGGGCGATTCCCCCCGATGAGACGATTGCTTTTTCGGGACCAAGGAGTCCGGTCGGGGTGATGCGAAGGTCTTTTAGTAATTTGATCAAGGCGATTCGTGAGGTGCGAGGAGTTTTGTTCACAAAAAGTGTGGGGTCTGTTTTTGAGAGTTCTATCGCTATGGGGACGAGGAGCGACGGAATGAACCCCGCAAGAGCATTTTGCCATTTTTTGTTTTGGGTGGTCCTGAGGTGCGCACGTAGGTTTTCGTCGAGCATCTTTTCATCGAGGGCAGGGAAGAGGTCGAGAGACAGGGTGACTTTGCTTTCGCGTATCGCTTCACCGATCGTGCGACTCATGTTGAGAACGAGCGGACCCGAAATGCCAAAGTGCGTAAAGAGGATCTTCCCCGAGTTTGCTATTCGTTTTACCTTGTTTTCAAGGAGAGTTATTTTTACATTTTGGAATGAGAGTCCTTGGAGCTTGTGCACCCACGGTTCCGCGATCATTACGGGGACGAGCGCCGCACGGGGGACGACGATGGTGTGTCCGAGTTTTTTGAGCCAGGTTAGTCCCTCGCCCGTAGAGCCTGTTTCCGGACGCGCCGTACCGCCCGTTGCCATGATGTACGATTTTGCGCGTATTGTTCCTTGAGACGTCTCAATCCCGGTTATCATATTTTTTGTGCGGAGTATGTTGAGTACGGGAGTAGCGGTGAGCACCTCTACTCCATGTTCTTTGAGTTTTTCAACAAGGGTATCCCATACGCTCTCCGCGCTGTTGCTCACGGGGAAGACGCGTTCCTCCGCTTCGACTTTTGTCGGCATGCCGTGTTTTTCAAAAAAGTCAATAGTGCTCTGGCTGTTCCATTGTGAAAGCGGAGAGAGAAGGAACTTGCCTTTTTTGCCGTACTTTTGGGCTAGGGCGCGGTTTTCAAAGGTAGCATTCGTGACATTGCATCGCCCCCCGCCCGTAATGAGGAGTTTTTTGCCAAGACCTTCGTTTTTTTCGACAAGGATGACCTTGGCGCCAAGCTCTGCCGCACGAATTGCCGCCATCATGCCCGCCGGACCCCCGCCGATGACCGCGACATCGTATACATGTTCCTCGTTTTTGTTCATGTTTGCATTCTACACTATTTCTCGTATACTACACACTGAGTTAAAAGTTTATAAACTTTACGAATTAGTTTATGCCAATCCCCACATTAGGAAATACGAAATATAAGGTTAAGCGCTCAAGTGCCGGACTCGGGCTTTTTGCCGAGGCGCCAGTCAAGAAAGGGGACTGGATCATTGAGTATGTGGGCAAGATCATCCTCGGAAAGAAAGAGGTGGAGGATTATCCTGCCAACAAATATCTTTTTGAAATAAATTCAGCAAGAATGATCGACGGCAGTGCCCGCTCAAACACCGCACGGTATATCAATCATTCTCATAGACCGAATTGCGAGGTGGAGATCGTCGCGAAGCGCGTTTTTATCAAGGCGATTAAAAATATCGCAGCAGGGGAGGAGTTCACCTATGATTACGGCAAGGAGTACGTTGATGAGTATATCAAGCCTCACGGTTGCCGTTGTGCGCACTGCCAAACGAAATCTCTGAAATAGGTACGTAACACTCTCTAAGCCGTCTCCGCGGGGTTTGATGACCCTTGTTTGAGTGCCTCAATCTCTTTTTTTGTCTGCGCAAGCTCCTCTTTGAGTTCGATCATTTTCATTTCGCGTCCAACCATGACTTTGTTGAAATCTTTAAGTTCTTCAGCGCGCTGTTTGAATTGCTCTTCCAGAAGCTTTTGCTCGGTGATAGGAAACCGCGCCGCGACATAGCCGGTGATCTTGCCGTCCTTATCAAAGATAGGAGCGATGCTGGCGTCGACCCAATAAAATGAGCCGTCTTTTGCCTTATTCTTGACCTCTCCGCGAAATATTTCACCGGAAGAGACCGTGCGCCACATTTTTTCATAGAACTCCGGCGGATGAAATCCTGATTTTAACATACGGTGATTTTGACCGATAAGTTCTTCTCGGGAGTACTTTGATATGTTGACGAACATATCATTGGCGTAGGTAATGTTGCCTTGTGCATCCGTCACCGATACGAGGGTAGTTTTGTTTAGGGCTTCCAAAATACCCTCAAGCATTGAGCTCGGGATTCCTTGCATTTCTTTTTGCATTGCCCTTTCTTCGGTGTCGAGAACTCTTGTGATGCTTTTGTATCCGGAAAATTCCTCAGTACGCACGTGAGACTCGGGGATATGAACATTTTTTAGTATGTCACTTACTGCCTCGGTCATATCGGAAGGACCGACAACAAACCACATTGCCTCTGTTTCAAAGGGAGTCTGTTCCTCGATGGATTCTTTGGTGAGTGCTCCAAAGATTGTCTTTACGGTAATGTGGGGATTTTGAGAGGAAATACTCTCAAGCTCGGCGAGGTATGCCGCGCTCTCTTTGTGGTGATTCCCATATATGAGGGTTATACGATGCGACCGCTTTTCTTCTGTCGCCGCACGGAGAATAGAGAGACAAGGGGCGATGCCGACTCCTCCGGCAACAAAGATAACCGGAAGCGTTGGGTCGTCAGGGAGGGTAAACGAACCATGTCCACAATCTACTTCGACGTTGGTTCCCAGGGGAACTTCAAGCAGTGTTCTTTTGAACCCGCTCGGTGAATTACGAAAGACGATTGAGAGCGTTCCCGTGGTGTAGGGAGATGATACGATGGAAAACGATCGACTCGGACCTTTTGGGTCGATGAAGAGCAGCTCGGACAAGGTGATGTTGGCGTACTGTCCAGCCTTGAAGTTCAGTTCATGCCCTGCGGTATCGAACGTGACCTCCGTGGTATTTTCCGCCACTTCTCTTCGTCCAATAATGGGTAATTGGTATTGCATATTCCCCAGTATACCATTTTATGAATAGGGGACACAATACGTACGGCAAAGAACTACGACCGCTTGTGCCAAACGGGGTTTTTTTGTACAATGTCTTCTTTGTTGTTGCCGTAATTCCCATGATCGCACGTATCACGCAAACCTTTGATCGACACAAGCATACCTTGGTGGAAAACATTCAAAATGGCTTTGGGTATGCACCTCTGCGTAAATTCTTTGCGCGTAATCATCGACTCTATCGAATCTTTCCGTTTCTCAGATGGTGGCCTATGGTCACCAGGGACACCACCAAGGCGGACCTCATCGCCGGACTGACGGGGGCTGCGGTAGTCTTGCCACAGGGTGTCGCGTTTGCGGTGATCGCTGGCATGCCGCCAGAATACGGTCTCTACGCCGCAATGGTTCCCGCGGTCATCGCGGCACTCTTTGGGTCTTCGTGGCATTTGGTGTCGGGTCCCACGACCGCGCTTTCTATTGTTGTTTTCAGTACAATCAGTCCACTTGCCGAGCCTGGGACAACGCACTATATAAGCCTGGTTCTCACGCTCACGTTCCTTGCCGGGCTTTTTCAACTCATCATCGGGCTTGCGCGCATGGGGGTGTTGGTGAATTTTATTTCCCATACGGTGGTGACGGGGTTTACCGCGGGCGCCGCGATACTTATTGCCTCAAGCCAACTCAAGAATTTTTTTGGCGTTGATATGCCCCGCGGTGCATCTTTTTATGAAACGATGCAGACATTGATATTGCATATCGGAGACACTAACCTCTATGTGCTGGGCGTCGGCGCGACAACGCTTGTGTGCGGTCTCCTCGCAAGGAGGTCGTTCCCGCGCTTCCCCTATATGATCGCAGCGATGCTCGGTGGTGGGGTTGTTGCCTATGTGGTAAATGCCGTATTTGGCGGAGAGCCGATAACCCATCTGCGAACCGTAGGGGTATTGAGTGCGGGACTACCGCCTTTTTCGCATCCCGATCTCTCCCTTGAGACCATTAAAATACTCTTGTCGAGTGCATTTGCGGTAACCATTCTTGCTCTTACGGAGGCGGTGTCCATTGCGCGCGCCATCGCCGCAAAGTCGGAACAGCGAATCGATGGGAGCCAGGAGTTCATCGGGCAAGGACTTTCGAATATCGCGGGGAGTTTCTTTTCAGGCTATGCGTCAAGTGGGTCGTTCAATCGCTCAGGGCTTAACTATGCGGCGGGAGCAAAAACGCCCCTTGCGACGATCTTTGCGGCAGGGTTCCTTGTCTGTATCCTCCTCCTCGTCGCGCCCCTCGCTGCCTATCTTCCTGTTGCGACCATGGCAGCGATCCTCTTTCTTGTTGCGTACGGACTCATCGACTTCAAAGCTATCCGCTCGGTTATCAAGGCCAGTCGTTCGGAGAGTGCTATTCTCGCGGCGACATTTTTTGCTACGTTGTTCGCTGAGCTTGAGTTTGCCATATATATCGGCGTGCTGATGTCGCTTATGTTTTACCTCAAGCGGGTGTCGTCTCCCGCAGTGAGTATCATGGTCCCTAACCCCTATGACCCCAAGCGTCGCTTGATTGCTAAAACACCCGAAATGTCCGAATGTCCGCAATTGAAGATTGTGCATATTGACGGCGGGATCTTTTTTGGAGCAGTGGATCACATTGCACAAGTGTTGCAAGAGCTTAGAGAGTCGCACCCACACCAAAAGCATTTGCTTGTTGTGGCGACGGGAATAAGCTCCCTCGACATCGCTGGGGCTGAATTATTTGCGAGCGAAGCAAAACGTCGAGAAAAAGCTGGTGGCGGACTCTATTTCTACGGTCTCAAGCCCGCCGTATTGAAGCTGCTCTCTAAGGGGGGATATGCGACAGAGATCGGTAAGGCGCATATTTTTTCTTCCAAAACAGAAGCCTTGTCCGCCATTTATAAGAAGTTGGATAAAGGAATGTGCCGTAGTTGCGAAAAAAAGATCTTCAAGGAATGCGAAAGTATTTCGTAGAAACGCTCTTCTTGTCGCAGTTTGTTCCGTTTTTTGGTACCATGTAAAGAAATCATGGATAAGGAAATTCACACAGAGCGAGCGGTGTTTGGCGGAGGGTGCTTTTGGTGCACCGAAGCGGTGTTTAAGATGATCCGCGGTGTCGTGTCGGTGCTGCCTGGCTATGCGGGTGGCACTACCGAGAACCCCACGTACGAAGAAGTGTCGAGCGGGAACACGGGTCATGCGGAAGTCGTGGAGGTCGTCTATGACCCCCGCGAGGTGAATTATAATGCTTTGTTGACGGTATTTTTTGGTAGCCATGACCCTACGACACTCAATCGTCAGGGACCTGACTCAGGTCCGCAGTATCGCTCGGTGGTGTTTTATACGACCCCGACACAAAAGCAAGAAGTTCGCGACTTTATCCAGGAGATGAACGATTCGAACACGCAGGGCGCTCCGGTCGTTACGACCGTAGAGCCACTCATTAAGTTTTTTGTTGCGGAAGATTATCACAAGAATTATGCTGCGACGAATCCAGAAAGTCGGTATTGCCAGTTGGTCGTCAATCCAAAACTGGAAAAGGTTCAGCAAAAGTTCGCCGCACTTATCAAATAAAACCATGAATACTATCCCCACTGAAGAAGAACTCAAGAAAAAGTTAACGCCCGAGCAGTATCGTGTTCTGCGAGAAAAAGGCACCGAGGTGCCGTTTAGCGGTAAGTACATCCACGAGAAAAAGGAGGGTGCCTACATCTGTGCTGCGTGCAGTAACCCACTCTTTCTCTCTGATGCAAAATTCGATTCAGGGACCGGGTGGCCGTCCTTTGATGAGGCGATTCCGGGGAGTATTACGTATGTCAATGATGCAAGCCACAGCATGCACCGCAGCATGCACCGCACGGAGGTCGTGTGCGCCAAATGCGGCTCACATCTCGGGCATCTTTTTGACGATGGTCCTACCAAGACGGGCAAACGCTACTGTATGAACTCGGTGTGCCTTGAGCTTCAGGAGAAAAAATAAACCAACAAAAAGCCTCGAGATACTCGAGGCTTTTTGTTGGGAATTATTATTCTTGGACTTTCGTGATGGCTTTCTTTACATACCCGCTCATCTTTTTTACATCCTCCTGCATTTTTTGGGTAATGAATTCATCATCAGCCGTAGTTGAGGTCTCGC
>Ga0315281_10007326_pt1 | contig 15554 bp, 12 predicted proteins | sample YL17G07_0_MG_FD_204540 | JGI IMG/M metagenome (GOLD analysis project Ga0315281, IMG submission 204540) | Sediment microbial communities from Yellowstone Lake, YNP, Wyoming, USA - YL17G07_0 | ecosystem: Environmental > Aquatic > Freshwater > Lake > Sediment | place: USA: Wyoming | collected...
TCAGGACGCTCAGGCGGCCCGCGCGGCGGACGTCCGCGTGCGTCTCCACGGCGACACGCTAGAGGATTCGCATTCCCGGACCCCAGGACAGGGGCCGGAATGCGCGAATCTCGGCCCGTCCGGGCCGAGATTCGCGTTCCGTACTACAAGCGTGTGCTCGGCGGAAGCCCGCCGCAGATCGGTCGTTAGTGCACCTTGACGGCGATGCTGACGCCGGTGATGGTGCCGGTGACGGTGTCGGTCGCGGTGACTGTCTTGTTGCCTGCGGTGTTGAGGGTGACGGCGAAGCCGTGCTTGCCTTTGTCGCCGCCGATGTAGGTGTGGTCGGCGGGGAGTGTTGCGCCGCCGTCGCTGCTGGTGATGGTGACGGTGCCGGTGTAGCCGGTGGCGGTGTTGCCGCCGATGTCGAGTGCGGTTACGGTGGCCGTGGTTGCGACGCCGTTGACGGCGTACTTCGCGATCGTCACCTTGAGCGTCTTGGCTGCGCCGACGGTGACGGCGATTCTCGTTCTGCCCTTGACCGCGGACTTGGCGGCGTCGGTCACCGTGACGGCCTGCTTGCCGACCGTCTCCAGCGCGACGCCGTTGGTGAAGGTGTGCACGCCGGCGTCGCCGCCGACGAACGAGTAGTCGGCCGGCAGGGTCGCCGTCTTGAACGTGTTGGCGTCGGTGCTGGTGAAGTGGACGGTGCCGGTGTAGCCGACGACGGTTGCGTCGTAGGCGTTCAGGGCCGTCACGACCAGCGTCGCGGTGGCGTTGACCACCTTGGTGGCTGGGCCGGTGACGCTGAAGTGCGTCACGGTGCCGGCGTCGATCTTGACGGTCGCGCTGGTGTCGGTGATCGTGCCGGTGACCGTGTCGGTCGCCGTCACGGTCTCGTTGCCGGCCTTCATCAGCCTGCCGCCCTGGGCGAAGAGGTGCTTGCCCTTGTCGGCTGCCGTGAAGGTGTAGTTGGCCGGCAGCAGAGCGGTGACGTCGGTGGCGCTCGTGAACGTCACGGTGCCGGTGTAGCCGGTGGCGGTGTTGCCGCCCGCGTCCAGGGCGGTCACCTTGACCGCGCCGAGCTGCTTGCCGGCGATACCCGCGGCCGGAGCGTCGACCGACAGCGTCTTGGCTGCGCCCGGGGTCACCGTGATCGCCACGACGCCCTTGATCTTCACCGTGACGGTGTCGGTGACCGTGATCGTCTTCTTCCCGAGCGTCTCCAGCTTGATCGTGGCGAAGCTGTGCACGCCCGCGTCGCCGCCGACGAACGTGTAGTCGGCCGGCAGCACCGGCACCTTGGTCGTGTTCGCATCCGAGGTCGTGAAGTGCGCGATGCCCGTGTAGCCGATCACCGGCTCGTTGAACGCGTTCAACGCCGAGACCACGACGGTCGCGGCCACATCGGCCGCGCTGGTGTCGGGGCCGGTCACGCTGAAGTGGGTCACCGCACCCGCGGCAACCACATCGGCCGCGCTGGTGCCGGTGAGCCCGTTGGCGTCGGTCGCGGTCACCGTCTTGCTGCCGGCCGTCATCAACGTCGCCTTGAAGACATGCACGCCCTTCTCCGAGGCCAGGAACGTGTAGTCGGCCGGCAGCACCGCCGCCCCATCCGTGCTCGTGAACGTGACAGTGCCGGCGTAATCGGCATCGACGTTGCCGCCCGCATCGACCGCGGTCACCTTCACCGACACCTCCTGCCCGACCGTGCTCGCAGCCGGAATCTCCACCTTCAAGCTCGCAGAGGCATAACCCGTGACGGCGACTGTCGCGGAGCCCTTGATCGTCGCCGTCACCGTGTCCGTCGCAACCACGGTCTTGCTGCCCTGCGTGGCCAAGGTCACCGAGAAGACGTGCACGCCCGCATCCCCGCCGACGAACGTGTAATCGGCCGGCAGCGTCGCGCCGGCATCCGAGCTCGTGAAGTGCGCGATCCCGGTATACCCCGCGACCGGGGCGTTGAACGAGTTCAACGCCGACACCGTCACCGAGTCGGCGGTGTTCGCCACACTCGATGCAGGCGCGACCACGCTGAAATGCGTCACCGTGCCGGCCGCAACCACATCAGCCGCACTCGTGCCCGTGATCGTGCCGGTCGTCGTATCGGTCGCCGACACCGTCTTGCTACCGGCGGTCATCAGCTTGACGCCGGTCGCGAAGGTGTGCACGCCCTTGTCACCTGCGAGGAACGTGTAGTCGTCCGGCAGATCAGCAGCCGCGTCCGAGCTCGTGAAATACACCGTGCCCACGTAGCCGGTCGCCACGTTGCCGCCGGCATCGAGGGCGGAGACCTTCGTCGAGACGACCTGACCGGCGGTGCTCGCTGCCGGGACGGTCACCTTGAGCGTCGCGGCCGCGCCCGCCGTCACTGCGATCTTCGTGCTGACGCCGGTCTTGGCGCCTTCCGTCGCCGTGACGGTCCAGCTGCCGACCGTCTCCAGCTTGACGGAGAAGACCCACACACCGGCGACCGCGGCGTGCGCCGCCGGCAGCCCCGTCTTGATGGGATCGGTCGTCGTGAGGGCGACGGAGCCGACGTAGCTCGTATCCGTCGCGCCGGCCGCGTCAACTGCCGTGACCGTCACGTTCAGCGCAGCGTCGGCAACCGTGGTTGCCGCGGCGCCGACGACCGTGAACTTCGTGGCGGTGACCACGGTCGCTCCGCCGGACATGCCGGTCTTGGCGGCCGCCGTCTGTGCCATGGCGAGCATCGCGATGCCCAAAAGAAGGATTACGCGCAGGAGAGAGCTGCCCCTACGCACCGGCCCGCAAGCAAAATCGTCCATGATATTCGAGCTCCTCTCGAGGATGACCGTGTCGAAATCCGTTTCGGCACAAGGGGTCGAGGCTGATATTCGGCCCCCGTCGTGAGAAGTTGAGGCCTGCGTTCGCGGAGAGCGCTTCAGGCTTCGCGCTCCCCCACCCGAGGCCGGAGGCAGCCTGCGAGACGAGCTCGCATCGCTGCGGGCCGGGCTCCATCGGAGGGTCGAAGCGTCCCGGAAACGGGCCCTCAGGTCACCGCAACGAGTGCCGCGCGCCGTCCCGGCCGCGGCTCGAATCTAACCGGGCGACCCTGGGTGACGGGCAGGCCCCCTGGTCACGCCGAACAAGGGGCCGATGCGGATGAGAGGACTTGAACCTCCACGTCCTTTCGGACACACGGACCTGAACCGTGCGCGTCTACCAATTCCGCCACATCCGCGGGCCGGGGGATTGTAGCCGCGCCGGGCTCGACCCCGAGATGCCCGCGCGTGCGTACCATGGCGGCCCTGCGCCGTCTCGCCCTCGTCCTTCCTGCGGTACTCGGCTCGCTCGCGCTGCTGCTCGCAGGCGGCGCGACCGCGCGGCCCGGGGCGGCCCCCACCGACCTCGTCGAGGTCGTGGTCACCCTGCCGCAGCCGGGCCTCGCCGCCGCGGCCCGGCGCGACCGCGTCCTCGCCGCCGCCACGACGACCCGGCACCGGCTGAACCTCCGCGCACCCGCCAGCGTGTCGTATCTCCGCACGCTCGCCGTCGCGCAGCGCGCCCTCCAGGCGCGCATCCAGCGGGCGATCCCCGCGGCGCGCGCCCGCTGGCACTACGGCGTCGTGGCGAACGGGATGGCCGTCGTCGTCCCCCGCTCCCAGCTCGCGCAGCTGAGTACGATGGCCGGCGCCACCGTCTGGCCGTCCGTCACCTATCACCCGCTACTCGACCGGACGCCCCAGCTGATCGGCGCGCCTGCCGTCTGGGGGCCGACGCTCGCGACCTCGGGGAACGGCATGAAGATCGGGATCATCGACGACGGGCTCGACCAGACGCACGTCTTCTTCGACCCCACCGGCTACGCGTACCCCGCCGGCTTCCCGAAGGGGAACACCGCCTACACGACGCCCAAGGTGATCGTCGCCCGGGCATTCGCGCCCGCGACGCCGGCCTGGAAGTACGGGACCACGCCGTTCGATCCGCTCAACTCCGAGCACGCGACGAACGTCGCCGGCATCGCCGCCGGCGACCACGACACGCTCGCGACGGTTCAGGGCGTGGGCAAGATCAGGGTCTCCGGGGTCGCGCCGACCGCGTATCTCGGCAACTACAAGGTGCTGACGGTCCCGACCGCGAGCTTCGGGCTCGACGGCAACTCGCCCGAGATCGTCGCCGGCATCGAGGCCGCGGTGACCGACGGCATGGACGTGATCAACCTCTCGCTCGGCGAGCCCGAGGTCGAGCCGAGCCGGGACATCGTCGTCCTCGCCCTCGATCATGCCGCCGACGCGGGCGTCGTCCCCGTGGTGGCCGCCGGGAACGACGGCCCCGGAGCCGGCTCGGTCGACTCACCCGCGAACGCGCCACAGGCGATCACCGTCGCCGCGTCGTCCGAGGGCGACAACGGGCCCGCCGACGTCATCGCCGGCTTCTCCTCGACGGGCCCCACCCCGATCTCGCTCCAGATGAAGCCGGACGTCACCGCGCCCGGCGTCGACCTCCTCTCCTCCCTGCCCGGGAACACCTGGTCGACGCACGACTGGAGCGGCACGAGCATGGCCGCGCCGCACGTCGCAGGCGGGGCCGCCGTCCTCAGGCAGCGGCATCCCACGTGGACCGTCGCCCAGGTCAAGTCCGCGCTCGCGACGACCGGCGACCCGGTGCACGTCGCGGGCGGAACGAGAGAGGCCGGCGCGAACCGCGAGGGCGGCGGGCGCATCGATCTCGCCCGGGCGGACGATCCGCTCCTCTTCGCCTCTCCCACCGGGCTCTCGTTCGGGCTCGTCCAGCGCGGGCAGACGGTGACCCGCACGATCGACGTGGCCGACGCCGGCGGCGGGCCGGCACCGTGGACCGTGACCCTGGCGTCGCAGAGCGCACCGGCCGGGTCGACGCTCACCGTCACCCCGGCGGTCGTTCCCGGGACGTCGGTCACGGTCACGCTCACCACCGCCTCCGACGCGGCCGAGGGCGAGGGGGTCGGCTTCGTCGTCCTCTCGCGCGGCACCGACGTGCGCCGCCTGCCGTACTGGTTCCGGGCGACGGCGCCCCAGTTGGCCGGCGAGCCGCGCACGCTCCTCCGCGGCCCCGGCCTGTACCGCGGCAACACGGCGGGCAAGCCGTCGCGCGTCTCGTCGTACCGCTATCCCGAGGCCGGCGGCGCCGCTTCGGTGCCGCTCGATCTCTCGGGCCCGGAGCAGGTCTTCCGGTTCGTGGCGGCGAGGACGCTCGTCAACTTCGGCGCGGTCGTCACGGGTCACGCGGCGGGTGTTCGGGTCTCCCCCCGGCTCGTGGTCGCCGGCGACGAGAACCGGCTCGTCGGGCAGACCGGCCTGCCGGCGAACATCAATCCGTACCAGGGGTACGGACGGCCGACCGCCGCCGTCGGTGCAGTGCTCTCGTTGCCCGGGGCGTACGACTTCGTGTTCGACACTCCCGCGGGCGGCACCCCGGGCGCGTTCACCTTCCGGGTGTGGGTGAACGACACGACGCCGCCGCGGATCCGGCTGCTCACCCGGACGGTCACGCTGCCGCAGCGGATCCGCTTCGCGCTGACCGACGCGGGCTCGGGCGTCGACCCGGGGTCGATCGCCCTGACCGTCGACGGGCGCTCCCGCGCGTTCACCTACGACCGCGGGATCGTCTCCGCCGAGAAGGGCATCCGCCCGGGCGCGCACCGCGTCTCGGTCACCGTCTCCGACTACCAGGAGACGAAGAACATGGAGGACGTCGGCCCGATCCTCCCGAACACGAGCACGCAGCAGGCGACCGTCGTCGTCCGCTAGTTCTTCCGGCGGTCGGTCTCCTCGATCGTCGGCAGCCGGGCGAGGTCGCGCTCGACGCTCGCGGCGAAGTCGTCCGCGTCGTTCGGAACGACGCTCAGGGTCGCCTTCCGCCTGGCGCGGTCGCGCTTCCGGCGGCCGTCCGCCCCGACCCGCGAGCCGAGGCGTGGCTCGAGCCGCGGCCACTCCGCGCCGACAACGATCGCGACTGCCAGCGCGAGCAGGGCGATGTAGAGCCAGCTCACGACGCGATCTTAGCGAAGCGCACGCGGGGGTAAATCTCGGGCCCCTTCCGGCCGATAACGAGGCATATGACCGGCCCGATCCTGATCGCGTACGTGCTCCTGTGGGCGACCTTGATGCGCGCCCTGCTCGTCAAGGCACGCGTCCTGCCGCCCACCTGCGCACGCTGTGGCCTCGCGTTCGAGCGCAGAGCGCTCGGCGAGCGGGTCTGCAGCTGCCACGGGCACGACGAGCGCTAGCCGACCCGCGTCCTAGGCGACGGCGGCGCCGAAGAGGTCCCCGAGCTTCCGCTCGAGGTAGCCGAGATACGGCGCGGCGTCCATCTCGGAGCCGGTCACCCGCTCCAGCAGTTCCTGCGGCGTGAACGCCCGCCCGTGCCGGTGCACGTGCTCGCGGAGCCACTCTCGCAGCAGCCCGAACTCGCCCCGCTCGAACTGCTCGTCGAGGTCGCCGAGGTCGCCCTGCGCCTTCTCCCACAGCTGCACCGAGACGACGTTGCCGAGCGCGTAGGTCGGGAAGTAGCCGAAGCTCATGTCGGACCAGTGGACGTCCTGGAGCACGCCGCGAGCGACGTCCGGCGGCCGGAGCCCGAGGTAGTCGTGCATCTTCGCGTCGAATGCCTCCGGCAGATCCTTCAGGGCGATCGCCCCGCTCAACATGTCGCGCTCGAGCTCGAAGCGCAGGATGATGTGCAGGCAGTACGTCATCTCGTCCGCGTCGACGCGCCGGAGCGACGGCTGAACCTTGTTCAGCGCCCGATGGAAGTCTTCGGGGGAGACACGGTCGAAGTGGGCGGGAAACTCCCGCTGCAGCATCGGGTAGAAGAACCTCCAGGTCGAGAGGCTCCGGCCGACCAGGTTCTCCCACATGCGGCTCTGGGACTCGTGGAAGGCGGCCGAGACGCCGTGCGCCAGCGGCGTGCGCGCGAAGCGCGGATCGACCTGACGCTCGTAGATGCCGTGGCCGAACTCGTGCAGGCAGGACAGGATGCCGTGCAGGCTGTCCTCGTGGAAGTTCGTCGTCAGGCGGATGTCCGAGGGCGACATCGACGTCGCGAACGGATGCACCGTGCGGTCGAGGCGCCATGACGCGTGGTCCATGCCCCAGCGCTCGAGAACGGCGAGCGAGAAGCGTCGCTGGGCGTCGCGGGGAAACCGGCCGTGCAGGCACGAGTCGTCGACCGGCCCCGAAGCGTCGACCGCCCGGATCAACGGCACGAGCGTCGTCTTCAGCTGGTCGAAGATCGTCTCGACCTCCGCCGTCGTCATCCCCGGCTCGTAGTCGTCGAGGAGGACGTCGTACGGATCTCCCTCCGGCTCGAAGCATGCGACGTACCGGCGGCGCAGCTCGAGGTTGCGCTCGAGGTGCGGCAGCATGATCGTGTAGTCCCCCTCGTCGCGAGCGCGCAGCCACGCCTGATAGCCGAACGAGCCCGCGCGGGTCAACTCGGCCCGCAGCTCCGAGGGGACGCGCACCGCCTTGTCGTAGTCCCGCCGGGCGACACGCACGAGGCTCGCCTCGAACGAGTCGTGGCCGTACTCCTCCTCGCACGGGGCGAGCTCGTCGATGAGCTCGCCGAGCGCGGGCGCGACCTGGAGGTCGTGGGCGATCCGGTTGAGGGTCGCGCGCTGCTCCGCCCGGGCGTCGGCGCCCGTCGGGGGCATCTTCGTCTCCTCGTCCCAGGAGAGAAGTCCGGCGGCCTTCTCGAGATCGTGGATCTCGCCCAGGCGCCGGCGCAGCTCATCGAAGCGCTCGGTCACGGGCGAGAGGGTAGCGGGTCGCGCTGGGTGGATCGCTAGGCGAGGTCGATCGCTCGGGGGCTCGGATAGCGGCTCGTCAACAGCAGGTAGTAGCCGGTCGTTCGCTGCTGGTAGTCCAAGCAGTACGCCGCCAGGTCGCGCATCCCGGGGCTCATTCGTCCCGTGGCGAGAACGTAGAACCAGCTGAGGAAACCGGCCATGGAGAGCGCATAGCCGAGCACGCCGGAGAGCAAGAGCGCCGGAAGCACGAGCAGCGAGCGGAAGAAGACCCCCGCGCGACCCTGCGGCTCCGGCCCTGCGACCTCGAGGTCGACGGGGTACGCGCCACCCGCACCAAAGGGCGGGAACGGGTTCGCGACGAGGTAGAGGTACGCATTCACGCGGGTCGAGTAGCGCAAATAGCCCGCGAGGAAGCCGTGCATGCCCCCCGGCACGCGACCGGTGAAGAGGGCGGCGAACCAGGCTACGAAAAGCACGACGTACGCCGCGATCCCGTAAAGCGAGAGCCAGACGACGTGCGGGAGCGCGAGCAGATAGCGGAAGAAGACGGTCAGCCGCGACCGGCGCAAGTCGTCGGTGACGACCACGCGGATGGGGTACGCGCTGTCGTTCATGTCCGTGCCTCCTGTCGAGTTACGGACAGAGTGCGCCGCGCGCCGCTCGAATCCTGCCCTCGACGGGCCTGAGCAAGACATGGATGCCGGTGAACGTGTGCGGGCGCGTTCGCAGGCGAGCTCCCCGGGTTGGACTCGAACCAACAACCCTCCGGTTAACAGCCGGATGCTCTGCCAATTGAGCTACCGGGGATCGGCGCGGCAATTCTAGCGGGGAGCTATGCGAACTCGCGGATGGCCGTGCGCACCTGGGCGAGTCGTTGCTGGAGCTCGCTCATGTGGTCCGGCTTCGCGTCGTTCAGTTGCCGCTGGAGATGTCTCTCCTGGAGTCGGAGCAACATCTGCTCGGCCGTCAGCTCGTTGATGTCCTCCATCGCCGCGAGCGCATGGAGCTCGTCGATGAGCGGCGTCAACTCGCTGTCGGCGACCTCCCCGCCGAGCAGGTGCGCCCGCGCCCTCCGGTGAAGCTCCAGGTCGAAGTGCTCGGCGCTCAGCTTCTCGAGGTACCGATTCAGATCCGGGTACACGGCGACCCCGGCAAGCGCGCTCCGCTCGAGCCTGTGCCCGGCTTCGAGCAAGCGCGGGGAGATCACGCCCGTGGTGCGGGTGCGCGCGCTCAAGGGCGCGAACGTCCCTTGCGTCTCCGGCGGCAAGCCCAGCAGGTCGGTGGCGAGCTGGCGCGCGTCGAGATGCTCCGGAGAGTCCGGGTGCGCGTTGAGGAAGAGCTTGATCGCGGCGAACGCCGCCTGCTTGTCGGTCGCGCGGTCGTTCAGCAGGCGAACGCGGTGGACGAGGTAGCTCACGGGCGCGCCCAGCCGGTCCTGGAACGTCGACGGGTCGTCCGCGGGGTCACTGCCCTTCGGCAGCGGCACCACTTTCACCTCGAATCCCTGCGCCACCGCGAGCTCCATGCCGCGCAGCGTCGCCTCCTGTCCCGCGGCGTCCGAGTCGAAGCAGAGGAAGAGTCGCTTCGTCAGACGCTGGAGCTCTTTCAGCTGCTTCTCCGTGAGCGCCGTCCCCATCGACGCGACGACGGGCAGGAAGCCCGCCTGGCGCAGCGCGAGCACGTCGGTGTTTCCCTCCACGATGACCGCCCGGTCTTCCTTCGCGATCGCCTGCCGCGCGCTGTCGAGGCCGTAGAGCAGGTCGCCCTTCTTGAAGAGGTCGCTCTCGGGCGAGTTGACGTACTTCGCGGCGAGCCGGTCGTCGTCGTAGAGCTTGCGCGCCTGGAAGCCGCGCACGCCGCCGCGCGCGTCGGTGAGCGGGAAGAGGAGCCGGCGCTGGAAGTAGTCGTTGCCGCGGCTGTTTCCGAGCCCCGTCGCGAGCAGATCGTCCCGCGTGAAGCCCTCCTTCTGCGCGCCCCGCGCGAGCGTCGGGCCGCCGGGTGCATAGCCGAGCCGGAACGAGCGGCAGACCTCTTCGCGAAGCCCGCGCGACGCGAGGTACTCGCGCGCGAACGCGCCCTGCTCGCTGTCCCACAGGAGGCGCTCGTAGAACACCGTCGCGCGCTCGAGCAGCTGGCCGAGCCGCTCCTTGCGCCGCCGCTCGTGCTCTGCCTCCGGCGAGATCTCCTCGTACTCGATCGGGACGCCGAACCGCTTCGCGAGCGTCTCGATCGCACCGACGAAGTCCACCTGCTCGAGCTTCTCGACGAACGCGATCGCGTCGCCGCCCTCGCCGCAGCCGAAGCACTTGAACGTGCCGCGCGCGGGCGACACCGTGAAGCTCGGCGTCTTCTCCTGGTGGAAGGGGCAGAGGCCCTTGTACGTGCCGCCCGCCTTGCGCAGGCGCACGTAGTCCTCGACGAGCGGCAGGATCTCCGCCGCGCCCTTGACCGCCTCGACCGACGCGTCCTTGATGCGTGCCACTACTCCAGCTCCGCCGCGTAGGCGATCGCGAAGCGGTCGGTCATGCCGGCGAGGTAGTCGGTCGCCTGCTCGAGATCGTCGCCGCGCTCGTCGACGAGGTGATCGAAGATGCGGCGCATCGTCGCCGTGATGGTCGCGTGCTCGGCGACCGAGTGCGGGCCGAGGTAGACGCGCTCGAACATGAACGACCGCAGCGCCAGCATCGCGCCGCCGATCAGGTCGCTCTGCACGATGCCGCCGGCCTGCGCGGACGTCTCGACGAGGTCGTGCACGAGCGTGTCGATGCGACGCGAGCCCGTCTCGCCGAGCAGCGCGATCTCGGCCCGCGGCAGGTCGCCCGCTTCGAGCATCCCCGCGCGGATCGCGTCGTCGATGTCGTGGTTGATGTACGCGACGCGATCGACGATGCGCACGATCTTCCCCTCGAGCGTCTCGGGCTCCTCCGGCCCGGTGTGCTTGAGGATGCCGTCGCGCACCTCCCACGTGAGATTGAGCCCGCGCCCGTCGCGCTCGAGCCGCTCGACCACGCGCAGCGAGTGCTCGTTGTGGCGGAACCCGCGGCCGCCGCGCTCGCGCACCAGCGCGTCGAGGGCCTGCTCGCCGGCATGCCCGAACGGCGGATGGCCGAGGTCGTGGCCGAGCCCGACCGCTTCGACGAGATCCTCGTTCAGCCGGAGCGCACGGGCGACGCCGCGGGCGATGCCCGCCGTCTCGAGCGTGTGCGTGAGACGGGTGCGGAAGTGGTCGCCCTCGGGGTCGACGAACACCTGCGTCTTGAGCCGCAGGCGCCGAAACGCCTTCGAATGGACGATGCGGTCGCGGTCGCGCTGGAACGGCGTCCGCAGCCGGCACTCCTCCTCGGGGAGGTTCCGGCCGCGGGTCGCGTAGGAGCGCACGGCGAGCGGAGACAGCCAGCGCTCCTCGTGCTCCCGCACGAGTCCTTCGAAGGCGTCAGCGGTTCGACCGGCGAGCTCCGGCATCGTCAGCCAGCGTAGTCGCTCCCTCCGACGGTGCCTGTCTAGATGATGATCGGCACGGTGCCGCCGTCGGCGCTCCACGCGGCGCCGGTGACGTAGCCCGCGCGCGGCGAGCAGAGGAAGGCGATCACGGCGGCGATCTCCCCCGGCTCGGCGAGCCGGCCGAGCGGGCGGCCGGCGCCGACGGCGGCCAACACCTCGAGGCGGGTCTTGCCGGTGCGCGCCGCCTGCTGGTCGGCGAGCCCGCCCTCGCCCAGCCAGGCCTCGGTGGCGGTCGGCCCCGGCGCGACCGCGTTGCAGCGGATCCCGTCCTTCGCGTAGACGTCGGCGACGAGGCGCGAGACCGAGAGCACCGCCGCCTTCGTCACGGAGTAGTCGGGCATCGACGCCGAGGGCCGCTTGCCCGACGTCGAGGAGACGTTCACGATCACGCCCGCGCCCCGCTCGCGCATGCCCGGGAGCACGGCGCGGATCGCGCGGACGTAGCTCATGACGTTCAGCTGCCACACCTCGTCCCACTGCTCGTCGGTGACCTCGTCGAACGGGCGCTGGACGGCGAGGCCGACGTTGTTCACGAGGCAGTCGACGCGCCCGAGCTGCTCCTCGACCTCGCGTACGAGCCGCTCGGGCTCGCCGGCGCGACCGAGATCGGCCGCGACGTGCAACGCCTCGCCGACGCCCGGCGGCTCGTTCCGCCGGCCGCTCGTCACGACCGTCGCACCCTCGGCGGCGAGCAGGCGCGCCGACTCCAGGCCGATGCCGCCGGTCGAGCCGGTGACGAGGCAGACGGTGCTCTCGAGGCCGAGGTCCACGGCTGGCTAGCGTAGACGCCTCAGTGACGACCCTGCTCCTCGTACGGCACGGCGAGACCGACTGGAACGCCGAGGGGCGGCTCCAGGGCCACACCGACCGGCCGCTGAACGACTTCGGCCGCAGGCAGGCGAGGGCGCTCGCCGACCGGCTCGCCGGCGAGGACGTCACGGCGGTGTACGCGAGCGACCTCGAGCGCGCCCGGGAGACAGCGGAGATCCTCGCCGAGCGGCTCGGCCTCCCCGTCGTCACCGAGCCCGACCTGCGCGAGCGCAACTGGGGCAACTGGGAGGGGCTCACGGGAGCCGAGCGCGACCGCGTCGAGTACGCCGGCGAGGCGATCGAGGCGCACGCGGAGCGCGTGCTGCGCGCCGTCCGGCAGATCGCGGAGCTCCATCCCGGCGGGCGCATCGTCGTCGTGACGCACGGCGGCTCGCTGCGGCGCGTCCAGGTCGCCGCGTACGGGGTGGCCCTGCCGATCGTCGAGAACTGCGCCGTCTGGGCCGTGACCCACGAGGACGGCACCTTCAGGCCGATAGATGGTTGATGCCGCGGCGGGGTGCGTCTGGGGATGGCTCAGGCCAAGCCGTGTGGACGGGCCGGCCGAAGGCAAGGCTGGTTTGCCTTGCCAAGGCTGGGCTGGCCGCACGGCGCCGTGCATGAGCCACCATCCAGGCGTGCCCTGTCGTGGCGTCGGCCATCTAGACTGAGCGAAGCCGTGGAGGACTACACCGGCAAGTACAAGGGCGAGCAGGTCGAGGTGGCACTCTTCGGCGGGGAGTATCAGGAGGGTGTCCTCACCGCGTACTGCTACGTCGACGAGGTCGCGCACATCGAGCTGAACGGCCACATCCTCGTGCCGTTGCAGAACATCGCGTCGCTCCACTGCTCCAGCCGCTGTGACGCCCAACAGAACGAGGACTGGCCGCCCCGCGGCCTGCTCGACGACGAAGGCCCGCGGGAGACGCCCGAGGACGACGCGTAGCGGCGCTCCCGTGCGCGCCTTCATCGCCCTCCGGAACATCCTCAAGGCCTGGCTGCTGCTCGCGGGCATCTGCGCAGTCCTCGCGCTCGCCGGCTGGCAGCTCGGCGGCGTACGTCTCCTCTCGCTCTTCGTCTTCGCCGCGCTGCTGCTCGTCGGCGGCGCCTACTGGTCGTTCGACCGCGTCGTGCTCGGCATGGTCGGCGCCCGGGAGCTGCCGGTCGGCGGGGCGCCGCTCCTCCACTCCACCGTCGAGCGGCTCGCGGCGATCGCCGGCGTCGCCAAGCCGCGCCTCTACCTGATCCCCGACGGCCTGCCGCGCTCGCTCGCGACCGGCCGCGGGCCGCGGGCCTCCTCGCTCGCGGTGAGCGCCGGGTGCATGTCCGCCTGCACGCCGGCGGAGCTCGAGGGCCTGCTCGCCCACGAGCTCGCGCACGTCCGGCACCGCGACATCGCGATCCAGACGGCCGTCGTCGTGCTCGCGGCGTCGATCGTCGAGCTGAGCCGCATCGGCGGCTGGCTCGAGCGGTTCCTCCTCTTCGTCCTGGGCCCCGTCGCCGCCGCGTGCGTGCACGTGCTCCTCTCGCCGAAGCGAGAGTTCGAGGCGGACCGCGCCGCGGCCGAGATCTGCGGGTCGCCGCACGGCCTGGCCGATGCGCTGCTGCGGCTCGAGCACGCGGCCGAGCTCGTCGAGTTCCGGGCGAGCCCGGCGACCGAGCCCCTCTACCCGTTCAACCCGTTCCTCGAGGAGGGGCTCGCCGCGCTCTTCGTCACGCACCCGCCGGTCGGCGAGCGGGTGCGGCGGCTACGTACGCTCGACCCCGCGTGGCGCGAGAAGGCGCGCATCGAAGCGGCCTGAGAGACGCGAAAGGGCCGCCTCTCGGCGGCCCTTTCGGAACAATAAATCGGCGGCGACCTACTCTCCCGGGAGGTTGCCCTCCGAGTACCATCGGCCCTGGCAGGCTTGACTTCTCTGTTCGGAATGGGAAGAGGTATTTCCCCGCCGGTAAGACCGCCGAACTGTCAAGGGTGCAGCTTGCGCGCAACCCTCAAAACTCCATAGCGACACTGACCGATGTTCAAATCAAGACCTCGGGCAATTAGTACGGGTGCGCTGAACACATTGCTGTGCTTACACGGCCCGCCTATCAACGTGGTGGTCTCCCACGGCCCTTACTCCTTCTAGAGGATGGGAGCTCTCATCTCGAGGTGGGCTTCCCGCTTAGATGCTTTCAGCGGTTATCCCATCCAGACGTAGCTAATCAGCAGCGCCGTTGGCACGACGACTGATACACCAGCGGTCTGTTCATCTCGGTCCTCTCGTACTAGAGACGACTCCTCTCAAAGCTCCAACGCCCATGGTGGATAGGGACCGAACTGTCTCACGACGTTCTGAACCCAGCTCGCGTACCGCTTTAATGGGCGAACAGCCCAACCCTTGGGACCTGCTTCAGCCCCAGGATGCGACGAGCCGACATCGAGGTGCCAAACCCTTCCGTCGATGTGGACTCTTGGGAAGGATAAGCCTGTTATCCCCGGCGTACCTTTTATCCGTTGAGCGACGGCACGTCCACTAGTTACCGCCGGATCACTAACACCCGCTTTCGCGCCTGCTTGACATGTCTGTCTCGCAGTCAAGCTCCCTTATGCGTTTGCACTCTACGCACGATTTCCAACCGTGCTGAGGGAACCTTTGTGCGCCTCCGTTACATTTTAGGAGGCGACCGCCCCAGTCAAACTACCCACCAGACACTGTTCCCGCCCCGGATTACGGCAGCGGGTTAGAAGCCCAGAACACGGGGGGTGGTATCCCAAGGTTGCCTCCACGAGGACTAGCGTCCCCGCTTCAAAGGCTCCCACCTATCCTGGACAACGTACCCCAGACTCCACTGTCAAGCTGTAGTAAAGGTGCACGGGGTCTTTCCGTCCAACCACGGGTACTCGGCATCTTCACCGAGACTACAATTTCACCGGATCCCTCGTTGAGACAGCGCCCAAGTCGTTACGCCATTCGTGCAGGTCGGAACTTCGCGTTTCCCCTCCATTTCTGGAGGCGCAGACTATCCCTTCACCTTTGAAAGATCTGCCAACTCGCGGCCGATCAAAGGGCCGGCGTCTGATCGCATCCATAGATTGTCGCGGCGATGCCGGACGGAATGCGATCTCACGTCCACTTGAGACATGGACGATCAGTCGTTACGGGGTCAAGCTCCATTGATGGAGCGCATGGAGCCGACTTCCCACGGGATTACCTTCTCGCGTCACGACGTCCTTGACGCGTCGCATACGAGGAAGGCTTCCCCGTTATTAGCCGGTTATTGTACGAAATCACTTCCGTACCGGGCAATTCAATTACCCGACAAGGAATTTCGCTACCTTAGGACGGTTATAGTTACCGCCGCCGTTTACTGGGGCTTGGATTCAAAGCTTCGCCCGAAGGCTAACCTCTCCTCGTGACCTTCCAGCACCGGGCAGGCGTCAGCCCCTATACGTCGTCTTACGACTTCGCAGAGACCTGTGTTTTTGGTAAACAGTCGCTTGGGCCGTTTCACTGCGGCCCCCTCGAGCTCG
>Ga0315281_10007327_pt1 | contig 15554 bp, 12 predicted proteins | sample YL17G07_0_MG_FD_204540 | JGI IMG/M metagenome (GOLD analysis project Ga0315281, IMG submission 204540) | Sediment microbial communities from Yellowstone Lake, YNP, Wyoming, USA - YL17G07_0 | ecosystem: Environmental > Aquatic > Freshwater > Lake > Sediment | place: USA: Wyoming | collected...
CGAAGACTCAAGCTTGTCATGAATCAAGCGTATCGACTGCGGAATAACCGCACCATCATCCCGCCGTCCAAAATCGAACCGCTCTTCACTCCACACCGTGCCAGCGGAGTCGATATGTTCAATAGCCGTAATGAAGAACGTCTTATCGTCGACGGCGTAGCGCGTCGTTCCTTGATCATGACGAAATTGGAGGATATACGACCCATCGCCCACCGAAAAGCTGTCGGGTGCAACCTCTTCCCGGAAAAATCCCCTCGCCCCGCAAAACGTATCAATAATGTCTTTCGGATTAATCTGAATATCCATGAATGATGGCATGTCTCCTTTGTTAATATCGCCCTCCATGACTTCATTCTTGAAACTGTTATAAAAAATGTAATGATCCTGCGCAAACAACGCCGAGGCGATTCGTATCCCGAATGGGCCTTTGACGTCCACGCGAACTGAATCTGGCTTCTTCAGCCATAAATCGAACGAGCCGGAACTGATGATGGATGGAGATTCGACAGAAATGGAGCCGTTAGCTTGGAACGTAGAGATGGCGCGAGTGTGGGAGTTAACAGCTTCAATGATTTGTTGTGGGGAAAAATCGGCCGCATGTCGGCGGGCTTCTTTCGTGGAGGCGCAGCCGGAGATAACGATCACCGAGAAGAAAAACAGAAGGCTCTTCATAGTGAGCCGCGAGCGATTTTTTCTTTTAGAAGAGCATTTTTTACGTCGCGTTCTAATGCTTTTGCCCAGTACTCTCTCGCTTTCTCATGCAGATTTAGTTTTGAATAGATATCCCCGAGGTGCTCGTAAACTACCGCGCTCACCTCTCCGGCGTCGATCGCCTTCTTGACGTAGCGCTCTGCTTCGGCATAGTTCCCGAGCTTAAAATAGATCCAACCGTAAGTGTCGAGAAACGACGCGTTGGAAGAATCTTTTTTGAGCGATTCTTCTGACATCGCGTACGCGCGCTCAAGTTGTTCGCCTCGTTCTGCGAGACTGTAGGCAAAATTGTTCAAGACCATCGCATTGAGCGAATCGATTTTCAACGCCGATTCAAAGGCGCGGTCGGAATCCTTGTACCGTTTCAGGGCGTCGTATGTGGACGCAAGGGTAGATAGTGCGTTGATATCCTTCGGATTGATTTCGACGGCTCGTTCCAACGGCGGGACGGCATCTTCATTCCTGCTTACCCGGGTGTAGGCGAATCCGAGAAGGAAGTTAATTCCACCGTCGTTCGGTACTATCTGATGAGCTTTCTCCAACACCGATACCGCCTGATTGTAGTCTTTTTTATCGAACAAAATTGAGCCGAGATACCACCATGCTTCGGCGTTCCAACCGGCGACTTTTGTTACTTTGTCGAAGTACTTGAATGCGGTTGAGTCGTTTTTTTCCACAATAGCCAGACGCCCAAGATAGAACATCGGCCGCCAGTCTTCGGGATAGTATTTCAGAAATTTCTCGAATTGTTCTTTCACGCTCACAAGCAGAGTCGAATCTTTCTGGCTCTGCGAGAGATACGCCATGACAATTCTGAAACGGATGTCGGCACCGAGCGAATCGCTTTTCATGATAATCTCAAATTGCTCTCGGGCTTTTAGCCATTTGTCCTGTTGCAGGTACAATTCGGCAAGGGCGCCGCGTAATTCAACATTCTTAGGATCGGATTCCAGCAAGTCATTGAAGAGCGCCAATGCCTTGTCATACTGCTCGGAGCGAACATACATCTCGCCTAAATTCTGCTTAAGCGACATATTGCTCGGATCGATTTTCACCATCTTTTCAAACGCCGCAGCGGCCTTGTCGTATCGGCGCAAGGTCGAATTTAGCTCTGCAACTTTGAAGAGGACTTCCCAGTCGGGACCGTTACGCTGCAGAATCTTGTCGTACATTTCAAGTGCTTGTTGAGGATGTTTTGGAGTCAACAACTGCGCGATATTGAACATGCTTTGAACATGCGTGGAGTCAATTTTCAGAACCTCAGCGTACTGGGCGATTGCTTCGTCAATTTGAAACGCTTTGACATAGATTTCCGCAAGGGTTTCGCGGTACGTAATATTGTTTGGTTCGAGTTTGATTGCTTCGTTTGCTGCTCCTGCCGCGAGCGCATGTTTGCCCAATGCGGAATAGTTTTTTGCCAACGCATAGTAAATTGCCGGGTCTCTGTCATAGCGGAGTGCATCCTGGAATTCAATGATTGCTTGAGCGTATTCATTTTTGCTTTCGAACAGAGAGCCATCAATGAAATGCTGCAAGGCAATCGATTTCTGCTCGCTGCGGATCCGCTCCTGCGCATCAGTCTCTTTCTTCGGTTGCTGGGTCTCTTTTGGGGATGAACAACCGGTGAGCCCAGCGAGCGCGACAATCGCGAACGTTCCCGAAAATACTTTCCACATCTTCACATTCATAAATCTTTCCATTCCTTATTCTTTCAAAAATATATCAATTTCGGTGGTGAGTTACAAGGTAGCGGGGAGGAGGGTAGTGCTTTCATTTCAAATCCACGTCATGCCGAACTTGGTTCGGCATCTAAAGGAGGATAAAGATGCTGACATTCGTCAGCATGACGAGCAATGATAGGTTCTTCGTTTTCAAATTATGGCACCACCGCATTGACCACGTGTTGGTATTTGGATTCTTGCTTCTGTATATTCTGATGTATCAGGCTCGTTCAATACTTAATATGATTGTGAGCCATGAAAACGCATTCACGCAACGCAAGAATTATTATTCTGTGCCTGTTTCTCACCGCCGGGACGTCAACTGCCGAACAAAGGAGAGCGTCAGGAACGATCCAAAAAATGGTGGACTCGGTATCGGCGGAAAAACTTTCGACGTACGTTCGAACGCTGGAGTCCTCCGGCGGTTACAACAGTCGAGTCGATTATACACCGGGGTATGATAGTGCGGCTGCCTACCTCCTGCGAACATTGACATCATTCCGCTTTCTGACTTCCGTGAAGTTCGACACATTTTATGTCCCAGCCGCATTATCTCCCTTCAACACAAGACCATTGGTGAATGTCGTCGCCACGCTCGCGGGAAAAAAGGATCCCTCAAAAATAATTCTCGTCGGCGCGCATCTCGATGCGTGTGCCAATAAGATGCCGGGCTGGCAGCAGGAATGGGGAACAGTGTCGGCGCCCGGAGCTGATGACGACGCCAGCGGCGTTGCTGCGCTCGTCGAGCTTGCCCGCGTGATGAGCGATTCATCATTCCTTTTTTCCAATGATTATACAATTCAATTCGTCGCGTTCGGCGCCGAAGAATCGATTCCTGCTTATCCAAGCTGGACGTACGGCAGTTTGCATTTTGCGCAACACGCAAGGGCCGAAGGCAAGAATATTTTCGGGACTATTTGTTTGGATATGATCGGATACAATAGTTCATATATGTACTTGGCCGTCGTCGCGGACAGCCAGTCCTCCTGGCTTGGAGAGCATTGCAGAGCAATGAATGATAAATACAAAGTTGGCCTGATCATGAACACCCCTCCATTTCCGACTCACAGTTACAGCGATCATGCTTCGCTCTGGGCATCAGGCTATCCTGCGATTCTTCTGATTGAAAATTTTTTGCCAACTGTCGACGGACCGTACTATCAGAAGAATAATCTCTACCACAGCTCCGGCGATACTGCGGGCACGCTGAACTTCGAATTAATAAAGAAATCAACGCAACTTACGCTTGCGGCAGTCGCAGAGTTAAGCAGCAGTTCATCGACCGATGTTTTCGCGGTCCATGCCAGGGAACCGGTTTCGTTTTCGCTTTCTCAAAATTATCCGAACCCGTTCAACCCGAGCACGCGTTTGGAATTCTCACTACCAACAGGAGACGCACATGGCCATTCCCAGTTGATGATATATGACGTGCTTGGAAGGGAAATCGCAACGCTTGTGGATCGGGAAATGGAGGCCGGCACATACGTTGTCGAATGGAAGGCACGGGACTTTCCGAGCGGCACATACTTCTGCCGCCTCACACATGGAGCATTGACGCAAGTAAGAAAGATGCAGATCCTCAAATGATCGTATCGCATTTTTAACAGGCGAATTTCTAGCCCCCCTACTCAGGAACTGTTGGTAGTGGCTTAATTTCAGGCATTCGTCATGCCATCCCGACGCGTCGGGATCGGCATCTAAAAAGCACAAAGATGCTGACATTCGTCAGCATGACGAATAATAGTAGATTGTTCGTCTTCAAATTAAGACACTATCGAATTGTTTGTTTCTTCAATCCAAAAGCTGTAATTTCCTTCCGAATATTTATTCGCAATTAATTTACTTTTGACTTTGTTCCATGACATCCCAGATATCTGTTCTGGTAGTTGTAGTGCTTTCCTTCGCCGCGAACTCCCTTCTCGGAGGATCAAACACTAAGAGCATGATTGCTACCCGTGTCTCTCTTCCGCCGAAAATCGATGGGTACGGTGATGACGATGCATGGAGCAGGGCGACTACGTACGAAGGGTTCTTGCAACGCGAGCCGACGGAAGGAGCCGAGGCGACAGAGAAAACGGAAGTCAAGGTTGTCTACGACGACGAAGCTCTTTATTTTTTCTTGATGATGCACGATTCGGAGCCCTCAAAAATTGTCCGGCGACTTGCCCGGCGCGACAGCGAGGTGGAGTCGGACTACATTTCGATCCGCATTGACAGCTACCATGATCATCAGACCGGCGCGGAATTCACAATCAACGCCTCGGGAACGAAAGTCGATTATCTCCAATATGACGATGCAACGAGGGAGGATGCTTCGTGGGATCCGGTGTGGGAAGTTCAGACACGTGTCGTTGCGGACGGATGGTGCGCCGAAGTGAAGATTCCTTTTCGCATCCTCCGCTACGACGTGGACAATTCTACGTGGGGAATAAATATCCTCCGCCGCATCAGCAGAAAAAATGAATACGACTATTGGACCTTCATTCCCAGAAGTGCAAACGGCTTCATCTCCTTGTTCGGCCATTTAGACGGATTGGAACATCTTCCTTCGCCGGCGCATGCCGAAGTTATGCCCTACACAGTCGCGAGCGGTCAGTTTCAGGCACAAACTTCTTCCAGGGTACAACAAAGGGAATTCCGTCCGAGTGTGGGCTTCGACGGAAAGTACGGACTGAAAAGCAACTTCACCGTTGACCTCACAGTGAATCCGGACTTCGGCCAAGTCGAGGCCGACCCGGAAGTGCTGAACCTTACGACCATCGAGACATTCTATCCGGAGAAGCGGCCATTCTTCATCGAGGGAACGCAGATTCTTCGCTTCACAACATTTGGCGACGACTTTGGTCCTGGACTATTTTACTCTCGCCGCATCGGCTCAGCACTTACTGGTGAGCCCCCATCCGGATCGATCATTACCGATGAGCCCAGGGCAGCGACGATCTTGGGCGCTGCCAAGATCACAGGCAAAACAACGAACGGCTTGTCGGTCGGTGTACTCGAAGCAATCACGCAAAAGGAAACTGTCACATTCCGCGACTCGAACGGCAACTCAACGACATCAACGGCGCAGCCTTTCACAAACTACAGCCTCGTGCGGATGAAGCAGGATCTGTGGAGCAACTCGAATGTCGGATTGATCGTCACGTCCGTTGCCCGCAACAAAGGTCTACCCGCCAACACCGGCGGCGTCGACTGGAATCTGAAATTCGACAACAGCACGTTCGGCGTCACTGGATTTCTTGCGCACTCGCACACCTACAATCCGATCACTCTTGAAGAAAAAGAAGGATCGGCAGGAAAATTCAGGATCGGAAAAGACGGCGGCGCACCATGGCTGTGGGTCATCAGCGGAGACTTCACCTCGAAAAGGTACGATATTGACGATATCGGATTTTTCCGGAGACCAAATGATCACGGCATAATCGGCGACCTTGAATATATCGACTACATTCCCGGTGATGTTATCCGCACATACTACGTTGGTTACAATCATCATCTGCGGTGGAACTTTGACGGCGCCGCAATCATCCGTGAAGGACACGCCCGCGCGCTTTTCCAACTTCTTAATTATTACCTGTTGAAATTCGATTTTGGGTTTGATTCTCCGGCGTACGACGACAGGGAATCCCGCGGTTATGGATTGTACCGCACACCCCAAAAATATTTCTCCCGCATCGGATTTGAAACCGATCAACGGGGCATGATTGTAGCTTCTCTCGATGAGAACTATGTTTATGATTTTAAAGGCCAGAGAACATGGAATACCCAGGCGGCGATGACTATCCACCCATCAACAGCGATGGAGTTGCAGGCAAAGCTCGGTTACACTCACACCCGCAACATGGAAGGATATGTGAATCTCGCTAGTCCACAGAACATTTTTGGTCATCGGGACGTTGACCAAACTGATTTCACGCTTCGCGGCTCGCTCGTGTTCACTCATAACCTAACGCTGGAAATCTACAATCAACTCTTCTTTGCAAAGAGGCAGTACTACGCATTTTCGTACCTCGACAGTTCTTCCAACCTGAGGGCGACCACCTATTCAGGACCTAACGCCATCAACCAAACAGCGATGCACACCAACGTCGTGCTCCGGTGGGAATATTTACCGGGAAGCACAATGTATTTGGTATGGACGCATGGGCGCAACTTCGACGAAAACGGCGGTTTCGGGCGAAGTTATGGTGATGAGTTTGACAAGACGTTTACCGCTGCGCCGGATAATGTATTCATGTTAAAAATTAGTTACTGGTACTCCCTATAGGAAAACAAAAATGAGACGACTATGTCTTTTCTTCCCCTTGGTTTTTCTCGTATCGCTTAATGCCTCGGCGCAAGAATTTTCTTCCAGGATTGATTCGCTGTTCAAAAATTATGATGGAGTGGACGTTCCTGGTGCCAGTGTGATGATTATAAAGGATGGAAAGGTTATCTATAATAGAGGCTATGGTGTGGCGGATCTTGAAGCGAATGAGCCCGTTACGCCCTCGACATGTTTTCGACTAGCGTCGGTGACGAAGCAATTCACTGCAATGTCTGTGATGATACTTGCCGAACGCAAAAAACTTTCCTATGACAACACTCTCTCAGACTTCTTCCCCGATTTTTCTTCGCCTGGCAAAAAGATTACTGTCCGCCATTTGCTGAACCATGCCTCGGGGCTAATTGCATATGAAGATGTAATGGCGGAGTCCACGATGGTTCCGCTCCTCGACAACGATGTACTCTCCTTGCTGAACAAAAGAGACAGCACCTACTTTGCACCCGGAACGGAATACCGTTACAGCAACTCCGGCTATGCACTTCTCGCGCTCATTGTTGAAAACGCTTCGGGCATGTCGTTCGCACAGTTTTTGAGAGAAAACATATTTGGTCCGCTGCAAATGACAAGCAGCGTCGCGTACGAGAAGGGAATTTCTACCGTCCCTAGCCGGGCATACGGATACTCGCTCCGCGACACCTCGGACGAAAAGAGCTTCATCCGTACTGATCAGAGTATGACGAGCTCGGTCCTTGGCGATGGCGGCATCTATTCATCAACGGAAGATCTCTTCAAATGGGATCAATCGCTATACACCACGAAGCTCGTCAGCAGTACAGCCCTCGACCAAGCATTTACGCCGAATATTCTCCCCGATGGGAAGAACAGTGAATATGGATTCGGTTGGCGTATCAGCACATACCGGGAGACACGATGCCTTCATCATTCCGGTAGCACGATAGGATTTAGAAACGAGATACAACGGTATCCGGAGAAGCATTTTTCTGTCATCGTTCTTACAAACAGAGACGGCGGCGATTCGGGCGCACTTGCGTATAAAATTGCCGACATCTGCCTCTTCGGCCTGTAGGAATTCTCACAATAACAATTTCATGAACGTTCATCCCGTTATTCTTAAAGGCAACTATGTCCGGCTTGAACCACTCTCCTACTCACACTACGCCGATTTATGCGAGGTTGGATTGGATGAAGAGTTGTGTAAGGTCACAATGACGCTCATTCGGACGCCTGAAGAAATGAAGAAGTACATCGACACAGCGCTACGAGAACAAGCGGAGGGAAAGTCCTTGCCCTTCGCGATTGTTGATACGGACTCCGGCAAAGCCATTGGCAGTACACGCTTCGGAAGCATCGACAAAGTAAATCGCAGGGTTGAAATCGGGTGGACATGGATTGCGCGGCGGTGGCAGCGAACGGGGGTAAACACGGAAGCAAAATTATTGCTGCTGACGCATGCTTTTGAAACTCTCGGATGTATTCGCGTTGAATTCAAAACAGATTCGATCAACAATCAATCGCGCAACGCGCTACTGCGGATCGGTGCAAAGGAAGAGGGAGTCCTTCGCAACCATATGATCGTTCCGGGAGGACGCATTCGCCACTCGGTCTATTACAGTATCATCGATTCAGAATGGAAAGACGTAAAAAGAGAGTTGGAGATAAAGTTGTCGAAATAGGCGGCCTTTTTTCTTGTCGGGGCGATTGAGCGATTGCTGTTGATATTCTAGAACTATTTCGTATATTTCTATATATTATGTGGAAATGCGAGACTAATTGAAAATTGATCTCTCCGAAAAGTTTCCTCATCTTACTCGTGCGCCCATAACCGAAGCAGTGATAGAGATCCGCGCGCGCACGAGCAAGCCTTGGAATGAAGCTGAGACACTCGCGACACTGAAGCAACGTTTGGTTCAGTACCCTTCGCATGTGTCTGCTCGCGGGTTTGAACATAAATTCCAAGTGAGTCCCACCCAAGAAGCAAAGGTGGATTCAAAAGATCTCGGTTGGCAGGGACATGATTTTAGGTCGGCAGATTCGAAACAGATTGTCAAATTTCATCTCAATTCGTTCTCTTTTAGCAGACTAAATCCTTACGATAATTGGGAACGGTTTACTAATGAAGCATTAAGATTATGGAAAATACATAGAGAACTGTCCCAGCCACTGGAGGTTCAACGACTAGGCGTTCGATTCATCAATCGTATTCCCATAACGGATAGAAAAATCGAATTGGGAAAATATTTCAAAGAGTTTCCGCAGGATTTGAAGGACTTGAATTTAAGCCTGACTGGTTTTTTGCACCACAACATGTTTGCTGTACCTAAATATCCCTACGCCATTAATCTAATCAAGACTCTGCAACCCGGCGAGGTTTCCGGCGTAAACGAATCGTCCCTAATTCTTGATATTGATGTATACACTCAAAATCCCTTTGAGGCAATTGATGAAAAAATAGAGGACAAGCTAGCAGAAATGCGTTGGTTGAAAAACAAATCCTTTTTTAGTATCATTACCGAACAACTAATAAAAAAACTTCAATGATTCCAGAGATGATCACTTCTGCCTATCTTTCGATTGGAACCAATGGATACAGCGAGAGTGCCCAATTTATCAGCAATCAAATTGCTCTCAGCCAGACAGCGCTCTGGAGACCAGAGTTTTACTTCTCAACACTGAAGAAAGTACTTCCCGATTTAATGGCTGTAGCATCCGATGGTGTTGAGGGCGGTTGGGACGGTTACGATGCTCTCCCTATTACAAAAGGAACGATTGACAGGGCTACTGCTTTTCTTGAAAGTTTGCCTAATTCCATCCAACCACCAACGGTTGGAGCAGAACCTGATGGACATATAACGTTCGAGTGGTACTCTTCACCTCACCGGTTGCTGTCCGTTAGTGTTAGTCCGGAAGGAGATTTGCACTATGCTGCTCTTATTGGTCACAATAGAGCTTACGGAACTGAGATGTTCTTGGGAGACGCCCCAAAAGAAATTCTCGGATTGATCCGACGTATCGATGTTGTATGAGTGAAGAGCCTGTTAACGAAAAGATCGTCGATGATGAATGGCTAGCACGGTTTATCCTTTACAGCAGATGGATTCGTAGCAGTGATAATACCGTGAAACAAGACGCTTTTATCCCCCCGCAAGACTCGGAGCTCTCCGTCACTCGCCATCTTGATCTATCTGAAGCAGAATTATGGAAAACGGGGCAAGCGGTCGCTAATACCCGTTCTTCAACCTTGTATGGAAGAGCTGACCTACAAGCGATTGCTACACGCAATCAATCTCTCGAAGTTCGGCCCGATTTCCCACCTAAGAATCACGCTATAATCATCGGCTGGCCCGATGACAAACCTGCGCAGAAAATAATCGCGCTTGAGCTCGCTAGAGCAGCATTCTATGTGTCAAACCCAAATCCGGCATGATATCGAAAGGAAAAATCCTGACTGCGGGGCGGGATTCTTTCGAATTATGCGGTTTAAGTAACTGCTGAATTAATCTCGTTTCGTGATTACTCCTTCTTGCTCATTGCCTCCCCACAGCGACCTTTTTCACCACGCCCATTTTCGAACCAAGGAACCTCTCGCCGATCTCTGTGAACTTTGCGGGAAGATCGCTAACAAAGAACTGCAGGTTCGGTTTTTCTCTGCTTGTGTTTTTTAAATGAAGTTTGTCTAGCATCATCATGACCTCGGTTGCTGTCGCCTCGCCTGAATCAATGAGTGTGGCTGTCCCTTTCAGGGCGTTGGATATAACATTCTTCAGAAGCGGATAATGCGTGCAACCGAGGACGAGCGTGTCTATCTTCTCGACAGAGAGCGGAAACAAATATTCTTTCGCAATCATCTCCGTCGCTTTGTGATCAATCCATCCTTCTTCCACGAGAGGCACGAACAACGGACAGGCCTGGCTGAATACTTGAATTGTTTCGTCCAGCTGCCTGATCGCGTTCGCATATGCATTGCTCGAAATCGTCCCGACCGTTCCGATAACGCCGATCCTCTTTTTCTTTGACGCGGATGTTGCGGCTTTCGCTCCCGGAATAATCACACCGACCACCGGAATATTCGCGAGCTTCTGCACAACATCCAGTGCAACGGCGGAAACTGTATTGCATGCAATCACGATCATCTTCACGTTTTTCGAGAGAAGAAACTCCGTGTTGTCCTTTGCGTACTCCCGGACAACCTGGGGCGACTTCGGGCCGTACGGTACGCGGGCCGTGTCGCCGAAGTAAACGATATTTTCATGGGGTAATTGATTCAGGAGAGCGTGGACGACGGTCAAGCCGCCGATGCCGGAATCAAAAACGCCGATTGGTTTGTCGGAGTTCATATTTGAATTCTTTTGGAATGTTTTTTAAATACTACATTGCCACAAAGGCACTAAGACACGAAGGACTTATAGGATAATCCTTCTGATCCCTTTCTTGATTAAAGGAACATTGAAATTGATCAGGAGCCCAAGACGTTTCTGTGTCAGTTTTAGATGGCTCAGTATTTGTGCTTCCCAAATAGGATTCACTTCATCAACAGCTTTGAGTTCACAAATAATCGATTCCTCAACCAAAACGTCTAATCGCAATCCTTCATCAAAGGTTATGCCGTCATATACTATTGGCAAATCGACCTGCTCAACGAGTCGAGTCTTCGACCGTCGATATTGCAAACCCCGTTTCGTAAGCTCGTGACAGAAACAAACTTCGTACACCTTCTCAAGCAAACCAGGCCCCAGGTTCTTATGAACAGTATACGCTGCATCAACGACCTTCCGTGCAATAATTTCCTCTTTTTCTGAAAGCGGTTCAAATCTGTCTTTCACTCTTTGTGCCTTTGAGCCTTAGTGGCTATTTAATTTTTATAATTATTGTGACGAGAGCTGGATGTTGATGAGCTGATAGATTCTGTGCAGAATCTTTTCTTTGATCTCTTGTTTCCGTTCATCGGTCCGTATCGGTTTACCGTCTTTTTCGTGGACGTAGAAGGAGTCGACAATGCCGTCCACGCGTGTAGCAATTTTAGCGAAATGGATATTCAGCCCGAGCTTCGAGATCGTCCGCGTTACTTTGTACAAAAAACCGACCGTGTCTGGCGCGTAGACGTCGATGATCGTATAGTCCGGCGCGTCTTCAAACACGACGTCTATGCGGATATTGGGATGAAACAGTGGTTTCGGTCGTCGCTTCCATCGCCGGTGATGCTTTTCGAAAAGGTGTTCGAGGCTGACGTTCCCCTGCATCACATCATCAAAATCTTGTTGAATTTTTTCGGTTTGTTCATCGAGGAGCCGCGATTTCGTCGCTACATTCACAACGCGAAACTGATCGATGACAATTCCATCGTCACGCGTAAATATCTGGGCGTCAAAAATATTCGCATCATTAGCCGTCAATACGCCGCAGAGATTGGAGAGCACAAACGGTGCGTCGTGTGTCAGTGCGGTTACCGTGCTGTGCGAGTCTTCGTGATTTATAATCGAAGAAATCGCATCGAGCCGCCGGATGTGTTCAATGTGCTCCGCAATATCTTCAATCGAAAAAATCTGAATATATGCTTCATTGTGAATCGAAGAGACATGGCGTTCGACTTCTTCTCGCGGCAGCTGTTCGGACATCGTGCGAATAAGTGAGCGTATCGATTCCTGGTGTTTTTCCTGCTGGAACGATACGGCTTCTTTGTACGGAAGCTTCCTCTCCAAAACGGCACGCGTGCGAACATACAACTCCTGCAGCAGCATTTCCTTCCACGTCGTCCACACGCTCTTATTGACGGCGGAGAGATCGCAGTAGGTCATGACGAAAAGCAAGTCCAATTGCTCTGGCCGGCGAAACATTTCCGCAAACTCCGCAACGGTCTTTGGGTCGCTGATATTCCGTCGAAATGCAATCTGTTCCATCACCAGATGATTACGAATGAGAAACGTGATGTCCTGAAATTCATCATTGTAGTGAAGTCGTGCGAGAACGCGCTCGGCAACTTCAACGCCGCGGATTTCGTGATCGGGAATCCCGTGTGGCTTCTCCACATCATGAAGAAGGAGCGCTAGAAAGAGTATCTCTTTTTTCGGCAGGCTCCGGTACACCTCTGCAAGAACACCTTTGCCGCCGGACAGACGTTCTGCGTGTCCGATTGCAATCAATGTGTGCGCATCGGCCGTATAGTAGTGGTACACGCTGTGCTGAAAGAATGCTACAAGCTTTCCCCATTCGGGCAAATATTTTCCGAGGACGTCAAAATCGTTCATCATTGTAAGGGTTGAGGCAACGTTCGCCTCCATCCGCAGAATTTTCATAAACACATTTGCCGCCTCCTTGGTCGCTATGCTCTGATCGCTGAAAATCGAAGTGGTTTGGCCAATAGCGGCAAGAGTCCCCTGCAGCGAATGCCCCAATGTCAGGGAGTGCGCACCACAAAGGTAGAACGCGTCGAGTATTTCCGCAGGTGTGGAAAGCTCGACGGCGGTATTGCGCCGAAGGAGTTCATCGCCGCGCGCGACAAACTGTCCATCGAGAATTTGCTCTTTCGGTTTTCTCCACGACGTTGGCTCAACGCTCTTGCGGAAATGATTGACCAGCCGTTGGTTCAAACGGAAGATGCTGCGAGCGTGGAGGAAATATCCGCGCATATATTTTTCAACATACTTGAGTTCCTGATCGTCGCCGTACCCAAGTCCCATTGCAATTTCTTGTTGAATAGGAAAGTCGAGCGAATCGTGGATCGTCCTGGCAAAGTAGTGCATCTCGTGGCGCGTGCGAAGCAGAAAACCGAGCGCGTTGGTAACGGCATTTTGTTCCTCTTTGGAAATGACATTCTTCTGTTGGAAAGTATCGAGCATCAACCTGCATGATGATTCGGAATTCAAAAACGGCGATTCGGAAAAGTACTCCGTATCGGTCGAACGGTACACCCACAACAGGTTGTGGAGGTCGCGTAAACCACCGGCGCTATTTTTCATGTTCGGCTCAAGTAACTTCACTGAGTTGCCGTATTTTTCATGGCGTTCGTCCATTCCAATAATAATCGCTCGGACAAACACAAGATCGAATTTTTTCCGAATTGTTCTGAAGACAGCGTCGGCGTATTGCTCACGCAACGGTACGCCCCCGCATACAAATCTACTTTCCAAGATCGAAGCCCAGGAATCAATATCTGTCTCATACAAGTTCACGCAGTCCTGAATCGCACGCACACTGTGTCCTATAGTAAATCCGGCGTCCCATAATGAATGAAGAAAACGTTGGATCGCTTCCGTACCTGTGCGCTTCGCCTTCTCGTCTTTTGCTAGTATCATCAAATCAAAATCGGAATGAGGGCAAAGTTCGAATCGTCCGTATCCTCCCAGCGCCACAACAGCGAAATCGTCGCGTTGGAATAGCGCGGTTGTCTTCCACAATTCGGTGAGGGTCGCATCGACCAATGATGTCAGTCGCGCCGCCACGGCAAAGCCGTCCACACCTGCGCGATGTTCTTGAAAGATTATTGCGGATTCAGAAGTGTATCGCTCTTTAATCGTCAAGGCTAATTGTTGTATTGGATGTGACAGCATAATATAGAAAAGCGCGCCAGGATTTACAAACAGCCGGTGAGTAGTCGTGCATTTTGCCTTTTTTCAAGAAGATGTAGGACATCTTGCTCAACAAATCGTAGCTATTTGAGAAATTTTTCTAGATCAATTACCAAGATGTCCTACATCTCGCTAAAACGTACCACAACCAGACGTTGGTGGCATCCCTTTTTGGTTGTTCGTGTGATTCTCTTGATTATCAAAACACCGGAGCGTATTTTCGGGGTATTCCATTACAAGCGTAATCCCAGCCCATGTGCACTTCCTTGCCGCGACGCCGCGTACTTTGCTCGGTAATTGTAGTCGGTTTCTTCTTCGGCGCATCCAATGCCCAGGACAAGTCCGACATTGCAGCGGGAGAAATCCGGGGCACGATAAGCGTTTCTGCTTCGGATGATGTTACTGGTGAAATCACGCGCGGACGGTCTCTGAATCGATATGAAACAAGCGGCGCGAACGCCGGAAAACAACTTGATCCTCCCTACGCCCTTTCCGAAAAAGCGGTCATCTATATAGAGACAGTCCCGGGCAGCTACGAGCCTCCTCATACTCACCCGCAGCTTGACCAGCGCGACATGGTCTTCCGGCTCCTTGTTCTTCCAATTCTTATAGGCTCGACCGTCGATTTTCCGAATTCAGATCCGCTCTTTCATAATGTCTTTTCGCTCTCGCAACCAAAAGAGTTCGACCTGGGTCGATACCCAAAGGGGCAAAAAAAATCGATGACCTTCGAACACACGGGGGTCGTCAGCGTATATTGCGAGATTCATTCATACATGTTCGCCACGATCCTCGTTCTCCAGAATCAACATTTTGCCGTTCCCGATGAGGAAGGAAATTTCATCCTCAAGAACGTTCCCCTTGGCACATATCAATTGAGCTTCTGGTACGGACGAAAAAAGGCCGAGACAAAGACGGTGACCGTCATTTCCAATCAGATAACCACAACGAACTTCACTTACTGAGAAACTCTGAGATGAAGCGTCTCATACTTACATCGATGCTCTGTTGTGCGCAGGTGGCGTTTTCGCAGCTCCGTGTCAGCGGCCAGGCATCAGCGGGGTTTGTGAAGGCGAACAACGGTTACTCTCAATATTCTTTCAACGCCGGCCGCGGATCGTTCGTATGGCGATGGGATCTTTTCGCGGACGCACCTGTATCCGATCACTTGACCTTCCTCAGTAATTTCCGGATGCTGCAAGACCAGATTCCGCATATTGATCTCTTTGCGTTGAGGATGTCCGACATCGCTTCCTCAGGCGTCTCTGTACA
>Ga0315281_10007328_pt1 | contig 15554 bp, 7 predicted proteins | sample YL17G07_0_MG_FD_204540 | JGI IMG/M metagenome (GOLD analysis project Ga0315281, IMG submission 204540) | Sediment microbial communities from Yellowstone Lake, YNP, Wyoming, USA - YL17G07_0 | ecosystem: Environmental > Aquatic > Freshwater > Lake > Sediment | place: USA: Wyoming | collected...
CTCCACGTTCTTCCACTCCGACCACGGGTAGTTGAGATCGTCCGGCAAGTCCGGGTTCTCGGGATGCGTCATGTCTCCGACCCTAACTTGGACGGTTATGTTCGTGCCAGCCGGTGTGTCGTTGTCCCAAGTCAAGTTGAGCCACTTCACGCGCTTGCCCGGGGCGATTACTGGTGAAGTGTACATGGCCGGACTTCGGTAGTTCTCAAGGATTAGCCTGAAGGGCATGTCGACTTCATTGAATAACTGCAGGTTCACAGCCCCAGAGAGATTATTGCTTCCACTCGGCATGCTCGCGCGGAAGGCGCAGTTGTCCGCACCTTCCCAAGACATGTTCACAGGTGCACCGGCGGCATTGTCCAACGGCACGCGATAATAATCGTTCCTTGTATCACCCATAGTCCGCAGGTAGATCCAATATTTGCTGCCGGCCGCAAGCAGGCGCGGCTGATCGAGCGTGATCCTGTACCACGTGGGGACGCCGCTAGAGACGCCCTCCGGTAGGATGGGTGTGAGCAAGTCTTCGTTGGGGGGAACCGTGTCACCGGTGCGGATGTCCCCGGGCTCGAGCCTGTGATCTTCTGACCATGTAGAGTTGTCTGTTATGCACACGTAAAGATCGGATGTGGGGAGCCCATGGCGATCGACCGGCACCTCGATCGCATTTATAGTTATTGAATCCGTGGGTTTGAATTCCTCGCCCCATATATTATCATCCGCAGAGTCGCTGACGGACTTGATTACGCCCGCCGAGTAACAGTTGTCCCCGTCCAAGTAGCTGATGTACGTCCTATTGTCCCCGTAACTATTGATGTCCGGGTAGTAGATGTCCTCGCGGTAGCACTTGAACCCGCCGTGGTATGGGTTGCCCCAGTAGTTGTCGCCGCCGAAGTTGAGGACGAAGACCGGCTCCATCCAGTAGAGATCACTCCAGTGGGGGTTTAGGTCGATGGTCTCCCTAACCCATGCGACCACCGAACGATTCTCGTTTCCAATACTGTTGTCCACCCATACGGTGTTGAAGGGCTCGGTGTAGGCGACGACCAAATAATCCCAATCGTTCGATTGCACCCCCCAAGTGCCGATACCGTAAACGTCCAAAACTAGGTAATAAACCTTGCCACCAGTTAACAGGGCATTAAGATCAGTTGTAGTCACCCAGCCCCAAGTCCCCTTGGCAACAGGTGAACTATCCGATACGGTAACACTGTACATGCTACCAATATTATATCTAGTTGTGCTACCTGGCTTCATGTTTGGCCTACCATGATTATCGTCCTCCGTAATGTAGATCGAAGCTTGATATTTGTTATTTGGATCAGGGTTGCCACTATTGTAGATGAAAAGACTGGCACTATTGACGATTACAGTGCCTGTACCTGGGGCGACGAAGCGGGCCGAGAACACGGAATCGTAACTATTCATAATGACACCGAGCGTGCGGGTGGTCTTCGTGATGAAGCGGTTGCCGCACCAATTGTTGTCGAGCGTGATGTAGCCGTAGCCGTCTGCGTCGCTGCCTATGTAGATGTTCTCGCTCAGCCCGTTATCGCTCCGCCACATTCCCTCCTCGAAGTCCTGACGAGTGGTGTCGGCGATGACCCTGATGGCCGATTCAGTGGCGTCGATGGTCGAGAGGGCACCGGACAGCTTGGGGGCGTACATCGATGGTGTAGTAGTAGAGATTGCGGCCTGGAAATTTACCACGTCGCCCGGCTCGATCACCTGAAGGTCTCCCTGCAGCCTCACCAGCGCGTCCATGAGGTCCTCCGTGCGCCTGAACTCCGCCTCGCTCGTCGCCGCCGGGATCTCGCGCGCTATCCATGTCGCCATTGATATCATGACCACGGCGACGATCAATGTACCCGCTATCGTCACCCAGACTCCTTTGTCATCGTACACGGGGAGTAACCTCGCCCCGCGCGTAGTAAAAGCTCCTCGCCGCCCGCGTCTACTATGAGATGCTGGCATAAATTTCACTATCTTTTATGGAGGTGGATAGTAATAAAAATACCTTCGCCCGTGCTCTTGGAGGTTTTTGGCGTTTCCTCCATTTTGAGATATCCGAATTACCAGCAAGCAATTACAACGCTACGGCGGCAAATTTCTTTTCACCCATTTAAGAAACTGCTCAGCCTTCTCTATGGCTAGCTCCGCCTCTTCTTTGCCCACCAATCGGGAATCATACTCAGCCGCGGATTTGACCCCAACGGCCGCTCGAAATCTAGCTTCAGCTTCACCTTTCTCCGGGATTTCCAAGTGCTTTAGCATAAAGACAGCATCAACGTGCCTTGGCCCGGCATGTCTAGCACCTAGCCGGTGGACAGTCAAAGAATCAAGAGCATTGATCGCCGAATGTGCGACGCATGCAGCGGCAGCATTAAAATTCTTCGCGCGAAAGGCATCGTGCGCTTCGGCCAGAAACTCCTCCGCCTTTTTTAGGTGAATTCGAAATAGATTTTTCGCCACTTCTCTCCTAGCAACTCCAGAAGGGACTCTTGTCATCGCAACACCTCTGATAACTTTTTACCATAAACGTGTTCACCCATCCTCAACACTTCATGAAGTAGCGGCGATCTTTTCCCCTTTTTCAACTTGTCGAGCGTCAAAATATGTGGCACTATCACATGACCGAATTCAATTTCAACTTCCTTGAATATTGTTCCTTCAATTTGCTTGGAGACCACCAACAACAAGTCAACGTCCGAGTCCAACTCCTCCGTGCCTCTAGCAACGCTGCCAAACATTGTAACCGATATTATGCTCTTGTTCAAGGCACACGTTTGAGCGAGTTTCTTCTTTAAATTCTCGCGCGCCTCTCGCTCGCCTTCAAATAATCCCCGTAGTTGCTTTATTACATAGTGATTAGGGTTCAGTTGATAGACGTTGGCTCGGCCGACTTGGCGTTTGTCCACCAATTTGTAACCCACAAACAACGGCATAACATGGTTAACCATCTTGTGGTCGATGCCAGATGCAGATGCCAGCTCCCGCTCAGTCCATTGTTTACCTGGCGAACTCACCAGCACTCGAAGTATCTTGACGTTGGATCCTCTCGCAAAAATTTTGTCAAGGTATTCGCTGAAACGCATTTTCATCATCTGGGGATTTTTGTCTCCATATGGGGATTTATTACCCCATATATTTAAACTCGCCGTTTTGGACAACATGTCATGAGATTTTAAAAATTATACTAAAATCGATGCATTTTGTCAAACTCATCACGGACGACACGCTGAAGTTGAACGAGCTGCTCCACGCGATGGGCAATCACCAGATAAACAGTGCTGGTACAACATCCCAGCATCAACGAAGCGCGACCTCGATGTCGACAACTTTCTCAGTGTAGTAGATGTCCGATGTGCTGGGATCGAGATTTTTGCCGTAGATGGTCAGGCTGACGCGGCTGTAGTTGTACTTGACGTAGTCCCCCCACGAGCTCCAGTAGCCGCTGCCCATCATGTAGTTGAGCCTCGCCGCAAGCCTCTGAAGGTAAGGCCGCCACTCCCTCGGATTGTCGCTTACGATGGCGACGTCCACCTTCGCAACGTTGGGCGTCGCGCCAGCTTTGACCAAGTTCTCCTCATTGGCGATTGAGAACGAGAGCCCGGCCCATCCCCCGCCGCTCATCCACTCCGCGCCCGTGCTCACGATGCGGTAGCGCGTCACCGTCACGCGGATGTTGTTGCCCTCCGCCAGCGAGACCTGAATGAGATCCTCCGGCTGCCCGCCCGGCAGCATCACGTCGTACCATCCGTACTGTTGCAGGATGAGTGCCCCGCCCTCGTAGATGAAGTATTGGTCCGGGAACTCGGCGTTCTTCGACTGGTATTCTATGTAGCCGGAGTCGACCACACCGGGGCGAGCGTACGCAGGCCCCCCACTCTCGCGCGAATATACGATCTCCAAGTAAGGTTTGTACTGGTTCCAAGGATACATGATTGTATCCTCAGAAACAAAATTGACGCGCCTTATCAACCCATTATCTAAATTTTCGGTATCCACTACCCCGCGAACACAGAAGCTCACGCAATTATCTGTGAGCTGCTGATTTCCCAGCTGATTGTTCAACAGTGTGAGATATTGCCCCTTAACTAAACTTGTCACATCGAAGCTGGCCCACTCGTCTTGATACATGAGGGAACTTGTGCTGAGCTCTCGGTTAACGTCAGGTTGAGTACTATTTCTAGTGCTCCATTTGAGGTTATCGTCAACGGCGTTATCGTTCACTGCTGGATACACCCCCACGACGACGGGAACCTCTGCCTCCAGCCGATTGAGGAACTCGCCCCCCCTGAGGTCCAGACTGCGTATGTACAGCCAGAGCTTCGCCTGCACGATAGTTACGTTGTCGTAAACCCCATCATCGGTAAGCAAAATATTTCTATCGTCACGGCGATCAGTGTCGCTGAGATCGAATTTCAAAAATGACCACGCTATCTGACCTGCGGTCGGCGAGACGCTTATGTTCTCATTGTCCGAGTCGGGATTATTGTTGTCTTTGCGAACGTGCGTGTCCACAGTTGGACTGATCCAACCCACATCCCTAGCAGGGGACACCATCAATGTAGCCCCCGTCGTCGTGTACTTGTACGCGCTCGCGGACTCGGCACCCATCTTTATCGACATCGTCGCGCCCTGCCCCGGCGCCAGCGACGATATTGTTTCCTTCATGTCTCGAAAACTTTGCTGGACCTCGTGCATAACATTGTACTCTTTATCGCGCTGCTCCCATGGGACCCAATCTCTGATGTAGGTGGACAATCCGACCGTCAAGACCAAGCCGGTAATCAAAGCCAAGCCTACGATTGATGAAATTCCACGCTGATCCTCTATCGTTAGGCGCCCTCGCCTCGCCAACGAAACGCTACGAGCTCGCCGCAACCGTGAGCACCTTCTCATATAGCACTTTTTCCGAGTAATTATCATATATCCTTACCCGATAGCGATCTCCAACTCTTATCCTATACGAAAATTTAGGCGCATTATCTGGTAAACAATGAACGAAAAGCGTCACGTTATCGCCCAATTCAAACTTATCGTAGATAGAAAAACCGTTACCTCTCTCGTACGCTATGTTTTCTTGTACGCCTGCGCTATCCTTCCCCCCCCACACAGCCAAATATTTAACTGGATCTATGATCGTGTCCCCTCCGACGTGCTTTATCGTCAATTTGACTTGATAACTGTCGATCAGGTCGTTCTCGACCTGCACAGAAAAAAAGACGAAGCGCGAGGGTGTAGACCGGGTTACTATGTAGGCGCGAGCTACGACGGAAATCGCCACCACCATTATCCCAACCATCAAGATTTCCCCAACTATCACTGATACAGCCCGCTCATCCCGCTTAAGCAGCGGTAATGTCAATCCAGACATCGTACACATGCTCCACATATTTTATATCCTCTGTCCCCGCGCTCAGCCTGCGCCCATATATCGTGATGGCGTTTGCGTAGAAATCTCTGACGCTGATATCGCCCCAATCGCTGCTCCCCGCCCCAAGTAAAGAATCTAGGCTTCCCACCTCGCCCCTGGTGGTGCCAGCTATGTCTGTGAGGTAGCCCCCGCCGAGCAATGGATCTGAGCCCACCCACACTTGTGGATAGCTGCTCGTGACGGCGACCATTAAATTGTCCAGATTGTATTCCATTCGAAGATCTATATTTTCCCGCACGGTGATGTTTAAGTAAGCTTTGCCAATTCCAGTATAGGTCGCACGGTTCATTATGCGGTAGCGATTGACGTAAATCTGAACATTATCGCCACTGAGCTGTTGCCCCACGACGAGAGGTGGGTTGGCGATCAATATCGGACCTCCAGTATATGGAGATGGTTGTTGTGTTATTTGATTTCCTCCTTGGTCGGTGACCGAAATCGGGTTTTCGCGATATCTGTCTTTGATCAACGCCCCACTTTCGAAGATGAAAGAATATCGATCGTAGCGTTTGTTCGGGACATCGAAGACCACGCTTCCCGAATCGGCGATGCTCCCCCAATTGTCATAACTTCTCCAATTTTCTAAAGCTGACTCGTAAGTAATTTGTAGGTAGGGGCGGTAGCCCGCGCTCTCCTTCGACCGGAACCACGCGTATCTCTTAAACGAGGAATTTTCTCTCGGAGCCTTGAGGCAAAGGCTTATCAAATTGTCGTTGCCCGCTCGCTGCCCATTCACATAGCTGCTGACGTTGAAAGTGTACCACATGCCGACGTTCTCGTTCTGAACATCTTCGTCGTATGCGATCTCCCATGTGTTCTCGGAAGGCAGGCCCTCGTTCAGGAGCACATTATCATAGCCTGGATTGTACTTCCACTTTATTGTGTTCTCGGACCAGTTGTCATTGTCCACAGCCATGACCGAAACAAGCATTGACACTGGGGAATATCCATTTTCTATACCCCATGTGTGCTGAAAACTTGAAATCTTGGCGTACATGACCAACCTCGCCTCATAAATTCGGGCGTTTTCCAAGCTCGATATGTTAAATTTGAGGTATGCGCGCCTGTTGTTGTCCTTGTAGCTCTGCACCCACAGGTTGTCGTTGTCGTAATTTGTATTGGGATTAGAATTATCCACATACGCATCGCCGACGGGTAAAATTCGCATGACATATTTCGCCGGCGTGACAGTGATCGTGCCTGGGCTCGGCGCCTGCTCCATGAGTCCCAGTATCGAAGCAGGATCCGCGGCCATATTCACCTCGATTTTAACATTTTCATGATTTAGGATAGCTTGCTGAAGATTCCGCCATGTGTCGAGCGCCGCGTCCGTGTGGTCCATCTCATTTTTTAATTCTAGCTCGGGTATCCAGTGCGTGACCAAGACGGCACCTGCGACGACGACGATGGAAAGCACCAAGATCCCTCCGACCACCGACGAGATGCCGCGCTTATCCTTGCGCAGACTATGCCTGCGCCGATTTATCTTGGGTGAACTTTTCCTCGTAAAGATCACGGCGGCGAAAAATAGCGCCGCCCCAAACCCAAATGATAGGAGGCCAAACGACCATTGCGCCTCAACCGCACCCCCATCCGAAGCGCCGGCTCTCCCTTGCAAAGCAGTACCAGTACCACCCCCGCCGCCCGCAGATCCCATGCACTCGTAGAGCAGCGAGTACCAAGCGTCGTAGATCAGCTGCGCCGCGTTGTCGGAGGCGCTTTCGACGTAACGATCGCTATTGCGCCTGCTCAGCCAGTTCGACCAATCGTTTTGGGCTCGACTGGCATAATTGTCCAGGTACGGGAGCATGTAATTTTTGATGTAATTGTCGAGGGTTGGGCGCCAGTTTTTGGGGGTTGGCGTCGCCGGCACGTAGTATCTCGCCTGCTCCTCGAAATGCCTGCGCAACGACCAACCGCTGGGATATTGTAGACTCGCATTTGCGCTAGCCCATATGTTGTCGTTATGCGGTAGGGTCATCGCGTCCCCGATGTAGTGAGCTGCTACACCCATGGCGTAGACCGCCATATCGTAGTCGCCATTTTCGTAGTTGTCCCGCGCGCTGCAGAGCCAGCTCTTCGTTTCCTCCCTCGCGTAGTTGAAAGTGTGGTCTGGGTCTCCCCCGTCCAGTCTCCAATAGTCCGGCGCGGCCGCCCCAGAGCGGAGCAAGCTGCTGTCGAAACTTCCTTTGTATCCGGATGGCAAGGCGTCGAAGGCGACCGCCGCTTGATGGTCGTGGGCGTCCTGGGACCAATTCTGCGCGGAAAGCGTCATCAGTTCTATCCTAAAAGTTCCACCGTACAACCACTCCTCCGACCACTCGTAGTCGTACACCCACACCCTCCAGTGATACACGACAGACATCGATAATGGGAGGCCATCATACTTGGCTGATGTCGCGGGAGTCGAAACCGTCGAGTCCCACATATCGCTGCCATTCTCGCTCGTCCCGACTTGGATCCATCTCTTCGTCTGCGCATCGCCATCGAGATCGATATAGCCCCAGCTCAAGGTCGGGTTAAGTGTCGCCACCCTCGTCGGATTGATCAAGCCTTGAGTTCTCTGGTTTACGACAAAAGGTACCAGATTTAATCTGAAGTTCTCATTGTCGCTCCAGTCGCTCCAGTTATTTTTGTTGTCCATCGTTCGCACGCGCCAGTAATATTGAACACCCCGGTGCAGATTCTCGCCTGCATATGTTATTTTAATGGTGGTACCATGTTGGACATTCTTTGCCTGCCGGTTGTCCCACAACGAATTGTCGCCCTTGCTCGTCCCGACTTGGATGCGAAACATGCCGCTATTATCCTCACCTTCATTGTCAAAATAGCAGAAGGAGAACTCCGGCGTAAAATTCGTCAACCGTTGTGGGGAGACCTGACCATCGACCCTTCCTCCTTTCCTTTCCTCGTCCCCCACGCTCGGTGTTGGATCGGGTGGTACATATTTTCGTGCGACCAAAAGGTCACAGTATGCGCTGGTGTCATACATGTGCCATCCGATGTATCCGCTTACATACGAAGTGTTTGTGGCTGAAACTGAGGCTAACGATGTATAGTTGGAATTAAAAACCTCTGCAGAAATGCTACTGCCTTGTCCCCTGATGACGTACTTGTACCAACTTCCAGAGGAAACTGTGAAGGTCGAACTCGTTTCCAAAGAGGTAACTGACGTGTCTTTGGCAAGGACTATTTTTCTGCTTGTATCAGTTACCCACTGAACATATGCTTGAAAATAGCCGGTTGAACCATTGCTTCTGAACAGCGGGCCCCCCTGTGCGGATGGGTTGTTAGTAATCCTCTGCCAGAGCCACACCTCAGCATTATCGACCGCGATGGATTTATATTTGTATTGATGACCGGCGGCGGCAGAAGTCTTTTTCATCGAGCGCGAACCCTCAAAACGCTGCTCCATTGAGGCCGCAACCGTCATTGTTCCAGACCAATCACTAACATCGCCGTCCTCGAAGTTGTCGAATGCGATGAAGGTACTCGCTCCATTTGAAATTGATGTCGCGCCCGGGTTACAGTAGTAGACGTAAATCGTGTCGTCCGAGTTTTCGATCCGCCTCACCCAGACCGTCGCGTTATCCGCCGTGTAGTTCTCCACCCAATAGGAGAGTTCGCCCCTATTCTCGCTCTCCGTGAAGCGCAGGTCGCCGTAGTCCGAGCGCATGTCATCGTCGTAAGGGATGGGGAAAATTTTTATTTGATAGTTTTTTGGATGCGAGCCAGTTATCGTGATGGGCCTGCGACATGTCCAATCCAGACCCCACCATCCAGGAATTGTCGGAATCGCGATAACCCTAAATGTCCGGACCGCCGACTCGTTCTCCCCACCAACATTTATCGCGATCACCTTCCACGAGTAGTTTCCATCTGGTAGCGAGGTCGATAACGTGTATATGTCGTCACCCGCGCCGAGCAATTCGTTCTCCTCGGGCGATGAGAAGTTGCTGTCGTTGTACACGAGTAGGCGATGGTTGTCGGCATTTCCACCGACGGTCCAAAGAAGGGTCGGCATGTTGTCCGATATCACTGCGCCGTTATCAGGATACACGAGCTGGGGCTGTCCAGGCATTGTGTTGATCACGATCGCCTTGTTCGCCCCGAGCGAGCCCGCGGCACTGGGTGTCGGAAGCGTCAGGGTCGCGTCGTTCCCTGCGTTGTCCTTGATCGTCCCATCGTTGAGCTTGAGGGAGTTATTATCCACATAATCGAGATCGGCCGAATTATCCCCCGCTGCTACGGTGTAGTTGAACGTGAGTGTTGCCGTTCCGGATCCGCCCGTGCAGTTCACCGCGGTGCCGGCCCCACCTGTCGCGAGCGTCAATTGAGGCGTACCGGTAACGTACACGAATTCCAAGAAGGTCACCGTCACAGGAATCACCTGATTCACAGTATAGGCTCCGTTGACCGCGGTCGAGGTCACGTTCGAAACCGTCGGGACGATCGTGTCGTAAGTCACCGTCGCCGTGTTCGACGCCGTGTTGTTGTTACCCGCAGCGTCATGCGCCGCCCCAGCAATCACCTGGCACGTCACAGCGCCCTGCGCCGTCGGAGTCACCGGGATCGTGTACGTCGTCCCGCTCCCGCTCAGCGTCCCCTTCGTCCCGTTCGTCACCGTGATCCCCGCCACGGTCAGCCCCGTCACGGACTTGGAGAACGTCATCGTGAAAGTGATCGGCGAACTGTTCGTCGACGTGCCGGTCGGCGTCACCGTCACCGTCGGGGCGGTCGTGGCAATCACGATGTCCTTGTTGTACCCGAGCGAGCCCGGATAACTGGGTATCGGAAGCGTCAGGGTCGCGGCGTTCCCTGCGCTGTCCTTGATCTCCCCGTAGTTTTCCTTGAGCGCGGTCGTCGACGTGTAGTCGAGGTCGCTCGAATTGTCCCCCGCCTGCACCATGTATTTGAATATCAGGGTGGCCGAGCCGCTCCCGCTATCGTACCTTGCGTTGCGGTCCTTGGTCCCGGTCTCGAGCGTGATGTACGGGGTCCCGCCCGACGTGTCAACGTTCACGCTTTCCGAGAAGGTCACCGTCACAGGAATATTCTCACCCACACCGTAGGTTCCGTTGGCCTTGGTCGAGGTCACGTTCGAAACCGTCGGGGCAATCGTGTCCAAAATCAGCCAAGATGCTTCTGGAGGTGTACTCGACAACGGCGGATCCGTTTCGGTGCCGCCTATCGCCACCGCATTCCAGCCATAGGTCCCGTCGGATGGGATGGTATACGATTCCGATCCGTTAACGGTTGTATCGTTGACCGCCTGGGTCCACGTGTAGGGTGAAGACGTGTTATTCGTGTAGTAGATCTTCACGGAGGTCGGCGAGTCCATGTAGGTGTAGGTGAGGAAGACGCTGGAGTTTTTGGTGCTTTCGGTCGGGCCAGTAGCGGTTGCGGTTACCGCCAGTGGGGTGGTGGCATAGGCCGTGACATCTGGGACATCAGAAAGCTGCTGAGGAGAATCTGTGTATGACCAAGCTCGGTAGTAATAGGTTGTGCTGGGATTGAGGTCCATAATATCATTGTAGCTGTTATCCGTGTTGTCATAGACTAATACAGCCGCTGTGTCTGTCCTGCCACTCGGGGCGCTGCCCGGCTTTCTGATTATCTTGGTCTTCCACGCTCCGGTGCCCTTTGTCCAGCTCAGGTTGATTTGACTATAACTCACCGCCGTTGCTGCAAGCGAGGGCGGCGGGTAGGGTTTGGTTCTAAAATTTTCATAAGAGCCATAATCAGTCCCTCCTGAGTTAGTAGCAAAGGCTCTAATGTAGTACAGCGTGCCGGGTGATAAACCTGTTAATCCTAAGTTATATGTACCTGTTCCGAAATAACCGGATTCTGAAACGCTCCAATTGTCCATTTGGGTTAGACCATACTTAAATCCTCTTACAGTAGGATTCGCGACACCAATAGCCGTAATATTACCACGACCCGTAGCAGTGTTTTCTTCAACAGCGGCGGCAGCTTGGGTGGTGACCGTGGGGGCGCCCACCGAGGTGGTAAAATTGAGAATACTTCCGTAACTCGTCCCTACTGAATTGGTGGCATACGCTTTGAAATAATATATAGTTCCGGGAGACAAACCAGTCATGTTTTTCGTGTACGCCCCCGTCGTTCCAGAAACCGTGTATTTCGTGGTCGGATTTGAAGTGGTGTCACAGTAGAAACCCCTCTCAGTAATAGCTACCCCGCCATCTGAAGTCACATTCCCATTCAGGGTGGCGGTGGTTGACCCCACGCTGGTGGCTGCACTGGTGGTGACCGTGGGGGTAGGGGCGCTCGGCTTGAACTCAACCCAGTCCACCTTGAGGTCGAACTGCGTCGTAGTCGTTTTGGCTCCCGACACCTTGATCTTCCAGTTGCCCGAAGTGTCGCGGAAGTTGGTCGGGTTGATAGTTATCGTTTTCGTTATCGTGTTGTCCGTGTTGGGGTCGGAGGTGAAGGCCTGGTAGCCGTCCTCGCCGCTCAAGGCATACCGCCCGGCGGTATAGTTGTATAGCTGGATGACCCCGCTCACGCCGCTGGCCGTCCACTGGCTGTCGACCGTCCAGGTGATGTTGTCCCAAGTCAGCGTGTTCGATGTGCCCGTGAACTCGACGTTCTCTGCGAACGCGCTCGCCGCAGGCAGACGGAGAACCAAGATTCTGGCGTTCCTGATGTATGCTGTTCCCGCGACCGCAGCGTAGAAATTAATCACGGTTGTATGGGCACTCGCCGAAAGACTTGTCAACCTTTTGGAATATGCAAAGCTCGTCCACTGACCGGGTGTTGTTATCCAATCGATGCTCGAATTTTCGATGAGCGTGCCATCGACCGTTAGACTGGCATTAACAGGAACCGTCAACGACGATGTGCGGAGTTCTCCCGTGGCGAAGATGAGATAATTGCCAGACGAAACTGGTGTAAAGTTCAGGGTCGTATTGGCAACTGGAGTCAGCGATGTCGTGCTGCCGACAGTGGTGTTATCTATGAAAAAGGTTTCCCTGAAGATTTCTGTGTTCCGTATGGCATAGACAAGTGCGTTCTTGTATGTTATGACTGTGTTAGAAGGACTGACCACACTGATTTGAATCGTATGCGATGAACCACCCGTCAGAGTAGTTACCATTTGGAATGCAGCGGGAAGGTAGGCAGGGGCAGTATCGGCAATCTTGAGGTTTTCTTCCCCTTTGTTCTCCCCGTCTATGGTCAGTCGCACTCCCGTAAAGTTTGTGATGGTTGCGTTCGTCACATCAACACGTGCAAAAATAAGATAATTATCTGTGATGTCGGGAGTGAAAGTCAGGTTTTCAACGCCGACATAGGCGGTGGACTTAGTCGTGCCACCGCCCAGATTCTCGTTTTCGTAGAAGTTGTTATCTCCGATGCGTATGGCCGTTATTCTGGCATTCTCGATTCTCGCTGTGTTCGAAGCATTGGTCGTGGCGTATTGAATTTTTATTGTATGCGATACCGCCGTGAAATTGTCCACCTTAATCGCAACGAAAGTGCGGTTGTCGTTGACGGTTTTGTCATCAGAACAATAGGTCTCGGCGACTGAAGTTCCGTCAATCGTCAATTGAGCTTTGGTAGTCTGCCCTGCGGTTGTCGAGCTTCTATGTAGTTTTGCCGTAGCGATGATGAGCCAGTTGTCGAGAGCTGCAGGTGTCCACGTCAAAACCGCCTTATCTTGATAAGTTGTGCTCGTAGTGGTCGTCCAATTGTCGTTCTCGACGACTTGCACATCGCTGGAAAACGCCGACGGATAGCTCCTGAATTTCATATAGTTAGTGCCATCATTGCTCGCGAGGTCTCCGACCGCCCCGCTGACGTACCTGGTGTTTTCCAAGAGGTTGTAGTTGGATGGATTATACGATATCGAGGCGGCGCTCACGGGGGGCGAACCTGCAACCAGGACCAAGCTTGCCGCCAACACCGCGACCAGCACGACCGTAAATGTCCTAGTTTCTCTGCGCCCAAACTCGTGCTTCGACATTGGCGGCCCCATTACCCCACCTTCTTTGGCTCAATTTATATTTTGTTTGTTCAGCCACTTAAAGCTTAAGCTCTTCGCCGACATCTTGGAGGGTATCACCCCGCAATTTGGCGTAGCTTAATTGGAAACGGATTCTTCACTAACCATAGTCGAACGTTTTCTATACTGTAAGTTAAAACGGCTGTCTGATTGAGAGCTGGGGGATTTGAAAGGATAAGCTTACCTATGACCGCAGGTCTTGGCGCGCCGCCCTGTTCTAAAACATTAAGTAGAAAATAGCTCCCCGCCAAGACTCCTGTTGCTACAACGACCGCAACCAGCCCGACCATCACCGCTTTCCTCATCCTCTGTCCACCTTTATTTTGTCGCTCCACGTTTTAAAGCTGGTCTGCCAGGTGCCCGTGAGATCCCCGATCGAGCACCAGGACGCTCAGGCGTTGTAGTCGATGGTGTTCTGGTAGAGGGCGAGCAGAGTGAACGTGAAAAGTGAGGGAGTTTTAGACATCCCTGCCCCATTGTAGCAGTTGCAACATCCCCATGCACCCACATATTTTTGTTGAGGCACGAGCACAAAATTTACTATCAATTTTGTGAACGTTGTCCATTATGCCAGTCTATGTAATCTTGGAAAGTGCACTTTTTCTGACCCCCTCCAAAAACGGCAAAAATCGCCTCAAAAAAGCATCAAAGTTTTTTCTATCAACTTTAACGAGCATCAGGTGCTCTGTTTCCCCTGCTAGAAAATCTCGTTCATTCAGCATTATCCTGGACCGCCCTTCAAAATTCTCCCTGTATTTTTTGTAACTATTGATCGCGAAAATCGCTTTTTCTACGCAGGGGGCTTTTAAATCTTCAATCTTTAATTTGCGTTCTTTCTCGATAAAGTACAGATCAGCGACGTCTCTCGTTTTCATGCCTTTCCTTGTTAGTAGGGCTCGTACCTTTTCACACGCGATTTCTCTCACATCATAAGCGAAGTATTTCATCGGTTCATAAAAACCAACGAATTCTTCAAAATATTTTTTGTCGATCCTCGAGAATAAATTAATGTCTACCAAGGGAGCCACCGTCTTCCGGGTTATCGGGAATTTCAAAATTTCCACAAAAGTCACCTGCACTTTCACGAAAGAATCTGCCCCCGTGAATACCGAACGATACCAGATTTTGAAGGTAACGAGTTTGTTGTTACTCCCGATCTCAACGTATTTTTTATCGCTTTTCACTGGCTTGAAATCAAAACCGTGCTTTATCGAAATTTCATCCAACTTCTTCCCGAATGCCGTGATCTTCCCAGAACAGATCTTCTTTACCTGCTTTGTTTTTCCACCAAAGATGCTCTGGTCGATGAGAGTAAAGTCCAAATCTTCAGAAATTCTGTGATAATCCAAGTACACTTTTGATAAGCAGGTGCCACCCTTGAGGACGTACTCCTCATTTTTCAGCTCGTTGAGGATGACGTTTATGACAAAATCCTTTTCTAACAGCTCCTCTGATTTTACCCTCGTCACGGGTTTCAAAAACGCGATAAACTCTTTCAGCTTTTCTTTGTCCATCCCAACGCCTCGGCAATGATTTTTCCGATGGTCTTCGGGTAGTTTTTCGTATAGTTTATCAATTTCTTTTTGTCGACATCCCCGGCGTACTCTTCGATCAGGGAGATTATCGCCTCTCCCGATCTTCCCGACAACCTATACAGGTAAGCCATGTCCAACAAAGTTTTTTCGGCGTCGCTGTAGTTAATCGGGATATTGTTGGCGGTCGTAGTTTTTTCGATCCCAAACGAGAATAGAGAAGGCTTTATTTTCACGAACAGGAAGTTTGAGCCGAGAATTTTCATTGGCCTTACCCTGTTAAAGCGCTCGTTCAGTACATAATCAACTGCAAAAAGCTCGTGCGTCAAGTTCATCCTCTTAAGGGCGGTGTTCAAGCCGAAATACCAGTTCCCCACCCCCTTTAATCTCAGCCCCTCCGAAAGGAGCTCATCCGCGGAATATTTTGTAACGCCCGTTTTTTTCTCGTTGAAATCCCTCAAATAGTAAATCCCCTTGAAGATCGTCAGGAGATACCCTTTATTCATGAGGCCGATTTTCGTGCGCCCGAAATCAAAGCCATACTTGTCGCAAACAGCTTTCA
>Ga0315281_10007329_pt1 | contig 15551 bp, 9 predicted proteins | sample YL17G07_0_MG_FD_204540 | JGI IMG/M metagenome (GOLD analysis project Ga0315281, IMG submission 204540) | Sediment microbial communities from Yellowstone Lake, YNP, Wyoming, USA - YL17G07_0 | ecosystem: Environmental > Aquatic > Freshwater > Lake > Sediment | place: USA: Wyoming | collected...
AGTTGCTGCCGGGTCTGACCGAATACGAAGCCCGGCAAATCATCCAGCAGGCCCTGGGGCGAATCCCTGAAACCACCACCAAGCAGATCCTGAGGCAGACGGGACACTCGATCCGGCGGCTCGCCAAGCTGCTCGAGCACTTGGGGGAGCTGAAGGAACTCAACGGCGACCGAGACCTTGCGGATTTGATTCCGGTAGCTGGGGAGAGCTTTCTTGCGCCAGCCCGCTAGTGGGTTCGAACTCGCGTAGAGTGCGAAAAGGCAGGCCAAAGAGGCTGTTTCAAAAGGCTGCGCTCAATCTCCCGCAAGTTGTTGAATCCCCAAGTTCTGAATTTGCCACTTTGGGGTGTTTCAAAAGGTGTGTTTTGGCACGGCAATCCTGGTCTCGATTTGGATGCTGACACCTGACACCTGACTGCTGATTCCTGATTTGTGGTTCTGCCTTCTCCTTTCTGAGTCCCGTTTTTCAGCATTCACAATTCACAATTCAGCATTCGACTTTTGCCTCCTGACCCCTGCTCTTAGGAACGCCCTCAAATCCAAAATCCCCAATCCAAAATCCAAAATCGTCCCGCCCCTGCCTTCCGACTCCTTCCCGCTGCCTTACCAATCCGCAATCCAAAATCGCAAATCTAAAATCAGAACCCCCCAGTGTCCGGAGGTCTTGAGCTAAGAACACAAGGGGTGTCAAAAGGGGATGTCTGCTACCTCGAAATGATTACTGTATGCCAGCTGTCCGTCAAGTTCCAGGCGAACGGTATAAGCCTCTGGATGCTTAAGCACTCGGATGTCGAGTTCGAGAGTCGAACTGGCCAAGAACAAATCTTGGCTCCAGCCGTACTCATCCCCCGTTTCGTCCTCACGAATTATTACATAGGCACGAAAGGGTCCCGGTGTCTTTGACGACGGATTGAATTGGAAGCGAATCCTCTCTCGAGTAAGTTCAACTTGCTCAACGAATGTCCAGAACCGGTAGTGTAGACTTGCCTTCACTCCAAGGCCGATTTTCGCCGACCACCTTTTTCGGGCTTCCGCTCCGAGGAGATCCAGCAGAGTTTCATACTCTGCTTGCGTCCTGCAGCCCACAAAGCGGAGTGGCGACAGGTCTAGCTCATCCGGAACAATTACCTCAGCGTTACGGTGGAAAATGATCGTCGCTTTGTCGGACGGCTGAAACGAGCCCTCGTGGTAAACCATTTGGAACGGAATGCGCTCCAGAAAGGCGGCATGATTCGCTGTCGCTGCGTTCGCCGCAGCCAAATTGCCGTTGCTGAACTCCGTATTTGCCCGTGTAAGGATTTCCGAGGCGTCAAAGAGCATGACCACAGGCACAGGGCAGTGAGCACCGAGTTCATAGCGGTCGCGCGTCCTGAAGCCCTCACTGTCATATTGAGTAGGTGTTCGAGGGCGGAAGTAGAGGCGAACGTACTGCTTCCACTTGTCTGCGGTGTATGCGATTACTCCGGGGCTTGCGCAGTCAATGCCCATCACACCCGTGGCTTGTGCGGCCCTTCGGCAAAGGAGCTTTCCAGTGTTCAGGATCTTGGCTGCTGAATCGATATTGTCAAAGCGGAAAAGAAAATCCGGCCACCATTCCCGTGCCGTCCCGAGCCAAGGTTCTCCCTTGAGCTTCTTGATGTGTTCCCTGATCTTTTCGCTATCTGCCTTCCGAGGGATACTCACACTGGGTGCACCATGTAAACTGACTGCGATGATTTGGCGAGAGAGCTTGCTGGCGCGGCGAAGAGACGTAAGCCGGTCTCGGCAACTGCAGATCTGTTCCGACCGCGCAGCGAGAGTTCAACAGGCTTCATATAGTCAAGGTGGGACAGCAGGGCTAGGATGTACGGTGCGAGCACATCCAACCCTGCCGGCATGATGCGTGGTACGCAAAACCCATACGCTCGTATGTTCTGCCAAAGGTCAAGCACGCCCTCTTGCGGCACGAAGATCTTCCCAGCCCCTACGATCCGAGGTTGCCATCTACGAGGGACAATCCTCATGATCCAGGCGGTAAGGATCTGTTTTGTGCTGTTGGGGTTCACTTGTATCAGAAGACCGTCAGCCGGTTGAGCTGTCACGCAAACTTTGAAATCAGGGCCACCATCCCAGGTCCGAAGCTCAAGACCCTGCCCAATAAGATTACACAAATCCGTCCACATCTCATCAAAAGCTAAAGCACGAGGCTCGCTCCGAAGCCACGCCATCATGGCCTCGATGTCCTTATGCTCCGGAGGGGCGTAGTCCTCGTCGAATCGGTAAATGAAAATGTCTATTGCTAGGTTTCCGAGATACCTAGTCATTAGCGGCTGGACGAGCTTTTCCCAGTCCAGTTCGCCATTACCGCAGCCCAATCTAGGGAAGGCAATACTTGTTATTCCTTGGGCAGGGTAGGTTGATACAAAAGTCTTAAGACCTTCCTCCACATACTCGGGTCTCGAGGGTTGGCGCCAGTGGACTTTTGTCGGAAAGTTGAGGATCCACTTGTGGTCAGTCTTGTGAAGCCACAGCTTTCCTGTGTGAAGCTGCTTCGTCTCGCAAAGATGCTGGTACTGGCGGAACATCTCCGGGTAAATCTCTTTGAAGGTTCTCGCAATACCCTTCCCCATGACTCCAACAGTGTTTACGGTATTTACGAGCACCTTGGCTGGGGATTCAAAAAGACTACCCTTGACATAAGTAATCATCGCCCATGTCTCCCGTGGTACATCGACAATTCCGGGTAGCTCGCTAAAGCCGCATTCCGCCGTCCGCAGGCGCCATCATACCACACTCCGGCGACGCTAAACGGAACTTAGGCAGAGATCTCCGGACACGTTGCACTGAGATGCAGCCCGCCGGGGCCCGGGTCAGGGCGGAGGAACGGCGAAGCCCGCCCGAAGGCCTCCCCCGCGCGTTGACGACCTGAGCTACAATTTCCTGTCGCCGGGTGAGCGCGGTGTCCGGAGAACTTCAGCTAAGAACAGATTAGTTCCGCGATTCTTGGTATGATACGGGCCACGGCAAAGACGAAGGCCGAGCCATTCGCGAGCCCCCGTTGAGGGGGGAAGGCAAACCGCTTTACCAGATGGCCACGCCGACCTATCGACAACACGAAACCAGCTTTTGCTCTGATGTTTCAAAGTGGTCAGACAAGATCTTTGATAGCCATCCCGAGCTGCCCTTTGGCTCATCTGAGATCGAAGGCTTTGGGCGCGGAAGCCTGAAGAGGCAGGATTTCCGTGTCTACGAACGCAGGGAGAGGGGACGAGGCAAACTTGCGCTCTGCGGAGAGGTCAAGCTTCCCGGCACATCACAAGGCAGCTCGCCATTCGGCCTGGCGCTTATGCAGGACGCCTTTGACAAGGCCACTCGTGAGAATTGCCAATACTTCTTTACCTGGAACGTTGAGCATCTTGCACTGTTCGACCGTTCCAAGTGGGATGCCCCTTCGATGCACGAGCGGTGCGTTTGGGAATGCAAGTTGGGGATGGAGCTGAACAAGCCCGAAGACATTACGCTACCTGCGGTAAGGGTAAAGCTTGAAGGGGAATTCCTGCCCCGTTTTTTTGCCGGCTTTGCGGACCTCTGGTTGGGCCGCAAGAAAGACTTCGGTCTACCGCCTTCGGATTTCTACGTTACCGTTCTGGAAAGCCATCTGACAGGACCACGGGGTCCCGTCCGCGAGCTTCGGGACTATCTCGATTCTGAATCCGCCGGGAAGCCCGGGTTCAGGGCGCACCTTTGGAGCTGGATGGCTCAAGAGCAGCAGTGGAATGTTGACCCCAGCAACCCGAAATCGTGGCGGGAGGCGATTGACCGGGCCGCACGGAGCATGGCTTATGTACTCAGCAACCGAATTCTCTTCTATCAAGCGGTTCGGTCTCGGCCCGAATGCGACCTTCCCGAACTCAAATTCCCCCGCAAGGTGAAAACGCCGGAGAAGGCATTCGAGTATTTGCGCGGACAGTTTCAGGAAGCCGTCGATGCTACGGGCGATTATGAGCCGGTCTTCTTCCCGCACGCCAGAGAGTGGGCGGCAACGGTAGCGTTGTCAGGTGCGAACTCGATCGAAGCATGGGATAAGTTCATCCATGCGGTTGACGGATTCAACTTCAAGGAAATTCCTACCGACATCCTGGGTCACTTCTTCCAGAGGCTCATCAGTTCAGAGGAACGCCACAAATTCGGCCAGTTTTACACTGACGAGAACATCGTTGACGTAATCAACGCCTTCTGTATCCGCAAAGCGGAAGATGTCGTACTGGACCCCGCCTGTGGAAGCGGCACATTCCTTGTCCGAGCTTACTACCGAAAATCTTATCTTGACCGGCGGCTCAGCAACCAGGAATTGCTCCAGGGGTTGTACGGTTGCGACATCAATCCTTTTCCCGCGCACTTGGCAACCTTGAACCTCGCAGCCAGAAACATCGCGATTGAAGAGAACTACCCTCGTGTGGTTCGAAGGAACTTCTTCACGGTCTCGCCCGATAAAGTTTTCTGTGAAATCCCCACCGCAATCCGCGACCGTCATGGCAAGCGCGAGAGTGAGGAGATCCAACTCCCAACTCTGGATGCCGTTGTTGGAAACCCTCCCTACCTTCGACAGGAGCATATTCCAAAGGCTTCTGAGAGGGGTGTCATCCGAGATCAGACCAAGGAACACCTGTACGAAACTGTGGAGCGGGCGTGGCCGGGAATAAAGCTTTCAAAACAAAGCGATATCCACCTTTACTTCTGGCCGGTGGCGGCGCAGTTCCTTGGAGATGACGGTTGGTACGGGTTTCTCACATCATCGAGTTGGCTCGATGTGCGCTACGGCTTCCCGCTTCAGCGGTGGTTGCTTCTCAACTTCCGAATTGTGGCGATCATTGAGAGCGTGGACGAGCCTTGGTTCGAGGATGCGCGCGTCAAAACTGCGGTGACGATTTTGCAGCGTTGCAGGGATGAGGCGAAGCGCAATGAAAACCTGGTCCACTTTGTGCGGCTTAAGCGGCCGCTTGCCGAAATTCTCGGCGAACGGCAAGACGAGGACCAGCGCCAGGAAGCAGCGGAGAGGTTCCGTGACCTGATTCTGAGGGCTAAATCCGACCGTTCCAATGACCAGCTTCGGATTATGGTCAAGCGTCAGGGCGATCTGTGGCAGGAGGGTCTTTCCATCGCGGAAATGTTCGCCAAGCACAAGACCATTGAGGTTGCCGAGGCGGAAGATGATTCCGAAGAGCAGAGTGAAGGGAATCAGGAAGAAACCCCCACTGCCGAACACCTGGGCCTGGGTGAGGGTTTTGGTGATTACGGCGGCGGCAAGTGGGGACGGTATCTGCGCGCCCCGGACTTCTATTTCGAAATCATGCGGGAGTTCGGCCAACGGTTCACTCGCCTGGGCGAAGTGGCAACGATCAAATTCGGTATCAAGAGCGGATGCGACGCCTTTTTCATGCCGCGTAACGTCTCCGCAGAACTTCTGGCCGAGTACGGCAGTGAAATGGAATGGCGGATGCTGCCGCTGATGAGGCGGTGCAAACGCGAAGAAGTGGAGAGCGGCAAGGTGGTGATCGTCAAATGCGGCGACGGAACGTTGCACCCTATCGAGCGCGAGTTTGTGCGCCCCGAAGTGCATAGCTTGATGGAAGTGCACCGGCCCGTCGTTACGCCGGAAGAGCTCGACCATGTGGTTCTGTGGGTGAGCCAGGATTTGAAAGACCTCAAGGGGAAGTACGTCCATCATTACATCACCTGGGGCAGCAAACAGACGTTCGCCTCCAAGAAATCCCGGGCCGTGCCTGTCCCAAAACGCTCCACGGTCGCGGGCCGCGAGCCATGGTATGACGTAACCGGATTGGAGCCGGGCATCGGCTTCTGGCCGATGGCGCAAAAGTATCGGCATATCATTCCTTGGAACACGCACCAACTGCCTTGTAACCACAACCTGTTTGACGTTCACCCATTGGACCTGAGCGAACCCGAGCAAAAAGCATTGATGGCAGTCCTCAACTCGACCCTCGTAGGGCTTTTCAAACATTTTTACGGTCGATACGCAGGGTCGGAGGGAACCCTTAAGACTGAGGTGGTTGATGCGCTCATGTTAGAGGTGCCATCTCCTGCGGGTGCGCCGGAGGAGCTTTGCGAGCGATTGGGCAAAGCTTTAGAGACAGTCAGCAAACGCGAGGTCACCCATCTGGTCGAACAAGAATTCCTGGACTGCCACACAGAAACGAGAATGCGAGAACTACAAGGTACGCCCTTGCGCTCGCCCTTGGAACTCCAGCGCCAGGACCGTCGCGACCTCGATCTGCTGGTGTTCGAATTGCTCGGGGTGACCGACCGCAAACGAAGAGAGGAATTGGTCCAACGCCTCTACTGCGAAACCGCCTCCTACTATCGCGAACAGCGAGTCCAGGATATTCAATCCACTATCAACCGTTCCAAAGGAAGAGGTGGCGGCAACGTCTCACAAATGGAACTCGCGCTTGATGCCTGGAATCACCTTGACGCTGATTTCCAGAAGCCGCTTTCTGCATGGCTCGACGAGCAAACCGGCAAAGCAAAGACTGTGGAACTCCCCGAGGGTGAAGTTCGCCTACCCGCGGCGGAGAATTGGTTTGAGGCGACGACCATTTATTTCGGGAAGAAGCCCGCCATAAGCCACGTTTGCGCCAGCCGCGCAGAGGCGGAGCTGCTCGCCGCAATCGCTCGCGAGGGTTTGCGTGGCCGGGTTTCCATCCCCGCCACCGAAAACAAATGTCACGCCCTGAGCCGAGATCTGGAAAGGCGCCTCACTACCGCCAGGGCCAGGTTCGAGGAAATGGCCCAGGAGCGCGCGGGCAGCGAGAAGTTGCGCGAGCAGGTTGTGGAGCTTCTTCACCGCTGGTTCATCCACGGCAACCCGGATAAGCCCTCCCCTGCATAACCGCGCAAGCGGCAGGGGCGCAAGGCCCCTCCCCTACCAGAGCCTCAGCGTGCGCCGAAAGGTTCCGTTGTGGCATACTTGCCGTATTCTAAAGCTCGCGAAGGATTGATCGCCAAGTAGGAATGAACACCACCATGGCATCCATTAAACAAGCCTGGAAGAGACAACCGGTAGGGATACGCATCGCAATCATCGGAGTTGCTGGCGGGGTGCTCGCCGCTGCTGTACTTGTACTAGGACCTGAGGCGATACGATACGTGCGCAGCTATCGACCCCTCGGCGTCATGAACGTGGCGCTTGTGATGATTGACGGCAACCCAGCGCTCGAAGCGGTCTTGTGGAATAGGTCTGAGACAACGCATCCCTTGACTTCACTGGAACTGAGTCTCTCCGAGCGAAAGGTCCCTTGGTTCGTAGCCCAAATGGCCATGCGCGTCTACGAGATCTCTGCGGAGGCCGAAGTTGAATCGAGCAGAAGGTTCTCCCTTCATGGGTCCGCCGGACCACTGGAGGGCGAGGAACCTAGGCATAGGGTTCTTTACCCGATCCAAGGTGCATTATTCCTCGATGGGGGAGGCAGGTGGAGTTTACAGCTTGTTCTTCCGGTTCGGGAGGAATTGGCGCCGGGAAAAGCCCTAGCACTGACCTTGAAGGTGCCATCGAGCTTCCGGATAGCTAGTTCAAAGCAACAGCACATCAGCCCGCCACCCCTCAGTTCGTACACTATCGGAGATCCCCCAACGGAGCTTCGCCTCTTGGACTTCTTGCGCAAGACTGGCCTCGTCCAGCTTGTGGTTGCTGTCACCTATTCAGGGAGTGAAAGGGCAACCTATTCAGGTTCTGTAGACTTCGGCGTGCAACCTGGGAGGAAGAACCCCTAGAAGGCATTCACGGTCCCCGCGCAGTTAGGACGGCCAGAGTGCATGAAAGGTTTGTTTCCGGCACAAGCGGACCCGCTTGTGCAGTGCTGCAGTGTTTTCAAGGAGCCAGGCGCTGCTGAAAGCCACTATGGGCCGCTTCGCGACAAAATGGGGACTAGTGGCATTTTGATCTAGACAAGAACCCAACTTAGCTAGAGATCCCTGGACAGATTGCACTGGGGTGCAACCCGCCGCAGCGGTGAGGGCGAAGCCCGACTCAAGCCTTCCCGGAGGAGTTGACGGCCTGAGCTAGAATCCCCTGCCACCAGATCACCCCGGTGTCGAGAGCTCCTCAGCTAAGAACACGTCAAGAGGCAAGAACACAATCCCTGCCTTAGCGAATTAGCCCGCCGACCACTCGATGGGGCTTGGAGGAAGGAACCGGCTATTTTCCCCTCTTCCATTGGGCAACTAATAAGGTAAACAACAGAGCGAGAAACCCCATGCCGACAAAGATGAAAGCCTGGTATTTCGTAGGTGTAGATTTCGCGACGAACTGGTAGATTGCAAAGGCAAAAGTAAGCAGTGTAGCGATGGTTCCGTAGATGGTGAGCATCTTCTTGTTGAAGATTGCCTCGAACTGCTCAGCGACCAAACCCTTCATCTTGTCTAGGAGGGATTCAGGCATTGCAGTCAATTTGTTAGACAGCGTCGTCGTCTCGGTCTCAATCTTTGTTTCGAGGCTAGTTTGCATCTTCTTGAAATCTTCTTTTAGCAACACAACGTCGTGCGAGACAACCTGAAATTTCCCATGAAGCGCGACGAGTTCCGTGCCGATGTAGCTGAAAGGATGACCTGCTTCGACTAATTGCTTGGTGGGGTCGATCTTCCGCTCCGTGCGGCGAACCATCATTTTCTCGGGGATATCAACAGGAATCATTCGGCGGGACGGGGTTATCCCTTCGGAGTCCTGATAAGAATCCCTGTCTCGCTCTCCGTAGAGCTTATCTGGAACTTCAGACTCCTCAAGTTCGAACAGCGTGAGCTTAAACAGTCTCTCTCCTTGCTTCAGGCGGACCCTCTTGATTGAGCTGTTCCTAATACCCCAATTGAGAACTCCCCGGAATCCGGGATCTACCTTTGTCGAGCTAAAAAGGAACCCCTCCCGCATCATGGTGGTCGTGGGGGTAATGAGTCCCGCTAGGTTCGTCTGTTTGCTAAGGGAAAGTAGGGTCTCTCGCTTGAAGTCAAGTTTCTCCAGGCTTGATATTGTCACAAAATCGCCAGGCAGGATCTCAACGAAGTGGCCCGCTGGTACCGTGAATTCCTCGCCCGTTGAATCAAATTTTATTGAATTTCCGAGGCGGAGCTCGTAACTGTTCGACACTACACACTCTTTCGAGCCTCCGATTATGCATGTCCCGAGAAGCTTCTCTATTTCGCGGTCAGGAAGGATCCTTGCCATGGTTACGACCTCGCAGTGGTACTTCTACTTTACCACTGACTTACCGGGTTTAGTACATGCAATGAGGACAGGTTCCAGAAATCGAACTTAGCTAGAGGTCTCCGGGCAGTTCGCGCTGAGATGCAGCCCGGCGCGGCGGGGGTGTTCGGAATTGCCGATCCCGCTCTCCGGGAGCCCGAACGGCGGGGTTGCCGATTGGTGATTGATGGTTGGAGAGGGGGAGCCGGGAGTCAAGGGCCGGAAGATAGCAGACGCGGGGCGGGAGTCAGAATTCAGGATTCAGCGGATGAGTGGAAGGCGGCGCAAGCGCAAGCCGGATTCCGTGACCGTGACGAGCGCCCCCTGCTGCAAGTCCTCCACGCAGTGTTCGATCACTCGGGTCAGCAAGTCGGCGAATTCTTCGGCGCGCACGCCCTCGATTCGGATGCGAATGACCGAGGGGCTCGCCGCGCCCGTGAGCGCCAGTTGGGCGTGAAAATCCGCATCCAGCGTAACGACGATCTGGCCCCGCTCGCGTGCGTGGATTGAAACGACAACCCGGGCGCGACCGGCAAAGGTATTGTCGTCGCCCCGCGCGCGGGGGGGTGCGGATGGGGATGTAGTGTGCCCCATTGAACTACCTCATCTAGAGAGGCTCAGAAGCTCCTTCTCTGTAGGTCGCTCCCTGATAGCCAGGGCCTGCTGTCATCGTGCACCAAAACAAATCCTTTGGCACAGCAGAAAGTGGTGTGAAACGTCCATGATCGGTCTGTCTGTTGCGGGAGGCGCCGCGGACACCCTTTGGTACAGCCAACATGAGAGACGGCTGGAACCTCTTGCGGGTACTCGGATGAGGTGGAGTCACTAGCCGAGGATTTCTCAAGTGTACCCCCGTATCTTGATCGATCTTCTGGGTGCCCATTGCAAAGGGTTTTTACAACTCCGAAATGCCGACTTCACGGCCGAGTGACCGCCGACATGAGAGGAGGAGCTGCAAGGCACTGGGGTAGTTTCCGAGTCGGCGACGATACGCCCGGAATCGCGTTGGCAACCGGCCCCGATCGAATGGCTGTCTGGCCCTATCGATTGCGCGTTCCTCCGAAGTTGAGGCGTTTAGCGGGCGTCTGAGCCCGCTGCCGAAATCCCGAGCGAAGCCGAGGGATCAACGCCGTACCGGGCAGACAGATCAACACGGCGCTACCGGGACTCCAGCGGAGCGGTGTGAGACACGCAAGCAGTTCAGTCCCCCTCGCTGATGGGCGCATACATAAAAGACCATTTATGCGGCACAATATATTTGCCACCCGCGGAAGTTCGAAGGTGGTAGCCACAGTCGGGTTATTCCTGCGTGGATTCTTGTCCCCGAAAGAGCCCACGGTCAATCGCAGAAGGGATTGACCGCACCTGCCCGCTGAGCCCCGGCACGCTGCGCGCCTAATCCTTCGGAGGGCGGAATGCGCCCTTGCGGTGCTTCCTTGGGCGTCGCGGCTGCAATTCAAATCTCCCAGGGGTAAGATTCGTTTCCGGCGGGTACAGTTCGGGGGGCAGACCAGGTATTGTACGCCAGGCGGTTAAGTAGGCAGTAAGTTTAGGAATCGGATCGGTGAGGATGGCGTACTTGCAAACATCCAAGAGAAGGTCGCTCAACCGATTGAGCTTGTCCTCGGTCAGACCGAATCGGCCCTCTTGCGAAGAGGCCCTCACCCTCAAATACCACTGAACGAGAATATTCTCAGAATTTAGGACAACCCGATCATACACAGGGAGCCTGAACCCGATGGGTTCGGGGCCGGGGAAACTCACCAAGCTTAACTTTCCCTGAACCGACCTGAACATGTAAGGGGGAGATTCGTCCTGCGGGACTTTGGTAAACATGAATGCCACGACACTGTTCGAGAGGAAACGCACTCCTGATACGTTTCGGCTGTTTAATATTGAGCTCTCGGTTAGCCCTGACAAGCGCATTAAATCGTAGGAGGTAATCAGCGCCTCGTCCGCAGTTCTAATGCGCGATAGCAAGCGGTTGAGCCACTTCTCGGGCTCGGGAGATTGCCTGTAGCGAGACCAGCCAACCCGGATCACGAGAGTCACGGTTTCCTTCTCTTCCAACTCGGCAACTGACTTGAGTGTGACCTCGCGATTGAGAAAGCACCTGACAGTGTCAGGTATATCTCTCCAGAAGGGGCCGAGAAGCGGGAATTCGCCCATGAGACGTTGCTTGTATTCCCAGGCGTCTTGGGATCTGGCAAGTGGGGTCGTGGCGAGGTGCTCCGATATGACCTCTTGGGTACATTTGGCAATTTCTGGGACGTGTGCGGGTAGTGTTTCGTTCCCCAAATGGTCGCGAGCAAGGGTGGTCGGGTAGCCCGCTCGTCTGAGATCAATACGGATGGAGAAGGGGTCCGAGGCATGGTGGGTTCCCCAGGTCCCTGACAGTGCAATTCCATGCAGACATACCAAATCCCCTGGAAGTGACGGGATGGATGCGTGGGGGTGGGCCGTAAGGTACTTTTTTCTCGCCCAATCCCAGCGAGCCCACGATTCTCCGTTCTCGCCTACGTAGGCGAATACGTAAAGTTCCCCTTCAAGTCCTGTCCCACTAATGGGAAAGCACCGGATAACGAACTTTGCGCCTGAGTTGATTATGTCTGGCTCTTCCCGGACGAAATCCTCTGGCCGTTCGGCCCGTATCGTGGAACTCTTTCGAAGGTCGTCAACGAGGATCGGAAACTCGACGCGACGACACCAGCCTTTTACCAGTTCCGTCAACTTTCCCTGCTCAATCTTCTGTTTGAGCATCACTTCGATCCGCGTGCCTGTTGTGCGGCGGTCTCCACGTTCCGTCAACAAGTAGTTTCTGGGGCCCGTCAACGTCAAGCGAACGGGCCCATCCCGGCGAGCCGAGGTTGGCTTGAACGTCTCCACAATAACTCGGTCACTAACAGCGAAAACTGTCAGGAAGCCGACGCCGAACCGGCTGGTCGGGACAAACCTGAAGTTCCTCTGGAACTCGTCAGTAACATAGAAAGAGCGCCCGACCTGGAGGAAATACTTTTGGATTATCTCGTTGTCCATCCCGATGCCACAATCTTCCACAACTACAAACTGCCTATCTTCCTGTGCGCCAGAGAGTTCGTTTACCGTCGGCCTTGTAGCAATCGAGGCACGAACTGGGTATCGCTGGCGGCGCTCCTCACTCACCTGCGTTGGATAATCCGGGGGCTGCTGCCCTTCGCGGGTGAGGTCGATGTACATCTGGCAGCGGTTGGCGTCAAATGCGTTCTGGAGGAGTTCCCGGATGAACACCTTCTCTGCGCCATATACATCCCGGACCAGCAAGCCAAAGACGACCTCGTTGTCGAGCTCAAACCGCCATTGGGAGGGAAAGTATCTTGCTCCCGACGCCGGCTCAATATGGATGGTCGCTCCGGGGCCCGCGAGTTCAGCCTCGGGCGCAGTCCATTCGCGGTGACGCGGTGCGTGGCTCATCAGCGTCCCCGCTTCCTTCACCTCGTTGACCAGCCATTGGCACCAATCTTGTAAGACTCGATGCTCCTCCTGCGTGAGGCATTCGGCTCTGATTTCGATGCGTTGCGGCGAGGTCAGGCGGCGGACGATACGCTGGTATTGGGACCAGTGGGCGAGGCTTTCGGAAGGGACATGGCTTGCCGGATTTAGTAATAAAGGACAGGCCCGGTCGCAGGACATGTCCAGAAGGTCACCCAGCCTCAAAAGGATGGCGAGAAACCTGACGTTCACCCGGTCTGCGCGAATATCGCACTCCTCGGGGTATCGTTCGCGGTCCTCCAGTTCGTGCTGTCTCAGCCCGTGTGCGACGCAGACATCGGATATTGTGCGAAGCAGCATCGGGTCGTCGAAAGCAAACCGGCCCAGTGTGCCCTGATGTTGGGTCATGACATCAGCACCCCGCAGGTGGTGGGTGCGCCGGATAAACTCAGCCAAAAGAAAACGGGTTTGGACGTCAGCAAGGAAATTGCGCAGTCCTTCGTCCGAAGGTTCCGTGCCCCTGCGGAGGTTTTGTATCGCCGCCCATCTCTCTGCTCCCCCTCCCGCACCTGCTACCCATTCCTTCCATTCCCCGGATTCCAAGATTGCCATCTTTTCCTTGTCCGAGGCCACCATGCCCGCGTCGTGAAGATAAGCAGCGGCAATAGCAATGTAGGCTTCGGTCGGAGACAGGTGGACCACGGGGTTGGCCGGGTCGTCGTCGCGGAAAAGCAGCTTCGACATTTGCAGGACAATCTCATCACTGTGCTCAACCGTGTGCCGCGTGTAGTGGGGGAAGGTGTGGGGAATGTAGTTCAGCCAGCCTTGGATCGCATCGCGGAGTTCAAGTACCTTGCCATAATAGATATCGTGCCTGGCCTTGAGGTAGACCATGAGTGGAACCTTGGTGATGTCCATTTTGGTTCGATCCTCGTACCCGGGCTGGTGCAGACCCCTACAGGTTCGCACCTCTTGGGATTTCCGGTATTATACGCCAAGTTCTGAGCAAGTAGCCACGCGGGTGGCGCATACACTGTCTTTCATGTATGCGCCCCACGAACACGCGCAACCCGTCAGCCGACGGGTCACCGCGTTCTATCCATGGCCTGTCCTGGCTTCTTAACGGTCCCGCAAAGCGGGATGTCGGCGCCGCCCGCGGTGCAAAGCCGGGTTAGGTCACACATTCGGCCATAGACTCCCGATGTAGGCCAGTTCTGCGTCGACCATCCCCTTTGAAGTTGATGCCGCTGGATCGAAAGAAAACAGCTTCGCTTTTCGTACATCGAGGATCGACATGGCTTCACCATGCTGGGACTCTCCACGCAGGACGCTCTCCATCAAGAACGTGATGATGTCGACGCGGAACTTCGACAAGGGCTCAGTCTTGAAATATAGCTTTATGAGATGTCGCGTCCCGTTGACCTTAAGACCGAGCTCGGGGTTAATCATGACCTCGACACCATGTTGGCCGTATGTGGAGCGAGGAGGATCAAACCAGGCGAGGTCCTTACGGCCCCACCATTTCTTGTACCCATCAATCGCTGTTGGATAGTTTGCTCTTTTCTTCGCATCCGCGAGATTGGCAAAGAAGGCGTTCAACGCCTTCTTGTCTTGACCGTCGCGATGAGTATCGACTATGCATTCGCGCAGTGGTTTATAAAAATCGAACGCCGGCTCGTAATCTGGTCGAGCCTTCACTTGAGCTACTTTCGTTGCCTTCGGTGTTCCGCTCTTCGACACAATATCGACGAGATCTGTGAGAGATATTTTCGGCATATGCGCCTGCCTTGTGGGACCTAACTCATATTTAGGCTGACTTGGATAAAAACGATCCTGGCCAGCCTAAGACGAAACCGGCGCGGGACACACTCATCCAGAAGAATCCGCATGCGCGAACACCGATTCCTTGGCCAACTCCAGAACCGCGACCGCGCGCTCGCGACTCACCGTCGGAAAATCCTCCAAGAAATGATCCAGCGAATCTCCTTCTTCGAGGTAGTCGAGAAGCGTTTGCACCGGCACCCGGGTGCCCGCAAAGACGACGGCGCCGCTCATAACCTCATCCGAACGTGTAACAAGAAGTTTTGGTACAGCCATCTTACTCCTTACCGTACCGCAACCGTAAGCCGGAAGCTCTTGAAAAGTGTGTCTAGCTCTTGTTTAGGCCGACCCGCCTAATCCGTCAGCTGACGGAGCTAAGACCAGGCACCCCCACGATTGCGGTGGGGATACGTTCTCATTATAAGGCCACTTATGATCTATCAGGCGGGTTGCCTCCATCTTCTTAGGCCGGCCGGTGGCCTCGCCTAATCCGTCAGCCGACGGACTTAGGACTAGGACCCCGCAGAAGCCGGACACTGGTTCACGGCGCACTCGGAAGAAATCTTGCCACTTTCTGAGCAGCGGGGCGGCACTGGGCCGGATAACGCGCTTATCGGAAACTGGCCTAACCTTCACTATTGCTGTGCCGAAATGATTCCCTTTTCGCCCACCTACAGCATCCCGCAGCGAAGTTAGCGAAATCTGTGATTCTTAGCGGTGTTCCAAGAACCGTCGTGGGGGAATCGCGCACACGACTTCGAAAGCTCGGGGCTGAACTCTGCAGCTGGGTAAGGAAGCCTGATTCATCTCTTTTTGCTCCAGGCGATGAAGATCTTTAGGCGTCTGACCGAAGGGATTTTCGCACATAGTCTGCATATTTCTCACAAATTGTGCACGTTCACACAGGAACTTACCGCCGCGCGATTTTTCTCTTGCTTTTTCGCTTTTTATTCGCCTATCATACACTCTCACTTGGGTCTTCGCTCCCTTGGCCCTTTTTGAGCAGAACGAGCTATTACGGAATTGAGGGT
>Ga0315281_10007330_pt1 | contig 15548 bp, 10 predicted proteins | sample YL17G07_0_MG_FD_204540 | JGI IMG/M metagenome (GOLD analysis project Ga0315281, IMG submission 204540) | Sediment microbial communities from Yellowstone Lake, YNP, Wyoming, USA - YL17G07_0 | ecosystem: Environmental > Aquatic > Freshwater > Lake > Sediment | place: USA: Wyoming | collected...
GACGGACCACGGACCGCATCACTACCCAGAGGGCCGGAAGCGTGCTGGCCGCCAGTGCCATCGGGACCCACACGCCGAAGCGCACCAGCACCACCAGCATCGCTACCAGGGTGAGGGTGTTCTGCATGAGCGCGCCGACGTTCTCCAAGAGCGCGGTGGGGCGGTGGTAGACCTCGTAGCGGATCAGGTGGAGCTGATCGAAGTACTCGGGCGATTCGTAGTAGGCGAGGTCGGCCGTCACCGCCTTCTCGTGCAGCAGGGTGCTGATGCGGTCCTTCACGGCCTCTGCCTGCGCGACGCGGATCCAACGCCCCACTGCTTGGAGGACCTCGCTGAGCAGCACCACGCCCGCCAGCGACGCGGCCAGCAGGATCGGCGCACGCACCCGCGCCCATCCGCCCCCGCTGCCCATCACCCCCACCAGGCTGTCCACCAGCGCCCGCGTCAGGTAGACGGCCGCCACCGGCAGCAGCCCCTGCACCACGAGCAGCCCGGCCCAGACCGTCGTGAGCCGCGGAGCCACGGCCCAGACCAGCACCAGCGCACGTCCCAACTGCGGGAGTTGACCCAGGCCCTTGCGGGCGCGCTCGAGCACCTGGCTGGCTGTGCGGCTCACAGAAAGAGACTATCAAAAGCAGCTCCAGCAGGCGCAGGGGGCGAGGCGGCACTCCGAAGAGTGGCGCAGGACTGTTCGCTGACGGCGTCCGTTGACCGCCTGCTCGGCCTCTACGGGGAGGCCGCCCTCCTGCTCCGCGCGTCGAGGTAGACGCCAACCCCGAGAGCGATGAACACCGCCAGGCCGAGCCAGTTTCCTCCCCAACCGGTGTTGCCGAGCTGCGGCACCAGGGCGACGTGAAACCGGTCCTGCACGGCGTCCATCACCCCCTTGAACACACCTGCCAGCGCTCCGCCGGCGATCAGACCCGACGCCACCAGCGTGCCCCGGTCGTTGCGCGCCTTTTCCAGCCCCGGCGTGCCCCGCCCAGACCACTTGACCAGCCACGCCACGATCGCGCCCACCAGGAGGGGGGAGTTGAGGTCCATGGGCAGGTACATGCCGAGGGCGAAGGCGAGGCCGGATACACCGGTCATCTCCACCAGGGCGGCGATGACCGCGCCGAGGCCGTAGAGGAACCAGGGGGCTTCGCCCGAGGCCATCATCGAGCGCGCCACTGCGGCCATCGCGTTGGCCTGCGGCGCGGGCAGCGGCCTTGGGTGGGCGGCCGAGAGCACGTAGCCGTCGGTGTGGGCGAAGAGCAGCATCACGCCCGTGACCGTCAGCGACGCGAGCGCCGCCCCGCCGAGCAACGACCACTGGATGCGCTTCGGCGTGCCGCCCACCCAGTAGCCGATCTTCATCAGGGTGACCATCGAGCCGGTCATGGAGAGCGCGGTGCACACCACCCCGCCGATCAGCAACGTGGCCAGCATCCCGTCCCCGCTCGCGAGACCGAGCCGGGAGAGGATGACTGCCGACACGATTAGGGTGGTGAGCGTCATCCCTGAGACCGGCGTGATCGAGATCATCGCCACTGCCCACGCCGAGACCGCTGCGAACAGGAACGAGATGAGCAGCGTCAGCGCGAGGGCGACGAGCGCCTTGCCCGTCGCGCCGGGCATCCCACCCAGCACCACGAAGCGGAAGTAGACCCCGATGGCCATCGCGATCACGGCCGTCAGGACGGCGACGCGCCCCATCGGGATGTCCCGGTCGGTCCGCCCGGTGACCTCGATGCCGCCCCCCGCCTTCAGCCGGGTGAGCTCCCTGAGGACAGTGCGCAGCGCCTGCACGATGACCGGGCTCATCTTCGCGATCGAGATGATCCCCGCGGCGAAGATCCCGCCGATGCCGATCAGGCGCACGTAGTTGCCGAACACCCCCTCCGCATCGAGCCCCGCCACGGGCGGGAGCCCAGGGAAGAGGGCGCCGGGCACCTGCGCACCGACCCTCGCCACCAGCGGCACCAGCACCCAGTACGACAGCACCGAGCCGGCGCAGATGATGGCGGCGTAGCGCACGCCGATGATGTAGCCCAAGCCCATCACCGCGGCCGACGTGTTGAGCGTGAAGATCGCCTTCAGCCGGTTGGTGAAGCCATCAAACGCCGGCACCAGCGTGGTCGTGAACGTGTCGCGCCAGGCCCCGAACCCCGCCGCCAGGTAGTCGAGCACAAAGCCGAGGCCCATCGAGCCGAGCAGCACGCCGGCGGCGCGCCCGCCCTTCTCGCCGGTGACCAGGATCTCGGTGGTGGCGGTGGCCTCCGGGAACGGCAGCTTGCCGTGCATCTCCGCCACGAAGTAGCGGCGGAACGGGATCAGGAACACCACCCCCAGCATCGCGCCCAGGAACGGGACCAGGAAGATCTGCGAAAACCCCGAGCGCCCCTCCAGGCCCAGCACGAAGATCGCGGGCATCACGAACACCGAGCCGCCCACCACGATGCCGGCGGTCGCGCCGAGGGTCGCGATCTGGAGGTTCTCCAGCAGGGTGCTCGGGCGCCGGCCGCTCGCCGAGACCAGCGCGGAGAAGCCCACCGCCAGGATCGCGATCGGGATCGCGGTCTCGATCCCCTGCCCGAGCTTGAGCGCGATGTACGTCGCGGCTGCGGAGAACAGCACTGTCATGGCGAGGCCGAACACGACCGACCGCCAGGTGACCTCGGGCACGACCTGCTCCGCCGCGATCAGCGGCTGGTACGTCTCGCCGGCCGCAAGCGGCCGGTACGCGTTCTCTGGCAGACCCTGGATGGGCTGTACCGAGGGTGTCTCGTCCATGACCGCGGATTCTACAGCCCCGCCGCCCTCCGCGCTGACGTAGAATCCCCGGGCCATGGCAGACCTCCTGGAGGCCCTGGTGCAGATCAAGGCGCTGGTGGAGACCGCTCCCCGCGTGGCGCAGATGCTGCGCACCGCTGCCCCCAAGGCCTGGGTGCGACGCCCCTTTCCGGGGGTCTGGGCACCCGTCGAGGTTCTCGCCCACCTCGCAGACGCCGAGTTGGTGTTCGGCCTCCGTTTTCGCCTCGTGCTGACGAGCGAGCGCCCCGCCCTGCCCCGTTTCGACCACGGTGCGCTCGCGGTCCGCGCACGCTACCTCGACTGGCCTCCCGAGCTCGCGCTGGAGCGCTTCCAGACCCGCAGAGCCGAGACGCTCGAGCTGCTCTCGAGCTGCTCCGCAGGGGAGCTCGAACGGGTCGGAGTGCACCCGCTGCGTGGCGAGGTGAGCGTGGCCGACCTGGTGGCGCTGGCCCTCGCCCACGACACCGACCACGTGGGGCAGATACGAGAGCGACTGGAATTCCAAGATTCCGCGCGTCGTGACGAAGGGGAGGCGTGATGAGCAAGGTCAGCCTGGTGCGGGACTTCTCGCGCACGTTCTGGGTCGCCAACGTGATGGAGCTTTTCGAGCGCGCGGCCTACTACGGCCTCAACTCCGTGCTGGCGGTCTATCTGACCAACAGCATCGCGGCGGGCGGCCTCGGCGCCTCCGAGCAGTCCGTCGGGTTTCTGCAGGGGATCGTCTACGCCGCAACCTATGTGCTGCCGATCCTGGGCGGTGCCCTCGCCGATCGCTACGGCTATCGGCGCATGCTGCTCGTGGCGTTCTCACTGCTTGCTACCGGGTATTTCGCCGCCGGCTACATGTCGGCCTACGCGCTCGTCTTCCTCGCCCTGCTGGTGATGGCGACCGGCGCGGGGCTGTTCAAGCCGATCATCTCGGGGACCATCGCGCGCAGCACCGACGAGCGCACCTCGTCGGTCGGGTTCGGCATCTACTACTGGATGATCAACCTGGGGGCGTTCCTCGCACCGCTTGTGGTCAGCGTGCTGAAGGGGTTCTCCTGGCAGTACGTGTTCACCGCCTCGGCCGCCTACACGGGGCTCATGCTGCTGCCGGCGGCCTTCCTCTACCGTGACCCGCCGCGACCGGAGAGCACGAAGAGGCTCAAGGACGTGCTCGTGGAGGCCGCCGAGGTGCTGGGCGACGCGCGGTTCATGCTGATGATCGTGGTGTACTCGGGTTTCTGGATCCTGTACTTCCAGAACTTCGGGTCGGTGCTGTGGTACCTCCGCGACTTCGTCGACCGCGCGCCGGTGAGTGCGGCCGTCACCTCGCTTCTCTCATCGGTCGGCCTGCCGTGGAAGTTCACGTTCGACGCCGAGCATGTGACCGTGATCAACGCCGGCATGATCATCCTTCTCCAGGTGTGGGTCTCGCGCGCCGTCAAGGAGCGCCCGGCGCTGCCGGTGATGGTGACCGGCATGGCGCTCGGGGCGGTCGGTTTTGCGTGCCTCGCGGCTTCCCGCAACCCCTGGGTGCTGGTGACCGGGATCGCGGTGTTCTCGCTCGGGGAGATGACCGCCCACCCCAAGTACTACAGCTTCGTGGGTCTGGCCGCACCCGCCGACCGCAAGGCGGTGTACATGGGGTACGCGTTCCTCTACGGCGTCTTCGGCTCGCTGCTGGGCTCCAACCTGGGGGCGTTCCTGTATGAGCGCATGCTCAAGCCTGCCCTGGGAACGCCGAGGGCGGGGGCGCAGGCGCGGCTCTTCTGGCTGCTGTTCGCGGTTCTGGACGTGGTGGCCGCGGCCGGCCTAGTGGTGTTCGCCCGTCGCTTCGGAGAGGATACCGCCGAGACCCGGCAGAGGGCCGCCCGGGTGATGACCGGCGTCTACGCGCTTATCGGGCTTCTGGGCGTGGCGTTTCTGATCGCCGCGGTCACGACCTCGCCCGTCCAGTACAAGACGGCCGTGCAGGCCGCGATCTTCCTGCTGCTGGGCGGCGGCGGCCTCGCGATCAACCGCGCCGCGCGATCGTAGACCCGCGCTACGGCCCCGACCCAGGCCCGTGAACTAGAAGACGCTCCTGGCCCCAGCGTTGACCACCGCCGTGAGCCTTGCCTGCGGCGCCGTCGGGTGAGCTCTGCCACGCCCGCTGCGCCGGTGCAGCGCGCCGGGTACCGCCTGCGTGCCCTCCGACTCCTGGCCTTGCTCGAAGCTCAGGAACACCGCCACCGAGTAGCGCCCGGTCGTGGGCAGGGGGGCATCGAAATCCTCGGGGATCGACCTCTCGGGCATCTCGCCGAGGAGCAGCACACCGTCGGCCCCAAGCTTCTCGGCGAGCGCCGCCAACCGATCGAGCTCGGCAGGTTCCGCCTTCTTGAGAGGGACGACCAGCGGTTGAACGGCCAGTATCGTGTAGTCGTCCTCCGGATCCACCAGGTAGAACTCCACGTCGTGCACCGTTGTCGCCACCGGGCCCGTCTCTGAGGGCCACACCCCGAGGGGCAACGCGGCGGCCACGGCGAGCAGGGTGGCGGCTATCACGGGACCTCCTTTCTCACCGCTCCGGGACGAGCCGCTCCAGCCCGCCCAGGTACGGCCGCAACGCCTCGGGCACCGTCACGGTCCCGTCGGCGTGCTGGTAGTTCTCCAGAATCGCGATGAGGGTGCGCCCCACCGCGAGGCCTGAGCCGTTGAGAGTGTGGAGAAAGCGCGTCCTGCCGCCAGCCGCAGGCCGGTACTTGATGTCCGCGCGCCGGGCCTGGAAGTCCTCGCAGTTGGAGCAGGAGGAGATCTCCCGGTAGCACTGCTGTGCCGGCAGCCACACCTCGAGGTCGTGAGTCTTGGCAGCGGCGAACCCCATGTCGCCGGTCGAGAGCGTGACCACCCGGTAGGGAATCCCCAGCCGCCGCAACACGGACTCCGCGGCCTTGGTGAGCACCTCGAGCTCGGCGTAGCTGGTCTCCGGCGTGGCGAAGTGCACCAGCTCGACCTTGTCGAACTGGTGGTTCCGTATCAACCCGCGCACGTCGCGGCCGTAGGAGCCGGCCTCGGCGCGGAAGCAGGGGGTGTAGGCGCAGTAGCGGCGCGGCAGGGAAGCTTCCTCCAGGACCTCGCCGCGGTGCAGGTTGGTGACCGGCACCTCTGCCGTCGGCACTAGGTATAGATCGGTCCCCTCGACCCGGAAGAGATCCGCCCCGAACTTTGGGAGCTGGCCGGTCCCGATCAGCGCCTCCCGGTTGACCAGGAACGGCACGTACACCTCCCGGTACCCGGTTCCACGGTGCACGTCCAGCATGAACGTGACGAGCGCCCGCTCGAGGGCCGCGCCCGCACCCCACAGCACCGCGAAGCGCGCCCCGGCCACCTTCGCCGCGCGTTCGAAGTCGAGGATCCCGAGGGCCGGGCCCAAATCCCAGTGGGCCTGCGGCTCGAAGCCGAACGAAGGAGGCTCACCCCAGCTGTGCTCGACCCGATTGGCGGTCTCGTCCGGCCCCACCGGGACCGTCTCGTGCGGGAGGTTGGGGATCGCGAGCTCGAGCCCCGCCACCGCTTCGGCCAGAGCCGCCGCCTCCGTCTCGGCCGCGGCGATGCGGGTCCCCAGCTCGACCATCCTCGTGCGCAACACCTCCGCCTCCTCCTTGCGGCCCTTCGCAAACAGCGCGCCCACCTCCTTCGAGCCACGGTTGCGCTCGGCCTTCAACGCCTCCAGCTCGGCCTGCGCCTCGCGCCAGCGGGCGTCGGTGGCCAGAAGCTCCGCAAGGGGGGCATCGCTCCCGCGCGCCGCGAGGGCGGCCCGGATGCGGTCGGGTGAGGTGCGCAATAGCTCTCGCGCCAGCATGGAGAACCTCCAGAGGGCGGATTGTTTCCCTTCGGCGCCCGCGAGTCAACCGCAGGCGTTGCCGCAACCCCCGAGAACGTATACTCCGGGAGATGACCGGCGCAAGGGTGCAGGCGGCCTTGCCGTGGGCGGCGTTCACGCTCCTCGGCGCGTGCATGGCCTTGGTGGGAGGGGTGCCCGTCCCCGAGGTCCTGTGGGCCACCGCGAGTGCGGCGGCGGCGCTGCTCCCTTCCGGGTTGGTTGCCCCGTCGGGGTGGCGGCGGCGCGGGTCGGAGGCGCTGCTGCTCCCGGCCGCCTTCGCTCTCGTGATGGTGGACGACCCCACGATGCGGCGGATGATGCTGCCGCCGCTGCTGCTGCTCCCCGCCATGGGGGCGACAGCCGCAGCGTTCCCACGCGCGAGCGGGCGCTCCCGACCTTTGCTGTTGGCCGCACTCGCCATCGCCGCCCGGGCGGCCTGTGGGCTCGGCCTGCTGGGCATGCCGTGGTGGCACACCACCCTTGTCCTCGCTGGTGCGGCTGCGCTCGCGTGGAGCGCGACGCGCTTGGCGGGGGGGTTCTCCGGCGCCGCCTGCGCGCTGCTCGCGGGAACGCTCCCCCTCGAGGCCGCGCCGACCTGGGTGCCGCTCGTACTCCTCGCCGTGGGAGCTGCGGGGGCCGCCGTTCCACGGTCCGCGCCTGCGAGCCTGCCTCGCCTGCGTGGATGGCTCCCGGGCACGGCGGCAGTTGCGCTGGCCGCGGCCACGCTCGCCCCGTGGGGCGGCCTCGCCCCACAGCGAGCGCTGCCCGGTGCGGGGTGGGCGGGCGCGGCAGCGCCGCTCGCGGCCCTGGCCGTCACGCCGTTTCTCCCCGCTGCCCTTGGAGGTGCCGCCTGGCTCGCCGCAACCCTGACCCTCGGGCCGGTGCAACCACCACCGCCCGATCGCCCCGCGGTCGAGCTCACGGCCGCGCGCCCAGAGGTGGCCTTGCCCGTTTCGGTGGCGGGAACGTACATGCTTGACCTGACGATGGCGAACGCCGCGTCGCTGCCGGCGGATGCGCCGGTCGCGACGGTGCTCGACGCCGGCGCGCCTCTGGTCCTGCGGGCAGGCGTGGATACCGGGGAATGGGCGCACGAGCGGCCCGACGTGCGGGCCCGCGTTGCGCATCCGCTGCCAAAACACCCGGTGTGGCGCCCCGGCGGGTTCGGGCGCCATGCGCTCTGGGGCGTGGCCGGCCGCACCGAAGCGCTGCTCCCCGCCGGCGTTCGACCCCGCCTCGTGCGGGAGGCGACTCTTCCCCCAGAGGTCGTGCTAGTCGCGGCGGCCGCCGGCACCGAGGGGCCAACCCCGCCGCGGGACTGGCCGCTCCCGGCCTGGATCTTCGCCGCGGGGGCCGTGGTTGCTCTGCTGCAAATCGCGAGCGGCTCATGGCGAAACCCGACCGCAATGGTGCCCTGGACGCTCCTGGCCGCCACCTCGCTTCTCGCCCGCGTGCCGGTGGAGCCGTTGCGTCTCGTCGGCGAGCGGCACGGGGTGGACATTGCGCTGGCGGCCGTGCTGTCGGCATGGCTCCCGGCGGCAGCGACGTGGTTGCGCCAGCGGCGCGTCTTCCTCACCGCAGCCGCGCTCCTTGTTCCTCTGGCGATCGCCACCCCGCACCTGACGCCACCGCTCTACGGCGACGAGCCGTTTCACCTGATCGTCATGGAGTCGCTGGCCTCCGACAAGGATTTCGACCTCGCCAACAACTACGACCTCGCATACCACCCGTACAACCGGATCTACGTCACCGGCAAAATTTTCCTCCACTCGCCGGTGCTCGCGATCCTCTTGCTGCCCGGCTACCTGATCGGCGGCAGGACCGGGGCGCTGGCCCTGCTCTCGCTTGCGGGAGCCGCCGTCGTGGCGCTGCTGGTCCGCCGCGCCGGAGATCTGGCTGGGGCGCGACGCCCGGTCACGCTCCTGGCATTCACGCTCATGCTGACCTATCCGCTCGCCACCTTCTCCACCCAGATCTGGGTGGAGGCTGTCGCCGCGCTCGCCGTCGCGGCCTGCCTCGTCCTGGTGGCGCGGCACCACTCATCTCGCGTTCTGGTCACCGCGCTCGCAGCGCTGGCCGTCGCCGTGAAGACACGCCTTGCGCTCGTCCTCGTGCCCCTCGCCGTGGTGGCGTGGTTTCCGAAGCGACGCCGCACCCGCGAGTTCGTGCTGGGAACAGCTGGTTTGGGGGCGGCGATGGTGGCCGCACTCGCCGTGGAGGCGCTCTTCCTCGGGCACCCGCTCGGCATGAGGCGGCTGCCGGACATGATCCCCCGCGACCTTCGTCAGCCGCTGATCGGGCTCGGCGGCCTCGCCTTCGACCCTGCCGGGGGGTTGGCGTTTGCCGCTCCCCTTGCACTCTTGGCGCTCGCAGGTCTGCCAGTGTTGTGGCGGCGTGGCGGGTGGGGTGAGCGGGCGCTGGTGGTGGGCGGGGCCCTCACCCTTGCGGCCCTCCTGCACTCGCGGGAGTGGTACGGGGGCGGCTCGCCGCCGGCGCGCTACCTGGTTCCGCTGCTGCCGGTCTTCGCGCTTGCGGGCACCATGCTGCTTCGCACAGCGCCGCGCTGGCGCGGCTTGGCGTGGATGCTCGTGCCAGGGAGCCTCGTCGTCTGGTGGGTCCTCGTGACGCGCCCACACTTCTCGGTGAACCCAGGCGACGGGGGGTGGTGGCTCGCGGACGCCTTCGCGCGCCGCTTTGCGGCCGACGCCCGCCATCTGGTGCCCTCGTTCCTGCGGCCTTCCCCGGCGACGGTCCTCATTCCAGCTCTTCTCCTCGTAGTGGGTGCAACCCTGGTTCGGCTCACGGCGAAGAGGCCCCACCTCGGTCGGGGCGTTGCCCGCGCCTCGGTTGCCGTGTGGCTCGTGGTTTTATCCGGCTTCATCCTCGTTCTCACCCTGCGCAGCGACCGAGTCGTGGAGCTGGAGGACCCACAGGTGGAGCGGATTGGCGGCAGGCCCGAGCCCCCGCCGGGGACGTTCTCCCGATTCTCGTACCCCAACGGGTGGCGGGTCGCCAGCGGCGAGGGGGTGGTCGTCCCGCTCAACCTTCCGCCCCGTGCTCACCTCCGGCTCGAGGGGTGGCTGGATGGCCCGGCGCGGGACGGCGCGGCCCTGAGCATGAGCTGGGACGGTGGCGCGCCCACGAGCCTGAAGGTGAGCGGACCCACACCGGGTTCGGTGAGCCTGCCACCCGCTCCGGGCGCCGGCAGGCACCGAGTGCGCATCGTCCTGGAGGCGCCTCCCGGCGGGGAGGCCGTGCTCGACCGGTTGGTGGTGGAGCGATGAGCGGCGTGGACGCCTGCGTGGTGGTGCGCAACCACGCGCGCACGCTGCGCTCGACCCTGATGTCCCTCGCCGGGCAGATCGAGCGTCCGGGAAGGATCGTGGTTGTGGACAACGCCTCGACCGATTCGTCCGTGGGTGTGATCGAGGACCTCGCCCGCACACTCCCGCTGGAGCTGCACCGGTTCCATGAGAACCGTGGCTTCGCCGCCGCCGCCAACGAGGGCATCCGCCGCACCCGGTCCGAGTGGATCCTCGCCCTCAACCCCGACTGCCGCCTCGCACCCGACTACCTCTCTCATCTGCTGCCCGCGGCCGCACAACACGACAGGGTGGGCGCGGCGACTGGCCTCTTGCTGCGCGGGGAGGGGGAGTCTCTGCTCCCAACGGACCGCGTGGACTCGGCCGGCATGGTGGTCACTGCCTCCGGCAGGCACCTCGACCGGGGCGCCGGGCAGCGCCTGCGCGCTTGCTTCCTGCGACCGGCCTGGATGTTCGGCGCCTCCGCTGCCGCCTCTCTCTACCGGCGCGAGGCGCTCGAGGACGTGGCGTACCCTGCCGGGGAGGTGTTCGACGAGGGTTTCTTCGCCTACCGCGAGGACGCGGACTTGGCGTGGCGCCTGCAGCGCCGCGCCTGGCGTTGCCTGTACTCGCCGGAGGCGCGGGCCTGGCACGAGCGCGGCCTCAAGCCCGAGAAGCGACGCCGTGAAACCCCCGAGATCAACCGCCACTCGGTGCGGAACCGCTTCCTGCTCCGCTGGTCGAACGCCGACTGGCGGTGGCTGGCGAGCTGCTTCCCGTGGTGGTTGGTGCGCGACCTCGTTGTGACGCTGGCCTGCGTCACCGTCGAGCGCGCCTCGCTGCCGGGTCTTTCAGAGGCGTGGGCGCTGCGGCCTCAGCAGCGCGCGCGCGGCCGGGCCAACGCCTCGCGGGCGCTGGTCTCCGGGTGGCACGCGGCACGCTGGTTCCTCCCCGGAGGACGCGTCCGCAGGGTGGGGGCGTGATGCGCCTCGCATTCCTGGGCACGCGCGGGATCCCTGCCCGGTACGGAGGGTTCGAGACCTTTGCCGAGGAGCTCTCGGCGCGCCTCGCCGCTGCTGGCCACGCGGTCACGGTCTACACGCGCTCCCACGCCGCCGTCGCGGGCGTGACGGTGCACCGGGGGGCGGCGGTGCGGCGGCTGCCGGCGCTGCGGCTCAAGGCCTTGGAGACGCTCTCCCACACGTTCCTCTCCTGCCTGGACGTCAGTCGCCGCTCGTTCGACGTCGTCCTGCTGTGCAACGCTGCCAACGCCCCGCTGATCCCGCTGCTCCACGCCCGCAGGCTGCCCGTGGCCCTCAACGTGGACGGCCTCGAGCGCAAGCGCCGCAAGTGGGGACCGTTGGGGCGTTCGTACTACCGGGTCTGCGAGTCGCTCTCGGCGCGCTGGGCCGACGCCCTGGTGACCGACGCCAGGACGATCCAGGTCTACTACCGGCGCGCCTGGCACCGGGAGTCGGTGATGATCCCCTACGGTGGCGACTTGCTGCCCCCGCAGGGGGAGGAGGCGCTGCGTCGGTTCGGCCTCACGGATGGCCGCTACCTCCTCTACGTCTCGCGCTTCGAGCCGGAGAACAACCCGGACCGAGTGATCGCGGCCTATCGCGAGGTGTCAGGCGAGGTGCCGCTGGTGATGGTCGGGGGGGCACCCTACGCCCGTGCGCTGGCGCGCCGCGTGCGCAGGCTCGCCGCCCCCGATCCCCGGGTGGTGCTGACCGGACCGGTCTACGGTGAGGAGTACCGCGAGCTGCTGTTCTGCGCCGGCGCCTACATCCACGCCACCGAAGTAGGTGGAACCCACCCGGCGCTCGTAGAAGCGATGGGAGCCGGGCGCGTGGTCTTCTTTCTCGACAACCCGCCGAACCGGGAGGTCGTGGGGGAGGCCGGGCTTCCTTTCGAATTCGCGGGCGACCGATCCCTGACGGAGGTTCTGACCAACTACCTGGCCGAGCCCGCGAGGATGGGCCGCCTGGGCGAGGCGGCGCGCGCCCGGGTGATGGCACACTATCGCTGGGACGACGTGGCCGCCGCCTACGAGCGGCTGCTGGAGGGGTTGTGCTGCGGGAACCCGCACGCCTGATCGCGTACCGGCGCCTTCTCCTTGACGTGCTGCTCACGGCCGGCAGCTTCCTGCTCGCCCACCAGGTGCGCTCTCGTCTGATCCCAAAGGTGCTGTCCTCCATCTTTCCGGGCGGCCTGTACCCGCTGCGGGACTACCTCCCGCTGCTGGCGGTGGTGCTCCCCCTCTGGATGGTGCTGCTGGCCGCCCAGCGGCTCACCTCCCCGGGCCAGGTCCTCTCCCTGCGCCGGGAGGCGTTCAAGGAGCTGCAGGTGGCCGCGCTGGGCGTCGTTCTGCTGGCCGCCGCGGGCTACCTACTGCGCCTGCAGTTCGTATCGCGCCCGTTCCTGCTTCTCTTCGGCGTCATCAACGGCGCGGTGCTGGCGGCGGCGCGTGTGGCGGAGCGACGCACCCCGTGGGGCCGCAAGCTGGCGAAGGTTCCGGAGCGGGTGGTGCTTGTCATCGGATGCGGCATGGAGGCGGTGGCGTTTGCACGCCAGGTGGTCTCGCATCGCGCCTGGGGTCTCTCGCTGCGCGGCCTCGTCGACGCCGACGGCTGCGGGCGAAGCGAGGTGGAGGGATTCCCCGTGCTCGGCGCGGTGACGGAGTTGCCCGAGCTCCTTGCCACAGAGGTCGTGGACGAGGTGGTGCTGGCGGTCCCGACGCGCCAGCTCGGCGAGCTCGAGCCGGTGCTGCTGCACTGCCAGGAGTTGGGCGTTCGGGTGCGGGTGGCGTTGCAACCGTTCCCCCACCTGAAGCCGCACGTCGAGGTCGAAGCCCTCGACGGAACGTCGCTGCTCACATTCGCCACGATGCCCACCGCGCCGCTCGCGCTCTTCGTCAAGCGCGTGCTCGACGTGGTGGTCTCCCTGGTCGCGCTGTTGGTCTCAACCCCGCTCTGGGTGGCGGCGGCCCTTGCGACCCGCCTTTCCTCCCGCGGCCCGGTGCTCTACCGGCAGGTGCGCTGCGGCCTGCACGGGCGGCGCTTCGTGCTGCTCAAGTTCCGCACCATGGTGGAGGACGCGGAGAAGCTGCAGAGCGAGGTCGCCCACCTCAACGTGATGGACGGGCCGGTGTTCAAGGCGCCCGCCGACCCGCGGGTGACACCGGTGGGCCGCCTGCTGCGGCGTTCCTCCCTCGACGAGCTTCCCCAGTTGCTCAACGTTCTGAAGGGGGACATGTCGCTGGTCGGGCCGCGGCCCCCGATCCCTCAAGAGGTCGAGAGGTACCTTCCCTGGCAGCGGCGTCGCCTCGCCATGAAACCCGGCATCACCTGTCTCTGGCAGATCTCAGGCCGCTCCCAACTCGACTTCGCCACCTGGATGGAGCTCGATCTCGCCTACATCGACGCCTGGTCGCTCTGGCTCGACCTCAAGATCCTTGCGCTCACCGCGCCGGCGGTTTTCTCGGGGCGGGGAGCGGCATGAGGCGGACCACCGCCATTCCCGGGCGCACGTTGTTGGTCTCGCCCGGATAACCCCAGACGAACGCGGTGCCGTTGCCGCGGCGCGGGGCCCCCGCCCATGTCGCCACCGCAAAGACGGCCACACCCAGCAAGGCCAGCGCGACAACGGTGCGCCACAAGAGGTGCGGGCGTGGGTGCAGCGGCGAGGCCGGCACCCACCACCAGGCCCCGAGCAGGGCACCGAGGAGCACTGCCGCGGTGGTCATCACCGCGAGCGGTGGAACCGCCCAGCCTTGTGCGACCACCGCCACACCCCACCACAGCGCCGGCACGAACGTATGCGCGAGGGTCACCCGGAGACGGCGCATCCGTAGCGGCCCGCCCGGCTCGACCCACAGGTGACTGGCCAAGCGCGCGACCGCGAGCTGAACCACCAGGGCACCGAGAGCCGTGGTCACGCCGAGGAAGATGCCAGCAGAGACCCCCCAGAAGCGGGCGAGACCCGCCGCCGGGCCGTCCACGACACCCAGGGGAGGGGCCCAGCCGAGGCCGAGGACGGCACACGCCACGGCGAGCTGGACGACCCCCACCTCCGAGAGCCACGAGGGCGGCACCGGCACCACCGTCGGCAGCAGCACCGCCACCGCCAGAACCGCCAGTGGCGGCACCAGCCAGTAGAGGAAGAGCGCCGCACGTGTCCCCGCGAACGCGATGCTGGGCTCGTTCACCAACCCCCAGGGGTGGAGACCCAGAGGGACCGAGACCCCGATCCAGCCACCACCCGCGACCACGGTCCCGAGCCCCTGCGCCACCGCCAGGAGCAGCCAGGCCAGTGGCCAGGCGATCAGCGCGACCGCCCAGGACAGCACCAGCACCCGGGGCGAAAGGGGATTCAGTCGCATGAAAGCTATGATAGTCGCATGCGAACGATCCCGGCGCGCATTGCGCTGTGCCTTCTTGTCTCGACGCCTCTCCTCGGCCAGGCGATGAGTGAGTGGCGGACCACCCACGACCTTCCCGTGGCGATCGCGGAGGTGGCGGGAGGCGATGTGGAGGTCCTCACGGCCGTGCTGCCGGCGGAGGCGTCACCGCCCGATACCGTCGCCGGCTTCCCCGCTCAGCTCACGGCGCGGCGCGGGGCGTTGCTGTGGAGCGTGCGGGTCCCGGCGCTGCTCGTCCAGTCCGCGCTTTCGGAGTTCGTGCAGACGCTCGCGACGACAGGCTGTGCGGCCGTGGTGCTGCTGGGGCCGGTGCCCGCCCGCGAGCTGGAAGGGCCTTTGGCCGCCCTGGAGGGCGTGCCCGTCCGCCCGCTCCCGCGCGTGCCGTGTGTGCTGGCGGAAGGCGGGGTGGAGGTGCGGCGCGGCAGCCCGGAGCGCGTCACCCTCTCGCTCGCGCTCCCCGGGCCGACGGACCCACGCTACGACCTGATCCCTGCCCTGGTCGCGTTCCTGAGGGCGCGGCTGGCCACAACGTTCCCCGACGTCCGGGTCGAGAGTGAGCTCGAGGGTGCATGTGCGCGCCTCCTCGTGCGCCTGCCTGCTGGCCAGGAGCATCCGCGTGTCATCGTCCGGAACCTGCGCCAGCGCCTGGCTGCTCTACCCGCAACTCCCCCCACCCAGGAGGAGGTCAGCCGCGCCATCGCGTCCTGCCAGGCGCGGGCTGCCCGCGCGATGGTCGCCGGCAGGGCTGCGGCCCTGGAGCTGGCAGAGAGGTTGGCCCTGGGCGGCGGGGTCGCCGGGGCGCTCGCGACGCCCGCCCTCGACCCCGCCACTCTCGCCGAGCTCGCCCATCAGGTGCTGGATGGCCACGCCGGCTTCGCCACCCTGGTGGAGCAGGAGCGGCGACCCCAGGGCGAACCTCCGCAGACGCTGGGGAACGGCGTGGTGGTCACGGTGCGCTGGATCCCGGGCGAGACCGGCGTCGTGGCCGTCGCGCTCGGAGGCGTGGATCCGCTCGCCGGGCGGAGAGTCCTGACGGCGGCCGCGGAGACGGCGGCCAGCGAGGGGTGGGCTGCGAGCGTCGGCAACACGCTCGGGGTGCCCACCCTCGCGGTGGCGGCCCCTGCCGCCGGAATCACCGCCGTGATGGAACACGTGAGCGAAAGCCTGACTGGCGCGCGAG